>Ga0181612_109934_pt1 | contig 17869 bp, 6 predicted proteins | sample HoacroProtozoa21_FD_119630 | JGI IMG/M metagenome (GOLD analysis project Ga0181612, IMG submission 119630) | Hoatzin crop microbial communities from Cojedes, Venezuel. Combined Assembly of Gp0051906, Gp0051904, Gp0051908 | reverse complement strand
TCTGGTGTATCTACCACACCTCCCAGTTTGGTGTCATCAGCAAACTTGCTGAGGGTACATTCTAACTCTTCATCCAGGTCGTTGATGAAGAAGTTAAACAAGACTGGGCCCAGTACTGACCCCTGGGGGACACCACTTGTTACCAGCCTCCATTTTGGTAGCAAGAGGTTCCATTTACATCTGGCTTGTTACAACCACTTGCTCAGGCCAAAACAATCTGTAATTTTATACCCACCTACTAAAATTTCTTACTTGAAAATCTCCCTTTGCTACAAATTTGCCCCAACATTTTTTTTAACTTTTAATTTTAATTTTCTTAAAAAGAAAATGATATATTTGATGGACCACAGCTGTCTGGAAAGTACATATTTGATAGGCATACAGTACTAATTTGGAAAATAAGCATGATTTACTTGATGAGTCACAATAAATGTCTGTAAATATATATCCAAGTTCTTTGCAAAACTAGTCTCTAGTAAGCTATATTACATAGAAATCATACTTGAACACGAGTATCTCCCCTGAAGAACGGACGCCTAAGCTAACACTCTCATGTTCCTTACTGCTTTCACACTTTTGGTTGATGAAGTCCAGAAACAAGATACTGTCAAAGAGTTCAAATATTGAATGTAACAGATTTACCCACTTTAGTCTATTTTGTAGAACAGAAATCCCACGGCATGGCAATGGATGGCTCTTGCTGTACATGAAATAGCAGCTCCATTCAAGGCACTGGCCTGGCTATGAACAACGGGAACAGTTCTGGCATCCTTCAGCACACCACTGGCTGCTCTCACTCCTTCAGGCCCTGCAAACATGCATTTGCCTGGTTATGTGTCAGAAGACACAGATATTGAGTCTTGGGGAGGAGGAAGGGTGGGCAGAATAAGCAGGAAAGAAGCGCATGGAAATGATTGCATCTGTGCCTTAGTGAACAGCACACATAACAGATCAGTATTTGGTAGGACGCTCCTGCTTATCAGTTCCCTCTCAACTTTATTTTGAGGAAAATGGTGTGTAACAGTAGCAGTATCAAGAACCCTTGGAGTTCCTAGATTTCAACATGAGGAAGGAAAAGTGGAGCACTTTGCATCAAGCTATCCTCCATCTAACAAAGATATTTGAATAATTAGCGTAGTGCATTGCCAGAAACATGAAATTTCAAACTCAAATCAGAAAACATATCCATTGATAGTATTAATTTAAGATAATCAGGTGACTAATAGTGAATAGAAAAAGCTGAAATTGTAATCAGAGGCAAATCAGCTCCTAGAAATGCACTAGGCAGAACACTGAATACTAAGCCATAATCATCACATACTTGCTTCTTATTTGCTAATATGAAATGCTGAGTGTTGAAAGTTAAGAGAAAGTATGTTTATTACCATCATAAGCCATTAAGCTGTTTTAAATTTGTTAATTTTTTCCTTTAATTTCTAAAGAAAACAAACTTTTCAAAACAGTATCACTCAGGCTCAGAGAAGGCACTTCTTTGAGCAGTTTCTCATAGAAAGTAAAACAATGAAATGAAAATCACTTCATGTACCTGAGGATGGTACATGTTGTACAGACGGGAAATCAAGGCTATGGTAGTAGTGTGGCAAAACATTGAAGATTTAAGCATTCAACCAACTTTAAACACACGAGTAACTCCTGTGAGTGTCATTGGATTCATCCTGCTTACATAAACAGGATCTTCAGCAGACATTTCAGAGAAGTCTCAAAATGTACTTTAACAAAGAGGGTAGAGGGGAGATTTTCTGTAGATAATTGCCAGCTGATCATTTTTCATTATTTTGACAATGCTGGTGCTTTTCAGTTAGGTTAATAATTATACACGATGGTGCCTTAAGCTCTGTGTAGAGCTTTCTAAAACATAAACATCAAGTTGTAAAATTATACCTTAACCATGCCTTTTTTTCCTTAAATATTTTGCAGGACCAGGGTTTAAGTAACTGGATAGCAGGAGCATGCCAGACAACCAAGAAAAAAATTCCAGAACTGCTAATTTAACTTTAGGACATACTAACAAATGAAAATGAACATTTTAAATTTTATAAAATAATTTATCCTTCCTTCTTTCAGTGGTATGATAGTGTAGTAAGATCTTCCAATATGTGAAGTCATGAAAATAAAATCACCATCACATTTAACACACTAAAAATTCCTGCATCTACTAATAGTTGTTAGTCAAAGGTTAACTAGTATCGTGAAAGGGAAACTGAAGTTACTCCAGCAACATTTGAAATCTGGTCTCTTTTTTTTTAAAAAAAAAACATTAAAAACTGCATTAAGATGACTATTAGAAATGTGCTACAGATTGATTCTTTACTTATTAATAGTAATGACTGATATAGTCTAGTGTTTTTTGTCTAGTGTTAAATCTGAAAATGAGTGAGGCAGCTAGCTGTTGGATTAAAAACCCTATATTATAATTTAGTAGCCAGATTGTAAGGGGATTGGGGGGGTATTTACAACTCCAGATGCATTTTAGTATGCCATGACTCCCCAATTACATGAAATGCCCTCAAATGAACACAAATGCAATCTTTTCTAAAAATGAAAAAGCCTGAAAGCCAAGCCAAGGCCTACATTAGAAAGGCAAGTTGCAGTTATGCCCTACTTTATAAGCCTAAGTGGAATTCATGTGGTTCATAATCCTTGGTAGCCTTTTCTAAAAGGATGATTTTCTGTTTTGCTGTGTTTCAGAAAACACATCGATCCTAGGTCAGCACTTCGCTATTAAAAATAAGTAGGTTCATACAGCACTCAGATGTCCAAGAATTTTTTAGAAATATTGCAGGCACTTGCATATATATAAAAAGCAAAAAAAGGGATTAACGGAGGGTCACAAGAGGAGGATGGAAGAAGAAATGGAAATAAGAGGACAGTGTTACTGGATGTAGCTTACCCTTTCGCTAGGCAGTGGTCAGAGGTGTCTGCGAGAGGAAAAAGGATCGACTACTTCTTGCTGCATGTTTCCAACAGTTATTCCAACCGAAGGATGAGTATGGTCAAAGTGGGATTTTCCCATTCTCTTTGTTAAGAGTAAGACTGCAATGTCCTTTATGTGGAATTTGATTTAGTGCAAAACTCTTAGCTCCTTGAGGCTAAGAGTTACTGGAGTGGCTGGGTAGGACTCCACATGCTCCTTGTTTTATTAGAGGGTTTGGAATAAAGCTGAGAAGTATATACTATGCAGTTATGTGCTGCTTCCTTGGGAAGAATATGTATTAAAAAGAAGATTATTAGCACTCCTTGAGATTCGTGCACTGAAACACTGAACTGGATTTACAACAATTCAAATTATTATAGACAAAACTATGGCAACTGCCTACCAGGTACTTAATATAGCAAAATGATTCTTCATCAAGTACATGTTGCTGTATTACTATTTTTTCAAATGTCTTTAGGATGAACAACATAGCCATAAGCGTAGGATTGAGTTTGGAATCCTTTCTATTATTTAAAAATAAGGATGGATCATGTCGTTAGAGAGATCACCCATATAAAAAGTCCTCTTAGACTGGAAAATCTCCCATTGCTAATACAGATCTTCATACAAATAAGGGCAGTGGGTGACACAAGTTACACTGCTCTTCTGCTGCACAGGCAAAAAAAAAATTTCCAAATTTGCAAGACTACAACCCATTACTCCCTGAATATTTGATAGACTTTGCAAACACAGTGCACAGTATTGCAACAAACAAGGCTTTTTAAAAGCCTGCACTAAGTTTCTTTTTAAGAAAAGGCTTTCTATTTTAAATCATTGAGCTTTGCAGTTGTGAGTCATCATTTTAAATACATAGAAAACAATGCCATAATTAATGTCTTGTTATTCATTCTATGTATAATGTCAAAGGTGGAGACAAAAACTCTATATAAATTTCAAAAACTGTACACTATCATGCATTTTCTAAGAAGGTAGGAAATTTAACATTGCCTGGCAGGCCTCTGGGCCTGCTAAGCATATAATGAAATATACTGGGAGTAATGTGTACATTTTTGGCTATCAGATTTAGGAAGCACAAGGCAAAGATTCAAAATATACAACAGATGGTAACTGAAATGAGCCAGGTTCCGTGGATGTAAGATGATATAACTACACTAAAATTAATTTCTAGACTTCAGGAAACAGGAAACTGAACAGATATGTAACAGAGACAAGAAAATAAACAGATATGCCAGTGAACAGTTTGAAATAAAACCTAACATACAGGCATCGTATGACATTAGTGGAAAAACAGAAGGACCTACTGCAGAAACAATATATCTAAAGACTGAACCTAGGCTTAACGTAAGGTGACTTGAGCATAATTCTCTTGCAGTGTGGTCAGAAATGGAAGCTTTGTGGAGCTTTTAAAGGCTGAGCACAGGGAAAAGAAAGTCAATGGTTCAACTACTGTGCAAATTTAACATTAATTGCAATTTATAGGGTTATACAGACTCAGGGTCTTCTGAGATCTGAGCTAGAACCAATTGGAGAAATATTCAGAGGCACAGAAGGGAGTTAAGCACTACCTTTCCACTGCCTTTTGACCCTCACTTCTTTCTGCCTTCAACATTTGTGTTTATTACTGTTCTTACAACACTCGTGTGTATCCGAGTATTTCTTATAAATGAATGAATTTACGATCACAACTCACCTGTGAAGTGCAAATGTTTTTGCATTTCCATTGGGGAGAATGGAAAGCAGTGAGTGATGAAATGATGTGCTTGAGGTCACATACGAAGTGTGGCAGAAGTGGTTTAAAAATTTCTCATCTCCTTGTGCACACCTCTTCACCAAGCTTGTACACACTTTGAGCACTGAAAAGTGAGATGCATTTTATTCACCATCTGTGTGATTTGCCAAAAAAAACCCAAAACTTTAAGAAGGTCAATAGTATGCTGTTTATTTCTACACAATTTTGCAAAAAAGTGGGGATAATCTAGTCATTAGTGATCAGTTCTTATTATTTTTGTTTCTGGGAAAAGCATTCAACACCCTTTTCCCTACCTCACTGTATCAGTATCTTAAGTCAACTGCTATTACACAGTATTTTTTTTTTCTTATTCCTGTGTTTCTAAGCCCTTTCTTCCAAGAAACAGACTTTTTTTTTTTCCTCAGTCATTTACACTGAGCTTTGACATTTTCTGTATTTTTTGTGACCTTGGGAAAAGTAACTTCACGATTAACACAGAAATACAAGACAGACCTCAGCAAGAAATGATAGTCTAAATGGTTTCTTATGAAGCCTCGTAATTTAACCTCTCCACTATAAAAATTCTCAAAGAAAAAACAGGGGTTTTTTTACATCCACTGGAAGTGGATACCTTTTCTGTTTTTTCTGCTGTTAACTGCTTTGTTCATCTGTGTGGCTTCAGTTCCATGATTCTTTTTACAATAGTGGAAATACTGAAAAGATTAAGTTTCTCTTTCTATTCCCCAAATGGGAAATTGTTAAAACATCAGAAAGGTAAACATCTAAATGCTACTTAATACTTCCTCATTTCCCTTCCAAGTTGATAATCATGCTTTCCCATTTGGTTTTAGTCACAACTACTCAGCACAGAGTAATCTCACTCTGTATGAATAAAACCAGCTATTACACAATACACCACAGATAACATCTGCTGCTGTGCATTGGGCAATCATGAAAGAGCTGTACCCTTAACATCGCTGTTAAACCCTGTTCTGTAGGCTTAAGGCACACGTACCAAGTGTACATCCAATGCCGGCTTATGTATGAGGATTAATTAAACATGGGTTTTGTGCTCTTTCACTTTTGTCCCTTATAGGATACATTTAACCATGACATCGTACAGCAATATCCTACTTGCAACCGCAGACTTTTTGGCTAAAGACAAAGCACAGAATGTCTTTGTCATCTGATGTGCCTTCCACTGGGGACAATATCACACATGTGTGTTGGTCTTGTACACATGGTCTCATAGGTCATTTCTGTCTTTGATTTTGAGAAGCCTGCGGAGGATCCGTTCTGCTAAAACCCGTAACTTAAGCTTATTATATCAGCTATACCGACAATGTGTCTCTGCGGAAAGCACAACTAGCTGAGCAAAGCTAGGTCTGCACCTGTATCTAAATGCGTACGTGGTGCGGATGATACCGCACAGGGGACGCTGCTCTCAGTCAGCCTTCCCCTCAGTCTCCCACACTTTGGTGCCGGCAGGTTCCCTGTGTTAGTGCTTGCATTCTTTTGGTAAGGCCTGAAATACGAGAGCTTTTATTTTTCTCTTGCTAACTGGCTGAAAAGTATTTTACAAGCCTGCTGAGAAAAAGCTATTGTAATGTTTTTGAGTCACTATGTGCCACCACAGTGAAAAAGAAATAACAGAAGCCTCCAGCTTTTCTGGAAACGATGTGGGAAAAGGGATGTATCCAAAAGCAATGAATGTATGCCTTTTATTTCCCATACCTTGTCAAGACAAGGCAAGCCTCTGCTACAGGGTCTAATCAGGAGCCCAGACACTGGTATCAAATACTGCAAGTGACACTTATGCCTGCTAAGGATAAAACCCACTTGAAATGTGCAAAAATGTCTTTCTTCAAGATCCTCTCATACAAATCACCTTGCAGTCTTCCTACTTCTCCCTCTTTCTTCTGTTTCCACTTTAACCTTTCCAAATTCCTGCTGGTGTCTTTAAAACCATCTTACAATTATTTGTTTTTAGTGTTTAAAGTAAAAAAAAAAAAAAAATCTTCTCTCCAGTTTACAGGAAATTTTATTAAAAGTGGGGTTATCCTGCAGCTGCCTACCTGCCCTTCCTCTGTGGTTCTCCTTACTTGTTTTTAACCTGAATATTGCTCTGGCTGCAGCAGACAGAATGCTCTTTTATTTGTGGTTAATTATCATTTACTACATCAATAGAGTGTTCTTTGGTACCACATCAATCCAAATCTCACCAAACTTATGATTTTGGTTCTGTGTTTTGTTGTTTCCTGTCCCCTTACAAAATGTCTGTGGCTGATCTTTGTGTCCTACTCTCTCTTTTGAAGCCCCAGTCCTAAACAGCGTTACGCTACCATTGCAAGAGTACACGCAAGAATTGTGAGCAATGTTCCCTGAAAGAGTAAGTACAGGCGAATAAGAAAAGGAATCCAGATACTGGGAATTAAATCCAGGTCTTTATCATTGTGGTTCAGAACACTTTATCCTGGCAATTGACAATTAACTTTCAATTAATCATTACAGTTGGTAAATCATCTTCAAACAAAAGATCCCCGTGAGGACCTCAACGTTGCATGGTTATTTCTTTTCTTTTTTAATCTTATCCTTTAGGCTGATTTTGAAAGTCCTTTCCAAGGTTTTTGGAAAGTTACATCTATGCTTTGCATCTTTTGAGGGATTTTACATATAATTGGAAAGTAGACATATTTCAAGGAAGAAATAAGTGTTTATTCTTTTAACTGCATCAAATTTGCTTCTGGTTTTCCTATAACTCCTGGCGATTTTATAGCATGTTTAGAGTCGATTTTTATCTCTTTGTCAGAAAACGAGTACGGAAGCTTTCATGGAGTCCAAAATGTTAATGGGTCACAAACACTGGTCACCTAAAAAAAGAAAATAGTCTAACTGTAAATTCCTACTCCTCTTACTTGTTCCGCTTTCACTCTACTGATTTTATAAAAGTCAATTCCAATGAAGCTATTCCAAAAATCAGTAAAACGCAAATGTGACTCTATACTTACTCCATTTTCATTTATCCAGTCCATCATGATTAAGGGATTTTTCCTCACTATTGCATTAACAGGGGATCTTGCCTAAATTCTCTCTGTAACCAATTTCCCATCCCACAGCAAAACTCTTAACTCGGGCGTGGGGTAACCACAGCATTCCTGTTGATCCTTTTAGGTACAGTCTAACACTACAATGCTGCTTACTGTAAAATAGTAATCCACATGCTTTGCACTGAGACATGCTAAACCTCTCGGGTAAAAGTAATCCTCTCACAGCTATTCAACATTTCTCCATGGTCCCCAAAAGACAAATTCTCCTGTGCTTCTCTGATAAAGAGGAGTAGTCCATCTCAGCTTAGTGGGCCACTATGAACTGTGAAGGTGACATCTGACATTCTACGAACACAAACAAGTGCTGACAGCACCAGTACCAACACAGAAAAGCAGAACATCTTCGAAGGTGGCTTTTCAATGTAGCTGCCAAAGCAGGAATTCACGTAAAGGCCAATCACCTAAGCTGTCTCCTGTTCAGAAGACTCTTTATCCAAGGCAGACCAGACTTCCAGTGAAAAAAAAAAAAGCATGCTGCTTCCTTGCTGAAATAGTTTCTAAATGCCAGCTGGCTAGCTAGATTAGAGACCCCATCGCTAAAGTTGTTACTACTACTAGTTGTTACTAACTACTAGCAATTTGATGCCATACCACACTTTGTAGCTGCACAGAGACATTCCCAAGGCAGATACCCCAGAATACAAGGGAAACAATGCAACTTTTGTACAGTGAAAAAGCACCTCTTCCATGAATTGTTCAGAATAGAAATATTTCATTTGTAATTACTGTGGCTAGAGATTTAGGTTCATGACACAAATGTTACTAAGGAAATCTTTTGTCTTTCCTGCTAGCAGGTGTTTTTTTTTTTCCAATTACCAGTCACACTCATTTTTATTCAATTGGTTCTTGTTTCCCCAGAACCTTACCATGAATTCTTTATCATGTATTGCTTATAAAATATTTAAGAAATATATAACCTTATCTACAAAGACATATTTCCCTCTAGCATACTTTTCACATAAAAATTAGAACGATTGAGTACGAAGCCCACAATAAGTTAACTAGAAATCACAATTAACTGGAAAAAAAACCCAAGTAATCTAAACCAACATTTAATAAGAAGCTCTAACAGCACCAAAAAAAAAAAAAAATCTAAAAAACTGTCAAGAAGATGAGAATCAAAAGCCTAACATCTTGCATACAAAAAGGCTCCAACACCACAGGGCTCCCTGAGGCAACGTGCACCCACCAACCGAAGCTCAAGGTAAGTTTCTTTCCAAAATTATTACCTTTGTAGTGAAAGTAAATATACAAGGGGTAGGGATGATCCTCTACAAAAAAAAATATATCATCAGTGGTACCTTGATGCCTGTGATCCCTTGGCTAAGCCATATGTGGGGTGGGTTTTTTTGTATGTGAATCAAAAGTTTCAGTTAATTCAAAATGCAGCTATTTAATTCCTTAGTCATATCAGCAGCTAACAACACACCATCCTTCTTTCTTTCTCTACACTGATTCCCCATAGAATATTTGGTCAAATTCAAGGTCTTGCTGTTGCACTTCAAAACCCTCTAAGGAACTGATTTAAAATACCTGTGGGAGCTCCCCTCTTCACAACACTAACATCCCATGAGAACAATGTTCCCCAGAATCTCTAAAGCTGTCATCCTCAAAGATGACACTTATGATTACAGGAGACAGGGCTATTTCCACAGAGGACTTCAGCTGGGGTTCACAGCAGAGGAGTTTACAGTGACCATTCTACGACCATAAATATAACAATAAAGTAAAATTCACTCCTGTAGCTTAGTATTCTTAAAGGTGGAAGGGAAGTAGTAAATATAAAAGGAGGGACATTATTAGAAAAAGGAGAGCATAGAGAAATGAAATTAAAAAGCTATATAATCCCAAATATTATGTGGGATGTAACATAGAACAGTATTGCAGTTTATGTTGTTCATTGCTTGGAAAACACACAGTTTCCACAGTGAAGATACATGAAAAGCCAAGAATACAGATAGGATCAGACTAAAACACACAAGTGTTTTTATAAGTGAAATTTATGCCTCTGTTAAACAGAATTTTTAAAGACCTGATAAGAAAATGCTTGCTGATTTTTATTAACACAGACATCTGAAAAAGACACATCCCCTTTACACTGTATGGGTTACAGTTTGGCTCATAATTTTCCCTTTGGTACTGGGACTAGAAAGGATCTAAAGCTCCTTGTCTGCTTAAAGGTTGCCTTCTTTACAAACTAGATGGCCACATAAGCTAAGGTTTTTATAGCGGTGATATAACACACCCAAGAACTGCACAATGTAAGCGGTTTGAAATAAACCCACGAAACCAGGCCATTTCAGAGTTAAGCCTATCACTCTATCCTTACCTTATCTCCCTGTGTCTGGCTATTGCAGTAATCTTGTACAAAATCATTCAAGGATATTTTGTCCCATGTGTGTTGTAACACTGACCTGGTGAAGGCATAGTGCTGAATTAATAGATCAGGAAGAGCTTTAGCTTCCATTTTCATTGATTTTATGGACTTAAGTTAAAACCATTTAGTTATTTGAAGGCTTCTTTCTTCTTAATGTTATTTATTTAAATATGTCTCAAGGATATAACCTTCTACATGATACAGGAACACGGCTCATTAACATGCAATATTACATTAATCAGTAGCATTGATTCTTGTTGCTCTTTATAATGATAATACATTAGATGTTACAGCAAAGAGGGACAAGTATTTCCCTCCTTGCTGAAGCAAGTAGGCAAGATGAGAATTTTATTCAAATAAAGTGCCAAAGACTTTTCTTGTGGGCCTTATATTCATATGAATAGCACTAACAAAACCCACAAAAGGAGCAGACAGAGAACTCTGCTATTAGCAGGATACAGAATTTTAACCACATTCATTTACAGTAAGTGAAAAATCATCTTCACTCTTACATTTAGAATACAAAAGATACTGATATGATTTATGATGAAACATTTTTCAAAACCTTGTTTCCTATTTCAAATTAAGGCAAACCAAGATTTCTGCCTAAAATTAGTTATCTATTTTTTCTCAGAGGCTTGCAAAACCACACAAAAATGTGCTCCAGGCAAATCTGCAGAGTCAAGCATTCCACACTCTAGAACTGTGATGCATAATTCAAAGGTTATATCATATTAGTGAACATTGCTATGCCAAAAGTAGGTGAAAACTTAACAAAGGTGAAGTTGTATCTATTCACCTTCTTCCACTTCTTCCCTACAGTACCACTGCAGTGCTGCAAGTCAGACAGACTCACCAGAGTAAGCCAAAAGCTTTGCAGCCTCCCCATCAGCCTTGTTCAGTGGGATCCGCTATACTATGTGAGATGACCGCAACAGTGTAGTACCCCTCCTGGCAAAACACGCTCCAGGATGTGCTACATCCTAGATGATAAGTACAGCCAGAATAAATCCACCTGATGATACAAGCTCCTTTACTCATAACAGGCAAAATGACAAATTAATTGTGACACTCATCCCTTTATTCATATAGGATAAATATGTAAGCTCATTACTGCTCTTGCTTACTATCCTATCCTATTTCTATAAACCCATGTGGAAATGTTTAATGTCATGAATATACTCAGATTACTTTCAGCTGTCTTAGCTGTAAGAGAAATGAGCCAAACTTGTTAAAAAATAACACTGTTTGTGTACATGTAAATCTATATGCATCACACATATATGCACAAGATACTTCTGCATAATGTCTGAGCATCTGCTCACCAGCTACTTGTTTTACCTCCACCACCTGACTGACAGAACATCTAACCCGAGGCTGTGCCTCAACGAAAGTTTGCAGAGTGACATGTGTGATGTGTTCCTGCCAAAGATTCATCTCTTCCTCTAAAATGATCAGGCAATATGATCATGACATATCATCTGGATTTACCAGGCTATTGTGTCTTTTTTGTTTTTTTAAGATGTATTCGTTCAACTTCTAAAAGGTCAGATTCGAACCATCTATGATGTAAACTGGTTGGGGCATTTGTGATAAAAATATAAAACTTGAGCTCAGACAGTTCAGCAGACTCAAGATCTGAAAAAAAAATAGCGAAGGAAGTAAAAGGTACTAATCTGTCTGATTTGTGTTTCTGCTCTTTTTGATGTGAAATACCTGACGTATTTATTTACTTTGGTATATTTTAGTAACACATTTTGAGTTAATTTACTAGTATTTTAATATAAAATAGCATGACTCTTCAGTTTTTCCTTCCAGCTTTGATCAAGGAACATCAATTTCACATTCTATTCGGGTGAACTTTGGAGCTTTTGTGCCCTGGACTGTGCAACACAGCAGCAGAACCAAAGCAGAGACAAGCCAGGATTCAGAAACTCTTGGAAGACTGTTAGTAACCACTACTAAGGTCAATGTGAGCTGTTGTTTGAGCCCTGAAACCACAGATGATTTCTACACATGAGAGAATAAATTTGGAATTTCGGCACTATTTCAGATAAATATTTACACTTTTGAATGCTCACATAAAACAAACAGTGTTATCACTGTAATGATCAGTTATTAGAAAAGCAAGGTGTATAAAGAGAGGTAGTATCTTTTAATGGGCCTGGCAGGCTAGGTGAAAAAAAGAAGTGCTACATATAAAAAGTTGTAATTTGGTATAACTGATTAACACCACTAAATTAAACCAAAAGAAGATCTTTCCAACTTCAACTTAGCATGGAGTGTGCTGTTACTTTGACCTGAAGAAAGGACACGTGTAAAATCGTATCTTCTTTTCCCTTCTACATCAGCAGAAGGAAGAAATTGTGGACTAGAATTGCCAAAGTAGCCTGGTATTTAAGTGACTACATATCACATCATGAACTTACAAGGAAAAGAAGAAAGGAGTAAAGAAATAAAGCAATGAAGTAAAACTAAAAGCTTTAATTTCCTAAACTTTTCTACTGTTCATGGGTTCCCCCTCCGGTTAGGTTTTGGTTTTTTCAGTACTACAACAGGAGAAGTTATGGTAAATTGATAGCAGTCACAAATCCTAAATACAGAGTCAAGCTTTGAAAAGCTATGCAGAAGTAAATGAGCCCTCATTTCATTTTACCACATCACTAAAATTTCTCAATGGCCTTTTCTCTGCATATTTTATATGCTCTCTGCTTCTTGCTTTTCTTTTTTCCTAAGTAAAGCAATGCTTTCACTGCCATAGGAAAAAAAAAACAACAACACAGACCTTGCATGCTATTTATTAACTGCAAGGAGCAAAAAGCTGATTCCATATATTAATGTTATAATTGCAATAATTGAATGCTACTGAAGCAATTGTCTTATATATTATGTTTGTGCTGACAAGAGTTCAATGAACTAAAGTGCTGTATATACACAGTCTAAAGCCATTTAAAAACAATCAGTAAGTGAACTGATGCTTCCAGTGTTTTCCATATACATCTAACACAGATAGCAAATGAACTGTATGTCAAGTTGTATTTGAATCCAAGGCAAAGTGTACTCCTCACCATTTGAATTAATATGAGAACAAAACATGTATATTACATCTTTTTGACCACAAATATCTCATGCCATAACAAAGTCATAGAGTCTGTTCCTGCTTTTAACTCTTCAGGTGCTTTCCCACCAGAGAATGAGAGAAGCAGCTAGACTGTGTTGCTCTGATTTTCCATAAACATATACAAAATTATGTTTCATAGGCAGCACATTATGAAAAGCAGTTAATATGGTAGAAAATAATCCAATATTCTCCAGCTAAATTCTGAGTAGCACCTAACACTTTCTAATTAACAATGATCATTATGGCTTTTGCACTGTCAATGTGAAGTTTATCTACACTACTTATCAATTGCCCTAGCAACATCCTAGACTCACTTTAGAAACCAAAGCAGTATGAAAACACATTGGATTTTACCTATACTTATATTTATCCTATACAAAGGTTTGTTTGAAAACCCTGCACAGAATACTGTGACTTGATGGTGTTTCTTTCCCTTCTACAGACACTGTAAACGACTTTTTTAGAACTGGTGAAAAAAAGTGTTTTTCAAACCATTATATTGATAAATTTCAAAGATGTCATCAATGAAAACTCCACGAGTTACTTAGAGTACCTCCAACCTGTACAGGCTACTTTATTTTTGGTTTGTATCTGATGGAACTTATTACTAGTACCACATTTCATTTCTGAAAGCAGCGAAAGTTGTCTGAGTAAGAGAGAAACTCACAAATGACCAAACAACCATAAGACTCACAAACCTCTACTCAAAGTGCAAAATAGCCCTAAACCATTAGGTCTCTTTAGACACACAACAGATCAAAGGTATGTATTAAACCCAAAATAAACAGCCCCTCTAAAAGTCAAGTGTATACTGCACAATCAAATGCTGCTTTGTCAGATAAGATATGGGAGAACACTAGCCAGGTGTGACAGACGTTATTCACATTGCTAAATGCTTTTTTAGAAGGAAATAGTTTTAGGAAGAGAATGGTAGAGGAAATGCTGTATACTAGTGTAGCATGGAACATATAAAATACAGGCTTTCAGTAAGCATTTAGCAGATGCAAGTGAAGTGATCCAAAAACTATATCCTTTTTTACCATTATCATTACTGAGACGACAGCAAAGCTCACTGCTTCGAATCGGCCAAGCCCAGCAACTTCAGGGAGCATCCGACTCGCACAGCAGTATTACACAAAGTCTCCTGAACAGCCTGAATCACCACAGAGGCAAAGGGAATTTCTAAACACATGGTTGGGTATTCTTGAATAGAGACAACTCAGTTAAGGTCGATGAGTCCTCAAGATAGCGGCAAACAGCAAGATGGAACAAACTCATCCATTACACAGTGGTGAGGAGCTGATGTTTGGGGAGTTCATTAAACTGCCGAATAAAGCTGTGATGTCCTCCCAACCCTCCCATGAATTCTGACCTGTCAGTGGTTTCACAACCAGACAAGAAAAGCAAGATTCAAAATTGAGCTTTCTCTCTGCAGTGTTAGCTCACTGAATTATCTAAGCATTACAGCATGTCCAATCTCAATTAACAAACAGGGTTATCTCCGAACAGTAAGTTTTCTTGGATACCACAAATGCTGCAATAGCAGCTTAACAGCCTGCAATCATATTGTTGCAAACTTATTTTAATAATTCCTGTAGCCCATCAAGAAACTAGATGTAAAAAGGAATTAGTATAGTCTCCAAAATACCTGGTAAATATTTATGCATGCTTAATTTGCTTTAGATGAAGTACAGTGTAATTAACCCTGACAGTTCTGAAAAGCTTAGCTTTGTCATACCCACAAGTGTTTTATTTTCCCCTAGAAAAAAGCGAACACAAAATTCTGCCTTATTCTTTTGCAAAAGTATCACTTACAAAGGCTTCTAATAATACTAGTTCTACACATAATAATTACTTGTATCCTGATAAACTATCCAAAACTAATGCAAGGGGAAGAAAGTTTTCCAAAAATCAGAACAGGTTCTTGCTCCTAACATGAGCCTCTAAATCCAGCAAAACAGGTTGGTGAGGTTTCTTAGAGAATGTAACATTTACATTGGGTAATTGTAACTAGAAATTAAATTCAAGTAGCAAACACTTTAAATCCACATATATCTAAACATACCAACAGTTTATAAAATACAGGCTAGGAGAACATACCAATATCACTATTCTGCTGGGTGTACAGTGACCTGTCCCTGAGGTCTGGACACCCCCAACTCCTAGTAGCTCTAAACACATGGCCTGGCAAGAAACTTCCCTTATCCCAGTACCAGTCCCACCAGTAACTCCTGTTGTATCAGTAGGGCACTGTGGGACAGCCAGCTTGCAGAGAGCTCTAGCCATAAGGTGGAAGCAAGGGCCACGTAGAGGTCTGCAGAGCCTTTGAGTCAGAACAAGGGATCTAGAGAGACTGCATGGTTTTTCAGTGAGGACAAGAGATCCAAAGTAATCTCTTGGCATGTCCCAAGAGATGACTACCAGAAACTAGAATTGCATTTATTCATCTTACAGAGGGAAGGCATCACCCATCTTCATTGTCATTTTGCAATAGGTTCTTGAGCAAGTATGGTGTTCTGCAGTTGACGACAGCTTAAAGCTTCCCAGGTAGCAGTGATGTTGGTTTCAACATGCCTTAGGGAGTAAAACTGTTGGGGTGAACATTTATTCTGTTATACATGAGAAAGTAGCAGTAGAGGCAATTCATTGCTCAGAGGAAGCGCCTTTAAAGCTACACCTGAATGGAAAAAATTGAAGGATGCGAGATGCTAGAAAGCAGATAGTAAAAGCTCTTAAAGAAGAGGTACTTGGAGATCTGCTGGTAACCTCCACTTCTTGAAAACATATGTAATCTAGAAGCTTGCAAACACAAAGACTATTTCTCTCCAGAAAAAACCCAAAAATCAAGAGTCAGATATAAAAGTCACTACTAACAAATATGATTTATGGTGTAAAAAAGATAAGGAAACCTGAACAAGAGGAAGGGAAAACTCCACAACTGTCTCCTTCCATTGGCTCATGACTGTTAGCTGGGTTTTTACATTACAGTATGCAATGATCAAAGGTCATGAGTGTAAATCCCCTATTGCTTTTAGTTCACAGCTAAACCAAAATGAAGGTAAGTGGCAAACAGTTCTTGATTGTTTCTGTCAATCATTTTTCCAGCTGAAATGAGAAAAACTACACAGGGTTAACTAAGAAAGCAGAGTTGGAACTCCTTTGATATCAATGGGAATTGAACTCTTGGGACTGTGCTACTGAGAAAGATTTTGCAACGCATTTTCATCTTTCCCAGGATTTTTTTTAAATTCTCTAGGCATCTTGCAAAGCCCACATTTATACACTGGCATTTATGGAGTCAACCAAACCCACTGAAGTCAATAAGAGTCTTTTCATCAACTTCAGTGACCTTTAGATCAGTTTTTTAGAGAGACTGACAGAACAGAGATGGAAGCAAGATCTGATAAAACTTCCCAATTTGGTGCAGGCTATGGCCACTGCATTTTTACTTATGAAAGGATCTGTAACATGGACTTTTTGTTCAGCCGTGTGTGGGGGAAAAAAAAAAAAAATGACTGGCTTCGACTGTAGTAGACGTTATGAGTGCTGGATAGTTATCTGATGAACTAAAATATATTCATCTTAGACATCTCATGGGAGAACGAAAATCTGACACCACATACAACACATTTCTTCCTATTGTTGAACATACATTGGATTAGCTATTGAAGAAAGTGAAGGAATCCAGTGACATGCTACATATATTTAACTTTAACTGAAGTCCACATACAAAAAAATATACAAATTTAACATGAAAATGACTAATTTAAGTATGATAGCATAATAAAATAATATGGTTTAACAGAAAAGCCTTAAAATGAGAAAAATTGAAGCATTTGTCTTCAATGGTTACATAAGACATTTTCTATTCTGTTCATTCAACCTATTCATTTCACCTGAAATGGTTTGAAAAACAGAGGAGAAAACTAAATTTGAGACCCCAAAAAGCAATTGTCAACATTCTAGTACTAAAGTAGAGCTTATTAGTTGCTCACATGTTACTTTCCAGAGCCGCTCATTAGATAAGCATTCACAAAATACACCAAGAACAGAACTATTTAATCCAGCCTTGCCAATTAACACAGCACATCCGCTGTCTCTGCTGTCTCAAAGGATGCAATCTTGGTTCACAGTTCTGTAACCAGCTCCGCCCTGTGCCTGTGCACAGTTTCATGACCAGAACAAGTGTACAGTTTTGTTAATAGCAGGTAAGGACTTCTCTAATTCTGGCCTAAGTATTTTAATGTATCTCTCACCCTGACTACCTTTCTTGCATTTTAAGGAATGGATCATTTACAGTCCTTACACTCCATCAAAACCAGGCAAGCTTTTCCAAGCTAAATATTTGGTGTCAAAGAGCATTTGTCCTGCACAGATTTTATTATACATTTTAAAGTAAACTGGAAGTCTTAGGCCATTTCGCTGGTCTCAGCAGCAGAAGCCGAAATGCCGAAGCTACACAAGAAATGCAGCTATTTACTTTTCACTGAATAAGAAGCTACTCAGAGACCATTGTAGTCGTTTAAGTTTTTAAATTACTGGAGAATATATAGCTAAATTAATATTTCGTGTTATTTTC
>Ga0181612_166401_pt1 | contig 17874 bp, 12 predicted proteins | sample HoacroProtozoa21_FD_119630 | JGI IMG/M metagenome (GOLD analysis project Ga0181612, IMG submission 119630) | Hoatzin crop microbial communities from Cojedes, Venezuel. Combined Assembly of Gp0051906, Gp0051904, Gp0051908 | reverse complement strand
TCGAACTCCCAGACGAGAGAGGATTTGAACTCCTGGAAACGAGAAAGACAAGGTTCCTGCCCCTCCGGCCAACCCCCATGTACAAACTGAGCGTGACGCCCATGGTAGGGACCATGTCCACGGCCAGCTCGGGCTGGCTGCCCGGCTCCGCTGCCTCCCGGCTCCCGCACAGCTGCTCATCAGCCCTCGGTTCACAGCAGCCACTGAAAAGGTCACTGTTACCAGCATTCTGCTCCTGCTAAATCCAAAACACAGCAGCTGCTGGGAGGAAAATGAACTCTATCCCGGCCAAAACCAGGACAGGGTGCTGTTCTGGCACACGCCGAGGAAATCAGGTTCTTTGGTTACTGAACCGGCACTTGGGTGTTCTCCTGGAAAGGTTCCCTGTGTATTTAATTGGCTACTAGTTGTGGCAACTGAAAGGGTTTTTCGTAGCTTTTGAAAACTTGCAAGTGTCTACAAAATCTGTTCTAGCTGAAACTGAAATGAAGTGTGGGGAAAAAAGAAGTACAATACCCAAACAAAAATAAAACTAATATTTTCTTTTTGAATATTAGAAAGCTTTTATCTTCCAGTGCCTCTCTCCTTAATTTTTAATCTTTTTACTATTACTACTAGCCTAGGTATAGGGGTTTTTTTGCAAGTAAAATTTTTGCAGGTAAAAATTTTTCACTTTTAACATTTTTAAATGTTTTTATTATTTCCAAGTATAAAAGTTACTCTCAGATTTCTTTTTTTTTGTTATGTTTAGGTTTTGAAAAATTTGTCTTTTCTGATGAAACAGTTTCCACTGAGAAGTTCCCAGGTTTAACTGGAGCTAGTTAGTGGATAGTGAGGGTTCGTCAGAGACCTCTCAGCTATCCCCAAGCCAACTGTGCTTTCTTTTGAATAATTCGTTTTATCTCATCAGTGTATAAACACTTATCTTTCACATCTTGATGGATAGCATCATATAATCAGACTGTTTGCCATGATTATGGCTGGTTTTCTGTATTGTGCCTATGTCATAGAACACCCTGAGAGTTTCTCTTGTGTTTCAAACCTGGGTTATTTTGCAGAGGAATAAATGGAAACGTGAGAGGATCGGGGCTAGTGAGGCTTTTTGCCTACGGGAGGCTGAGCTGTGTGAAAAGACAAGAGTGTTCCCTTTTCAGAGCAGCAGAAAAGCACAACAGCAAGAGGAGGTGTGAAACGTGCTAAAGCAAAGACAGGCTTCTTCCTTCTCTGCTGCCCCAAAACGTGTGTGGGCCGGGGGGAAATGCTGGTAGCAGCATGCGTGAGAAAGCCCCTAGTCTGCGTGAATGGCAGCAATCATCTTTTAAAATACATGTGCAATAATCACAGCTGCTTTTTTCTGCCTCTCAGGAAACAATAAAGGAGATTTAGAGTTTTGTTCAAAAATGTAAACACGGAGGTCAGTGCTGCTGGGAAAGTGGCCCCGTCCGTAAGAGGCATCTCTGGGCTCTCCATCTGGACGACACAGAGGAGCGGCTGCCTGCCCGGCCCGTTTCTGCTGCAGTCAGCCTTGCAGGCGGGCGTCAGAGGCAAAAGCCACCACCCAAACCCCTCCTGGGGACTTCTGGGTATGGCAGAGCAAGGCCTGGGCCATGCTGGTTTGAAGGTGTAGAGCAGCCAGCTCCACATGCGGAGAAACAAGGAACTTTAAAAGAGGAGGACTCAATAAACCTGGTATTTGTGTAGAGGTTACTCTGTATTCCCCCTTCCTGAATTAGTCATTTATTATCTGGCCACATGCTGCTAAGGGCTTCAGGGAGAGATTAGGAAGCGTAATTACTCTCACTTCTCCAAAGTCCACGCAGCGCGCTCCCAGGATTGATCACTGTCTTCATCCTTTAAGCTTTCGTCCCCGCCAGCTTTGAAGCAAAGAAAGACAGCTTTTTCATTTCCAGTCTCGACCCTGTCTCCTGATAACTGATCAGGCCTGCACCCCCCCCACATTCATGATGCACACCAGATAGCTTCCTGGTGAGAAAAGCACCGCTGCCTTTAATGTCACACAGGAGAAACGTCATTCAGGCTCTCCAGACGCTGTCGTTTGGGAAACCCAGGTGGTGGCTTCTGCCTGGTAGTTGAGGGAAGAAAATCAGCACCGTGATGGCCCTAGAGCATCTGTGCCCAGCAGAACTGGCCATTCCAAAAGAACTGGGTAAACTGGCTGTGTACCGGATTGCTTAGAAATCACGGCATTCATGGCTAGGGCTAGAAGGAAATGTCGTGTTCTCTTTAATGAGGAAGAAAATTCCAAGTGTGACTGCTTTTCCTGAGGTTTCAGTCCAAACACTGTCTCTTTTGTATACCAATGTATTTACTGCACTTAGGATCAATGATGCAGAGTTTAATATGCCTTGTAGGTACTTAATTCTCCGACACCCTGGCCCTGTTGGAGTCAGTGGGAAACGAAAGTGTAGATGGAGGGGTAGCTTGTCTACCCTGTCCCTGACAGCCCTCCTGACTCTGAGTTTCCCGAGAATCCTGTTAGCCATTAAAATACAGATGACGAAAGCTGGTGTGAAGAGATTAGTAATAGAAATGGTATTAAAAGAGAGGGCACGTTTGGGACAGTGATGTGAGAGAGGTGTCTGGTGACAGTGACAGCCTGGCAGGATGAGGCCGCTGAAGATGGAAAAAGAGGGCGGTGGCAATGTAACCTGCCTGGGCGGCGGGTGCAGGCTGGCGTTGCAGTCACCTCATGGGGCAGTTCCTTGTGGTCGTACAACAAAGCGGGGAAATTTGGTACCGTCGTGTCTCTGCCGTCAAGTGTGGTTTTGTTCCTGTAAACATGCTCGTGATACCTCAGATCTCTGGGAACAGAAATGGTGTCCCCAGGCCTGGGGCGCCTGGTCCTGAGCCGTCGGCCCTGGACTCCTCAGAAAATCTGCTGACCAGGGAGAGACAATTCTTGTGCATTTGTAAGTGGGTCTGAAATTTGGAATCTGCTTTTAGAACAAAAACATGAATCTAGGGCCGATTTATAGCCTTGAACATCCTCAAGCCCCTCATCGTCTGAAAGGCAAATCTCTGACGCGATCGACTGCCCGCTGCTGCAGGTTTTCTCACCATGGCATCAGCGCTGCCGATTCTGCAGCCATCGTAGCCCAACTGCACAAACAGTTTTGTGGGAACATCCAGTGATCTCAGACTTTGTTTATGAAGCACTGCTCAAGACTGGGAAGACTTAAACCCTTAGCTGGAGCCAAAAGAACAGATGTTCCTTTTCCTTCCTCAAGGCAAGAGCCTATGGGGAAAAAAATGAACCTTAAATGGGTTCATGATAGAATATCCTCACTGTGTTTGCTTTCATCTAGGTAAAATGTCGAAACTGTTGAATACAAATTTTAAGAACTATATTAAGATACTCTAAATTCTCAATGGAGGAGTTATCCATTTTCTCTGGCTTTATTTTTAAACACTAATATAAACAGCAAAGATTGTTCATGCCGGATAGCATTAGGGAATCATTGTGGTGGGAAGGGACCACGTAAGGTCTCCGAGCCAGCCTCCTGCTCACAGTGGGATCCGTGCTGACTTCAGATCAGGTTGCTCAGGGTTTTGTTCAGGCAAGACAAAGCAGCCCCCAAGGACAGAGACTTTACAGCCTCTCTGGGCAATGTGATCCAGTGCTTAATTGTTCTAATAATTTTTTCCCTCTTGCACTCAGTCACAATATGCTGTGTTTCAATTTATGGCCATAGGCAAAGAATAAAATTGCTTTTCTGAAGACTCGTGTCATATCTGGAGTGCCAGGCAGGGCTTTCGGCTCCACAGAGCTCACTCAGGAATAGGTCTTCGGCTGGATTTAAGAAAATGGCTGCTGCCTCCATTACATGTTTCAGCTGCATTCTCGTCTAAGCTAGTCCACGTTTTTATGTGAATAAACAAACACAGTGGGAATGAAAGGATAAAAAATGCAACCATGAATCACATTCCACCACGGCGTCATCAGCATAGCTCCATCAACGTCAAGATGTGGCCCTGTATTTTTTTCCCTAAGATTAAAATGGTCAGAATTATGTGGTTCATCACATGCCATTTCTAACTCTTTAAATGTTCTCCTGTTTTAGACATAGTAATTTTTACGAAAAGTTCAAGCCACTGGTTTTTATAATTTTTCACTGAGTGATGGTATAAGGATATTTCTACTGGACTAATTATTATAAAAACATATTTTGTCACCTAAGTAAAAAATATTTTGAGTTTATAAAGCAGCTTCCATCTAAGAATAGGAAAGCATTTCAAGCAGTCGGTCTGCTTAGTGGCTATGTCAATAAGTAACATACCTAATTTTACTGGCAGGGGGTACTGAGAAAGATGAATGCTTTTATCCTTCAAAGAGATGTTGCGGCACTGGTCCTCGTGTGGGATTTACCAGTAAACAAGGATGCTCTGATGTGCAGTCCAGCCTCCTCGCTTGCACAAAGTTTGTCCGTTTGGACAAGCTCTCGATAAATTTGGAAAAACAAAACCTGCAAGAGTGTTTCTCTGAAGTGCTGGTTTTGAAACACAGGTCCAGATGGCTCAGCCACAGAGTGGGCTTTCACAGCTACTGCGTGAAGCGCTGAGCGGTTGTGGGGAAAAAAGCACAGGTATCCTGCTTATTTTGTCCAACTTAGCAAATGTTCTGCTTGGAAGGAGCTGGCTTCGTCTGGAGCCAGTTACCTCAGCTCTGAGTGCCACCAGGAGTAAAAGTCCCTTATTAATGTACAGAGATTAGTGGTTGTGACCAGTGCTCCCTTTTTGATCTGCAAATAAGCATATTTTTTCTCCCTCAGGAATGATTCACGGTGCTCTTTGGCCTACCCAGGGCTGGTGCTATGTAGGTGACTAGTTTTTCGAGCAGCCCATCTTCCAGGAAAGCAGAATTGCTTCATGAGAGGGAAAGTATGTATGTAGTCAGTACAGCATGACTAAAATGAGAAGAGATTATTTGGATGCACAGTTAGTGATAGCTTTGCAGCTCTGCACAAAGGATTTTGCATAGTGGATAACTCAGAACGTGCCTGCTCAAATAATTTGGCCCATAACTCTAAAATTCCGCTCAGCAACCAGGGGCTAATTGCTACTTAAACCAAACAGCAAAGAAGCGTCTTTTCCCTTGGAGTATCAAGGGGCTGGAATCTTAGCTGGTGTAAACTGGTGTTTGCAGTAGCCGAGGCTGTGGCCTGGATTGTTGGCTTTTCTTCTTTCCCTCATGCTTGCTAATTAGCAAAGGAAAGTGCAGTGAATTAGCAAATGCATTAACCAGGGCTTTCTCCCCCAGCCTCTGAGAGTGCTGCCTTGCTGCTGCTGCGGTCGGGCTGGCTCCTCATTGCAGTCACAGGTATTTTCTGGAGAACAGACTAGTTTGGTCGTAGGCCACAGCCGTGGCTCTGAGAAGACTGAGAAGATGAGATTAAAAACTTCTTTAGACACAGTGCAGCAGCAGCAGCAGCAGAGGAAACAAAGAAATCACACTACTGAAAACTGCTTTTTTTTTTTTTTTTTAAGCCTATGATAAATTGAAAACCCTTTCAGCTACTTGTTGACTTAGTCTTTGGTCCCCGTCTCTTTTGAGCCCTACCTGCTCAAATCTTCTCCAAGCCATTTTGGAGATCAGTGTGTTTCTCTCTACCCAAGGAGACAAAACCCTTCTGACATCCTGGCTGCTTCCTCCCGTCTCTCCTTTCTGTTAGTTACCTTCCCTGCTTCCCCCTCCATCCGTAAGAAATCCCACTGATCCGATTGTTTTCCCTCCTAACTTTTCCTTTACATACCTTCCCACCTTCCTGACACTGTGCTGAAACGTGCAGCTTTCAGAAACACGTGAGCATCAAGGTGTTTAAGTGAACTTGGGGCACAAAATGTGCTCTGAAGTCTCCTCAGCAGCACAGGGTTTTGTTCCTATAGCTGCCTTGGATCCAGCATTTTAGAAAAGTTTTACATTTAGTTACCAGGAAATTGAAGCTGCTGCATAATGTTTTATTTACGCTGAACAAAAGGTTCTCTGGGAAATATATGATGCCAGTTTTGCAAGTCTTAGAGAAGGACTTCAAGCACCACAGGAAATTAAATGCAGGCGTAAACATTCATAAACAGCATTAAGTAAGCACGGAGGCTGGGAAATCCGCGGTGTAGGTTAGCGTGGTGCTCTGAAGTCAGGAGTTTTGAGCTGTAGTGCTGCCGCACTGTGCTAGGACGGTCACAGCTGACGCTGTTCCCGTGGCATGGGTAGAGGCACGGTGTGTGTGGACGTGCCGATGGTTTCTTATGCTCCCCATGGAGCAGCTGTAATTGCCCAAATTGAGACTTACATCCTGTGCTATCCCACGGTGAGCACGAGCTAGCGAAACCCTTTTCCATTTACCGTGACGAAGAGTCTACCATTGGCAGCCGTACGTTCATGTCTCATCCTACCTCATCCACAGTAAATCGTTTTGTCTGTGTCGTGGTGGGCAGGGAGGTGAATTCTCGGGGTGTTGGGAGAAGTAAAAATTCTCTTGAGTGGACCTGTAACAGATGGTAGGAAACCTCAGAAAAGGAATAAAAGAAAGTGTAGTCCTAAATAACGGGGAAGGTAGTTTAAAGATAGAGATTTCAATAAGAAAACTGGATTAAGGTTTTAAGAAACACAGTGATGAGGCAGGAGATTGCTGGGAATTGCCTAAACGAGGCTTATGCAGCTGATTAAATTCTGTAAAAGTGGTGCAAAGTCCTAGGGGCATCCCTCCCAAATTCCTCACCAGAACTTCACAGTAATCAAAGACTATCCACAGCTAACATGTCTCACAGCAAAGCCAGGACGTACTAGCAAAGTGTTACTGGAGACGAGCCAGGGAGGACTGTATACCCGTGGCACGGTGACAGGACACGGAACAACATACCCGCGCGTTTCCCAGGCCACTTGATAGAGGCTCCTCTCCATCTCTGCGTGAGCTCCATGAACCCTGGGGTTGATATTCCCACCTTGTCTCGCAAGGTGGGCTCTGCATTTCCCGGAGTCCCGTTTCGGAGCCGCATTGCCTTCAGGAGAGCCACGGAACAGACGGCTGCTGAGCTCTGCCAGAGCTGCTGCCACGGTCTCTGCTAGGTGATAAACTCTCCCAGTTTCGTGGCTCAGAGAGAGAAAACAAGAAATGTTTCTATTCTGAATAATACAGAGGCATTTGAGGATAATGAAGGAGGCTGAATTTCCAGCGCTCGGCCTCTAATAGCGACAGATGTGAAGGCAATATATGATGGTGGCGATCATTTGACTAGAGCAGTAAGATATGGCTTACTAACTGCAATAATGGCTCAGGCTGCATTAGAAAAAATGTTAGGTTGATCAACTCGTCTCGTTTTCCTTTCTACCTTTTTAGTTGTTATATTGCTTTTTGAGATGCCAGGCCATGCAGCAGGCTGTAGCAGGACTGACAGCTCAGCCTTGTCCTGCGCCGGGCGTGAGGGCTGCTGGCCGTGCCGAGGGGAGCCCGCTCTGCCGCGCTGTGGAATGGGCAGTGTGCTAAGGTCAGCTGTTTGCTGTTTTGCTGACACACGTTGCCAAAAATCCATGACTTTTTAAGGCCTTTTTTTGCAGCCTGTGCTCAGGCCAAGCACCATGTCAAGGCCAGTCCAAGAGTAGGTCCTGATGGGAGCAAGCAACTATTCTTCATGAATAACAATAGCACAGCTGGGCCCCAAATGAGATATTCCAGCTTTCTCATTTGTCTTCTATAAATCACCTTCTCTGTGTTGGCATCTCTTCCCCCTAGAGAAAACGACTGACAAACAGCATTTGTATTACAGTGAGCAGAAGACAACAGTGGGAGTAAAGCATCAGGATGCCTTAATGTTGTATTTCAGACATATCATTGAGAAAGGTCGTTAATAACCCTGTTCTGTGCATCCCAGCAAGGAGTCAGGAAGCGACCTTTGAGCGGTCAATGCATTGCAAATACAGACAATTCCTAAGGTAGAGGAGTGATCAAGCATCTCACGGCTCCACATGAAGCTCCCTGCTTCCAAAGAGTGATCTGCAACCTGTAAGCAGATGGCAAAGTGCAAAGATGAGCTTGCAGATTGCTTGTGTTCTTTTCTCTGGTTGTTTGGTATTGTCCATTGATGAGGCAAGATGCTGAGCTGGTGGACTGATCCAGCTGCTCTGTTGCTCCTGTACGATTCGCACGATGCTGCTGCCTTGTAAAGTAGCTTCCTCCACTGGATGTGTGTCGCTGGCACAGGCTGAGGGCAAGTAGCTGGGACCCTGTGTGCGAGACGCAGAGGGACACCACAGGAGGACTGAATAGCATCACAACCCTTTTCTTGTAGCTAATAATGTTTTCTTCTCTTGAATGATTTTTTTTTCCTTTTTCAGATGATGCTGGTTCAGTTTCTTGGAGGGCCATTGCCGGTAAGCTACTCAGTAACCTCTAAATTCAGATGCTCAGATTTTTCAGTACCTCATCCATTGTCCTGTATTAGTGGAGAACTAAGAAGTTTGGTATTAGCGCTATCTCCTGGTGACTTCTCCAAAGCTGGCAAAGATATTCTTGTACTTCCCATGGCTTTCCCTTAGACATAAGTTCTTTTCCAGTGTTCTCTCCTGCTGAAGCACATTTTTTCTCTGCTAAAACAGTGTGCCTGAAGTATTCTCGGGAGACCCCCTTTGACAAAATTGCCACCTGTAAACAGGCAAAGCTAACAGAAGGGGTAACGCCACCAAATAAATCTAACTCACAGCATGAAGAGAAGGCGGAGTAGAATTTCTCTGGCATTTTCTCAAGTCCAGCTGTTTCTAATGATCCAGTGTTCCCTACTTTACATTACAAAGACTTCAGAGCTATTTATAATTTTCAGTCTAGCAGATAAGCCATTTTGAGGATCTTCAGATGTAATCTTATTTGTAGCCAGACCTCTGTGAAATTACCATCTATTTTAAAATGAGAAACAGTAAGTGTTTTCTTTGCAGAAATTATGAATGCTGTCAATCAAGTCAAAAAAAGAGGTGAAACAGAGATTAATTTGATTTTTGTGTATGTGAAAATATGTTTCACCTGTAATGAAAAGGCTCCCTTGTGGTTTTACACGTTGTCGTATTTTTTATTTTTGAGTTTCTTTAATAAGTGAGTTGGTTTGACAAAGCTTTGCTTGCTGATTACTGGCATTTGTTCAATAGCAGTATTAATTAGGTCCAAACCTGGAAGTGGCAGGGCTCTGGCAGATTGGCTCTCCAGGTAGGGCGTTGGCTGTGCACTCAGATTATTATCCCAGCCATCACATCATCTGGCGACACTGCCTTCGGGACCCAAGCTGGTATCTCTACAGGGATGGTGTGCTGGGCAGACTTCAGAGGTGTCTCTGAGTTGCTGTTGCACTGCGCGGGAGGCTAAGTCCTGCCATGGGTTAGCCAAAATGCCTAGCGGATGGACCCAGATCTTTGAAGTCTGAATGTCTTGATTTTTCCTTCAAGACAAATCTGTGAAGATAAGAGAGCAGACTCCTGGGGAAAGGACGGGTTGTATTTTTCAGAAGCACTGTTGAAATGGTAAGCCTCTCACAGAAGTGATCTCCATCACAGCAGCCAGACACATGCCTCATGCTGGCACAAAAGGCAGCTCTTCACTGTCTGGTGAAACCCTTGGGAACACAAAGTTTTGTGTTGCAACTGATGTCCCAGCTCCTGGGCTGTTTGAGAGGATGGATTCCAGAATCCAAAGTGCCTCTAATGAGCGTGATTTCATCTCAGTCTCCAGAGCAATTCTAGCAACTGTTTAGCCAGCTGCCCCACGCCCCTGCTAACTTGATGGAGGGTATTAGAGAAGACAGAGCAAGACTCCCCTCAAAGGTGCGCAGTGAAAGAACAAGAGCCAGCGGAAACAAGCTGCAGCAAGGTGTGGCCCAGGTAGATACAAGGACAACATTTTTTACAGGATGGTTAAACACTGGAACAGGCTCCCTGGAGAGACCATGTAATCTCTGTCCTTGGAGATATTCAGAGCTCCACTGGATGAATCCCTAATCATCCTGATCTGGCTTGGAAGTTGACCTGCTCTCAGCGGAGGCTGGACCATATGACCTCCCTGGAAGTCCCTTCAGCCTAAGTTCTTTCATGGTTATATGATTCTAAATGAACTACGTGCATGGAGGTGGACGACCACAGTTACCAGGTGAATGGGAGTGGACACTGAGGGAGAGCCTCTGCCTACACGAGAGGCTGCTCCAGGTGAGCATGGCAAGGTTTGCGAGCTTGTTATGCTGGTGGCACTGAAATCTGAAGGTCTGTCAGCCATCAACACTCTCTTTCAATACATTCGCTCCTCCAGAAATCTCACTTTTTGTGAAAAGTAAGCTGTAGACAGTTGGATGAACGCCCCAGCATAGGCAAAGCAATACAGCTTTTCCTCCCAGGTTAGCATTTTGCACTTCTCGTTTTAATAGGAAAAAGTTACAACATTCCTAGCTGCAGTGCAGTTCTTATCTGTATTTAAGGGCTATACATCACTGCCACGGAAGCCGTGTGCATTTACTTATTGATTTTTCTTTCTTTTTTTGACTGTTATTTTTAGCTGTACTGAACTATTGCCAAATTCTGAGAACAGGAGTCTGTCACAGAGGCCAAGTGACTTCTTGATTTTGTAAGAGAAAATGCTTTGCTCTTGACCCTTCTCTGACAGTGTCGTTTTACAGTGAGCCTCAGGCACCAGCCAACCAGTTCGGAGGCCAGAGAGTAGCTGGCCTCTCTTATCTTGGTTACCCTGGATTGTGCAGGCGTGACTCAGAGCACATACAGCGCTAAGAAAGTGGTTTTCGAAGTTGACAGTGAGAAAAGATGGAGGGAAAACGGGCTTTCGAGCCAGCAGGCATTTATTTGGTGTCTTTGGGTTACATGTGCTGTGTAAACTGCTGTGCCCTGCGCAGTCTTTAAGTGCTCTTCGCTTCACAGACCCACTAGCAATTAGTAAATAGCCCTTAAGGACAGTCCAGTGGGTAGACACGAAGGAATACCATCCCGACTTAATCACACACTGAGTCACAGATTCTTTGAAAGTTTGTTTCTCTGGTTTTGATAGTCTGTTTTTCCACACAAGATAATGTCCTGAAAAGAGAAATTATTCAATTATACATAAAGGCCAATTCACAAAAATGAGATATTTGTAAAATGAGAAGGAACAGCAGCTGAACTCTGACATTTCAGTGGACGGTGTGAGCTTTTGGAGGGGTTATGAATATGAGTTCCAGCGAGTGCAGCTGAGTCAGCTGGTTTAACCACAAGGCTAACTGCTCTCCTGAGATACACCGTGATCTAGCAAAGCGTTTAAGCACAGGCTTAAATCAAACACCACTGAGCTTCATATAGGAACACACTGAATTTTGGTACTATCGCTTACATGGTTAAGCATGATTAAAATTGATCGAAATAGGGAATTTCCATTCCACTGATAATTACAGGTTTTCACCCTTTGTTTGTTTCTGAATTGAAAGACAGGCTGGAATAAACAAAGGGAAGATAAATGGCTTAATTTGCAGAGCATCTTTGTTTTCTGTTAATTCAATTGGGACTATGAGACCTCAACATTCAGCAGATTTTAAGAAAAGGTTCAAAGTGCTTAGCCTCTTCCAGGTTTTAAAGCATTTTTCATCTTCTCCACACTTTCTGATAAAATGATTATTTCATGAGACATGGGAAAACAGAACAAGAAAGTTTAAAGAAAGATGGAAGTGCTACTTTCACTGTCAGAAGTTCCATCCCATTAAAATAATATTGGATTTGACAAGATACTGCACGGGGGAAAAAATGCAGGTACTTTCCCTACTTTTCACTTTCAAACTGAGATTCCATAGTGGAACACTTGCATAAATTCCAGTCAGAGTGGAAATTTAATATCCTCAACAAGGCAGATGGAAATAATCCACTGAAATAATTTCTTGGTGAGTTTGCAGCAGAAGACTTCAATTTAGCTTTTCCTTACCTTGCTAACTGTCATTGTGAAAGAAGCACCACAGTAGCTGGAGCTACAGAGACGCGTACCTTTGGAGACCATTCTGTTCTAAACTATGTGGCTTGCACCTAGTGTGCAAGGAAAACACCGTTTGTAAAATCCTTTTCTTTCTTTCTCTCCATGATTGTAGCTCACTCTGTCAGAACAGTAACAGGCAGTCTGGCCAGACCCCGGTGAAGATGCTGGCTCAGCTTGCTGCTGGATGAGGAGTACAGGGCTTGCCAGACTGCACCAGGCTGCGCAGCCGGCGCTTGTGATCGGCTCCTTCGCTCTGCCGATACCGCAGCCGCGTGGGACGGAGTGGTGCCGGGTGAGGGTATTCCCCACGCAGCGTAATTCCAGCCGACAGCAGCGGGACGTTATCACTGCCTCCAGCCTTTGGATCAGCGGAGGGCAGAGACAGCAGAGCTCCAGCTTGCGTTTCAGCGTGGACAACTTGTGCACATGAGTAAAACAGCGTATAACCTTGGCGCTGGCTTCTGACCTCAGGGCGGTTTGCCAGCTCTGAGCAGTGCTTTCGTGGTGGTCGCAGTAATAGCACTCAGGCAGCATGAACAGAATTTTAATTCCCACTGGTTTGAGTGCATATATATTTCTTTAAATGCGTATTTGTTTGAGTCTTGCTTTTAATTCTGGTTTGAGGAAAAAAAAAACAGGTTTTAGGGGTGAAGAATAACATTCCCTGTGTTGAAGAGGAGTTACTTCTGGTGCAGAAAGTGAGGCTTGAGTGTGATCAGGCGCTCTGAGGTGCGGCCGTCGCTCCCCTCCCGAGTGGGGCTGTGCTGAGCCGAGGGGGGGGACCTGCAAGCTGATTTCTGCGGCTGTGTAGGAGTGTGCTGCACTGAGGAGGTACTCGGCGACATTTCTGGCAACAAGAACAAAAGCTGCAGGTTTTATCAAAATATTCCCATATTTTTGAGTTCCTGTAGAGAAATCGGTCTTTTTGGAGAGGAAAATGTTAGGCAAAATGTTTTTCTTTCCTTACTGTTTTGTAAAAACTTTGAGTGTGATGATTACCCCTCATTTTCTGAGTGGCTCTGAATATGAGTCATAGCCCACAGGAATCATTTAATGAAGAGAAACTGCTAAGCAGGCCTAATCACGACCCTCTGATAGAGATGGGTGGGCTGTATTTGTACTGACCCATGGTCTCTGTCCCAGTTGGTGCAATCCCAGCCATTCCAGTCTGATGGCAGGAGGAACTGTAATAACAACACTAGCAGAGCCATGTCACTGGGGCCAGAGCCCTGGGTACAGCTCTTGTTATTTATAGCACATTAATGATGAACATAAATTGTCCTAACATCATTTGTACACAATTTTATTTAGCAGAAAAAAATGTTTTCGTTCTGAGTAAGCCTGGAAAAACTACAGTTCTGTCTGATTTCTTGACAGAAAATCACTGGTTTTGCTAAACTGTGGTCCTCCATGTGTGGAAGTGACGACACAAGAAGGCTTTGTGGAACTGGGATTCCACCAAGCAGAAAGTTCCCCGAATGTGAAGTAATTTAGTAACCTGTGGTTGATTAGTGGGAGAGTCAACAGATACCTTGAAGAAGTGTCTCCCATAGAGAGGCAAGCACTGCACGTGTTTGCTGTGAATGAACAGAGCAATTGAATCATACTGTCAGACCAAAGTGGCATTTGCTTCATAAAATTTTGCAGCAAAAAATGTCAGCTAACAGCAGGAGAGGAGAGATTCTGGGAAAGAGGAAGAGATATTAATGGACTTGACCAATGCGACTGCAGATTCCTGTTGCAGCTATGAAGAAAGCCATCGTTCAAAATCGTGGCTGCATCTCGCTGTACATCCCTGTCCAGAAGATATCTAGCTGCATGCCATGCCCCTGCTGCAAGGGGTGGCAAGTGATGATAGGTATGGGAACGCTTCCAGTAATGGTTGTTGCTGGCAGATATGCTCAATGGACACTCCTTCCCATAATTATCCTTCTTGCATGCCCTTCCTGTCGGTCTACACTGGTGTAGCCAACCCCTCCCAGTTCTTTCTCCACCTTCAGGCATTGATCAGAGTTTCAATTTCCCTCTCTACCTTCCCTTGGTACTTCTCTCCAGCTGTGCCAAGAAGAGTGAGCACTGCCCTGGATCCCCGGGTCTTGCATTTTTTAAAACATCGTATCTGCTGCTTTGGTGGCGCTTGTTTCCCTTGCAGGGTGACATCTCTGGAGATTTGTAGTTGGCAAGGAGTTTGTGGGGAGGAAACGAAAGAGGCAGCGAGGCTGCATAGAAAGACGTAACAGGTTGCATGTGCTAGAACTCTTTCACTGGCGTCTAATGTGGAAGTAATCTTTCTAGGTTAAATTCACAAGGATAGCTAAAATCTCTCTTATCACCCCAAGCCTTCACCTGGGCCATTTCTTGGCCATGACAAGAAATGTGCTCCTCTCCTTTACGATGCACGAAAGCCCAATAGGTTTCAGTTTCATGATCCTCCTTGTGAAAACGCGTGTCAAATTGTCTGGGTAGCGAGGCCGCGCTTACCAAGCCGTGGCTGTGCAAAGGCTTTAGGGGGGCAGATCTGCACGAGTGTCGCTGGGGCTGCGGCAGATCAGCTCAGCATCTGCTGCTAGGGAAGTATCATGCATTAGTTCTGCTTTCCACCTGGTGTCACCAGCCTTCACGGAAACAGCAGTTTCAGACTACCCCATAAATGGCAGAGGAAGAAAGGACAGAGCCAACAATCCGCGTGTGACCCTAAGATGAGGGTATGGGTTAGTGAAGAGATGGAAAATGTCGATCTCATTTTACAGCAATGCCACAATACACAGACAGCTATTTTCTCAAGTCACTAGGAATAGTATAAAGACTTGCCAGTAAACTAGGATGAGGAAAAGTAGTCTGCACGAGCTGGTGAAGAGTAAGGGGACCGTCAGGGAGAATGTTACAGCATGTAATAACTGCTCCTAAGCAGAAACAGGTCAGTGTAGAGATGGGAGGGAAGCCGAACCCCACAACGTGTTCGGGCTCTGCCGAGCCACCCTAACTGCATCCGAGCAGAAAGCCAGTTTCTGCCATTTTAAGTTCATTGCAATTTCTGTCACTAAAATCCAAGCTGCTTTTGTTGTTTTTGTAGAGGAGTGTGAGTCTGTATGCCTGTGTATACACGTGAGGAAATTAAAAAATGACAATACATTTGCTTCTTTTGAGGCTGACACAAGCTGAGGGAGATAAAAATGAGCCAGTGAAATGAGCCAAAGGAGAAGGAGCGCAGGGGAATTGCTTATCACCACATCCAATTCCTGCAGTTTTGCCTTGAAGTAGAATGCAGCTTTTGAGGAAAAGAAGATGAAGAACAGAACCAAATGAACTGGAATAAGCAGAAACAGCTTTTCGCTATTTCCTGGGGGGGGATTCAACAGCTCCAAGTGGGTTTTAGATCTTGGGCTATTATCATCCATCTTTGGCCTCCCCTCACACTACACAGTCAGTTTTGCTGAACTGCACCGCGTGAAAAGCACTTTTCTTCCTCGGCGTGGGACCAGCAGGCAAGAGGAGCTTCAGCAGTTCTGCCCCGTGGGGACAGCGGCTGCTGGAGTTTACTAATCCCTCTGAGATTATTGCTCTAGTCCAGATAACGGAAACTCCTTCTTTCCTACTGTAGGTCCCTCTCTTTCCTACAGAAGTGGCTACCAATTCTGAACTAGTTCTCTCTCTATTTTCAGGAAAAGACAAGAGAGTGCCCGACTCTCGGGGAGACGTTTAGCTGGATGAGGACTTTCTCTGGGGCTTGTAGTGCTTCCTAGGCAAACAGACTGTTGCTTCTTTCTGATAGAGGGATTAATCACTGAGCGCTATTAGCAAGTGAGAAAACACACACACTTTTAGATGTCTTCTTCATAGCTTTGTGCATTTATCAAAAGACTAATGAGGAAGCATTAGAGAACTCTGATTCCCTTATACCACTTTATTTGCATGAAAAAGACATCTAACCTGGTGGAAATCACTCCCAGGGAATGCCCCAGCACACAATAACTTTCTGCTCATCACAGTAATGCCAGAAAATCTTCCCTGCAGCATTTTCGCTACCCCAGGGTGTTCCAGTGCAGAGGCTGAGGCCATGTTTTGCCTGTTCTTGGCCAGCTTTGGGCTGAGTGGAACAGCTTTAAGGCTGCTCTGTCTTGCACAGGGAGCCATGGGAAGAAACATCCTTGCTCCTATCACTTTCTTGGGTGAAGTAGAGCAACAAACACAATCATCCTTTTATTTCTACCTTTCTGTAGAAGAATGGAAAAGAAAATGAGGCAAGTACCTCTGAAAGACTTTGTGGGGCAATGCCAGCACATAAACTTTCATTAAGTAAGAGAACCAATTCTGCATTATTGAAGCCTGAGGTTTTAATTGTACCCAAGGGAATTTTATATTTATTCCTCTGAAATTCAGACAGGTGGAGCACCGAAGGATTCCTTGGCATTCCCAATGGCAGCACTGAAGAGAAGTCAAATTGCAACACTCCACCCCACTCCTGGGACTTCGGAAAACACAGCAACGGATGTACCAAGAAATAAGATGGCTGTGAGATTTTGGAAGAAACTGGTTTGAACAGAGCATCTCTGGGGAGCATGAGGAAACAAGGCATTCATTCCACTCTGCCAAGTCATGGATCACTCACTATTTAACCAAAGACAAGTTTCCTTCAAAGATGAAACTGTCACAGAGCAAGTAGCATCATTCTGGATACTCTTTTGCCTTCCTTCTGCCGGCTAGACCTTCTGGTCCTTCTGCTCTTGGACATCACTTCTCTTTCAGAAAGTGTACTTCTGGCAGAAATTCCCTTCACACCCCAAGAGTCCCTCCGAACGTGGGCTCCGCAGAGCACAAAGGAAAGCAGTGTAGGGGGGAGGCATGCTGTGGCTCTGCTGAGGTTGTAGCTCTTTTGCATACTGAGAAACAAGGCCAGGTTTCTCTCCAGAACATATTTAGCCAAACGTTTCCACCCATGGAGCTGCAGCCCTGTGATATAAAGTGCTGAGAATGGGCTTGAAGGATCTTGAGCTCAGTGCAGAAACTTTTCCTTTCTTCTGATCTCAGTGGGGGAAATAGACTCAGGATTTATATCCTACTCCCTTTTAACCATTGGAGAGAAATTCTTCCAGAGGTTCACAGGTTATTCTGGCCTTCTAAGAAGCAGCAGGTGTAAAGGCTTTAAACACTTCTTCAGCCAAAAAGGGTTTTTGAGTATCAGCTAAAGCTGCCGTACCCGTAGTAAGAATGGCACATAGCTGTCCTAGTCGTAGTCCAAAGGAAGGACCTGTCTCTTCAGAGGAAGAACAGGTCCACAAGAGTGTGTTCTTCAGCTTAAGCAATTGGCAGTCCGGGGAGAGTCCAGTGGCAACACCGTGGCACGATACCTGCTATGGAGAGGGGCTGAAGGTACAAACAGACTTCAGTGTGGAAGTGTACCTGGCCCTTCAGCAATGTGACGGCCTTTGCTGCTTGGTGGCGTGGCCCCAGGTGTGTGAACAGAGCGTTGGGATTGCTCCCGTTCCGCACCCAGCACGCCTGCGTTCAGCAACAAGCGTATCTTCCCTTTTGTGGGAATGATTTAACATCCTAGCCCCACTCCCAGCCTTCCAACAGATCGTTTTGAAGATTCTGGGGAAAAACGGGCTAGTGAGATCACGTTTTCAAAACAAATGATCCCAATTTCTCCCCAGCTGGCTGGTCCCCTTCTAGTTCTAGTGGTTACTGCATTTTAGAAATGTACCAAATAAAGTGCAAATCATTACAGTTTGGCTCGCGAAGCTACGGGGCGAAGAGCAGTCTGCGGAGTTTGAGGGCCTTGTTCGTGCTTTGCCAGCTGCAGCCATCGGAGCTGGAACGGTCTTTGCTGGTAGCCTGGAAGCGAACTGCTGGGGCACGAAGCTGAGGTGGCGTGGCCTAC
>Ga0181612_154485_pt1 | contig 17874 bp, 10 predicted proteins | sample HoacroProtozoa21_FD_119630 | JGI IMG/M metagenome (GOLD analysis project Ga0181612, IMG submission 119630) | Hoatzin crop microbial communities from Cojedes, Venezuel. Combined Assembly of Gp0051906, Gp0051904, Gp0051908 | reverse complement strand
CAGATAACCAAATTTGCGGTTCATGGGGGCCAAACTAGAAATGCAAACGAAACTCGTTGATACATCTGTTCAGCTCATTACCTGCTCGTTTCTTCTTGATGATGCAGGGATCTTTTTATACTTCAGTCAATTTTTAGTACTTTAATGATAGTTAAGTAGGTGAAATTATATAGACATCTTTGGTGAAGGTAAAACACTTTATAAAAAAACCCAAACCCTCATTTCATACATCTCAAGTTATTCTTTATTTGCCTGGAAAACATTTTTCTCCTCCGTTCGCATTTAGAAATCCTCTGTCAGTCTCCGCAGCAACCACGTGTGATGTCACAGGCTAATGACTCAAGGTGGGTGATAAACAGAGGAGCAGATGAACTCTTAAAGAGCTCTTCTCCTGCAAGGTTCACAGTGTTAAGGAATACGAATTAGGATGGGGAAGTAAAAAGGCTTCCAAATAGAGGATTTACATATTTCATCGAAAGAACCAGCCATTAAGTCTTGTACAACTTGGCGTCTAGCTAGGCGACTTGCTGCTTTCATCTGTCGTCAGATGACTTGAAATGCAAGTGTTCTTACCTGCCTTAAATTCCAGGTATGTGTTTAAAAAAAAATAAATAAAAATGGAGACATGCATCTTTCCCATGAATATGTGTATGCATAGTCAACAAGATGGATGGATGAAATGAAGTTGGGATGTGTACACTGTATCATCAGTGTATGTCAGCTGTTTTTTTGTGAACAAAGAGGGAAATAAAGTAGCTTAGAGTGTGAATTAAAGAATTAACTTTGTTATCCAGCCGTGTCTTGTGTTAATACCTACCTCTGCGTGGGAAGCAGGCAGAACAAACAGGCCTCTTCCAGAAAGGGTATGAAGGAGGAGGTGTAGGGGAGGGGAAAGGACTCGTGTGCGATGACAGCTGGGCTACAGTTTGTGAATATACCAAGATGTTAGTTTGAAGTCTTGCTTTCTCCCCTCTGGACAAGCAAAGTAATTAAGGCATAGATAGTTAATGCAGTGTGGTGATTGCTCCCTTATTTTAATTATTGCAGTAAGTACATACACATTTAGATGATCAGATTTCTACCCTTAATTTCAGTGTAAACCCACCTAGAGAATTTAATCTAGATACTTCTGTATCAAATCTGAGAACATTGATTAGAAGTTTTAATATATGGTCTTGGGCAGCAAGGCTTTCTGTAGTCAACCTGGCAATAGAATTATGTTCTTTCCTAAAACCAACTGTTTCGTCAAGTGGTCAGGTCTTTATCTGGTGGTGTTTATGCTTGTCATTGAGGGAGGGCAATGCGCTGTGGGTTAGTAGGGTGTTTTTCTGGTCTCGACTAAGACGAGCTTTCAAGATGAAGACCAAAAGAGAGGGTAGGAGGACAGTTAGTAATCATTTGGATACCCTAAGAGCAAAGTACTGCAAATCAGATGGGATTTTCTGTTGTGGTTGGGTTGTGTTTGCTGTGGACAAGAAGTTCATTGGTACTCTTGGCAGGGCTGGGGGAGCTTCTCTACACGCAAGCTGAGGTTGCTGTTGGAGGCTTTAGCACGTGGTTTGTAGTTTCAAGGGTGCTTATCGTGACGCCACACTTGTTTTGGCTCACGGAAACTTCTCTTACACCAGAAAAGCTGCCATACATAATCTGATTTGTTTTCATCATGAAGGTTTGTCTTTTCACAATTGCAGCTGCTGTGCTGTGCTTTGAAAAAGGTGAGAGTAACAAGAGCAAGTCAAAAGAGCACGAGATCTGCTACCTACCTCAGAATTACCCTCGGCTTGCCCAGGGTCTCCGTGCAGGACAGTCTTTCCCAGAACTGTGTTTCTTCTGCTGGATGCAAGAATTTGCAGAGTTCTGAAGATGACTCATATTTTATTTATGCTCTTCAAACACTGCATATTCCTTTAGCTACAACTGGATGGCCATATTTATTATTTGCTGCCGTGAAAAGCAGTAATTACCTGAAATGACGAAATTCAATGTAGCTTTCATTAAGACTATTTCAGGAAAGGGAAAGATGAGAAGGGTAATCACTGGGATAACTAAAGGCTGCTAAATGGAGGTGAAACACAGAAGGATCATCTTAGATTTGGTTTCAAAATCTGTATTTATTCCTTTCATTTAAGAAAATCTGTCTTTGCTGTAGTTGTAATGTCTGTGACAGGAGCAAATGAGCATTCTTTGAGAATTTTACTTCAGTGTAGACATTTTAGATGCATTTATTTAAGAAGGAATGGATGGGAAAACTCTTAATTTGAACAGCTTTCTTTTATGCCTTATTAGAATTTCAAATATTTTATTTAAACCCAAGGAACAAACAAGAAGAGAGCAGGCATTTACATGCACTTCGAAGGAGCGTTTCTTGGTTCAGGCCTTTTCACTGTTGTGTTTTTGTTGGTCTTGAAATAATAGGATGAAGGAAGCGTGAAAGAAATTCCTATTACACACCACGTGAAAGAAGGATGTGAGAAAGCAGATCCAGCACAGTTTGAACTGCTTAAGGTTCTTGGACAGGGATCGTTTGGAAAGGTAAGATAACAAATTTTCTTTCCATCTGATGTCCACTTTGAACTTGCTTGGTCTTATTAATGTTTTACTTCCTTTGTTTCTGTAATACTGCAAGGTTAGATGTAACCCTACCAAATCTGAGTATAGGTAGATACGCTGGTGGAAGTTGCCCTCTTTCAACGGAAGTTACCCATCCCGTTTTGCAGTTGGTTGATGTGGGGGGTTGTTTTGTTTTTCCTAGCATAGCCTTTCTGACTTCACATTTTTTAGAGGAAAAGCGATGTCTTTCTCCATAGACCTGTCCAGACAGTCAACCTGGGAAGGGTTAGGTCGAGTACACTTTTGGATAAGAAAGACAACGCCTTGGCAGAGTTGCTGGGAACGTTTGAAAAGTTATTGACAAATTTGGGGTTTTTTGCAGTCTTGCTCTGGTGTCGAGGGAGCACTGTTTGTAGCAGGATACCAAATCATATCAGAGAGAGAGGCAACAGCCTCAGTTTCTGGGTGGAATGGTGAGTCAGCAGCAAATTGGAGGAGGTCTGCCGTGGAAGGTTACGATTTGCTGTAACTGAACAGAGAGGCTTTTTTTGTGGTTCATCTGGACGGGCATCTGCAGCTTCATGGGAACAACGGCACCAACAGCAAGGGGGTTTACCAGTTGGCTGGAGAGTTAGGGGTGGTTTTTATGCAACAACTCTGGTGTTGTCAAGCTCTGTTTGCCTAATGCCGTGGCTGTCTGAAATAAAATAATAGTGTTTTCAACTGCCTCAAGACTTTATTGCAGCATCTAGTGAGGAATCGGAATGAACAATATCTCCATTCCATAGAGGTTGCCTCACATCTTTTGTGGTTTAGGCTGCTGGACACTTCTGGAGGAGATGGTGATTTGTCTCTTAGTGATGGTACTTGACACGCTGTGAATGTTTGGCCCTTTTTCAATATATGAAATCTGTATTGATGTAGATAAAGAAGAATGATTGTGGTAGTTTGGAACTTGAACCGTAGTAACAATAAAGTGAATAACCTGGGAAATGTATTTCAGTTTTTTATTGTTGTATTTGTCAAGTGATCTACAGCTAAAAGACACTAAGTGAACAACTATTCAAATAGGTTATAGAAGAAATATGGCATTTTTTTGGAAATAATTTCTTTTTTGTAGTGTGCCACTTGGTGTCACATTCCAGAAATGAAATTATAAATCAAACATCTCAGTCACTAGTTTGAGACACATTAATTGAGATATTAATCCTGGTGTATAAGCAGCTAATTTGTTTTTTAAAAGCAGGGTCTCAAGCTAGATCTTTTGCAACACATGAAAAATAGCCAGTCAGCTTTACATATGTTTCCATTTTCCTTTGCTTGTGCTGGTTTTGTCTATCTCATGGCAGGAAGAAACCTCTGCATAGAGCTCTATTGGGGGGTGGAGGGGGGGAGGAGCAAATTAGACACGAGGAAGACATTCTGTGAATAAGTGATTGTATAGAAAATAGACTATAAAATATTTCTTAATGTTTTACAGCTTAAGATATATTTCTTTATCTGGTAATTGTTGGTTGCCGGTTCCCTCATTTGCTGCTCGTCTTCTGAGACGAAAAGACTCCATGCATTTATTACTCCTGACTTGAGATGTCTTAAGCTATCTTAGGGTTCAGCACATCTGGTATGGACACCTTTAGCCATGACTCAGATGGATTCTTACTTGGCAGAGTTCAGACTTCTGACAGCATAAGGAACGCTCTTGCTCAGGATCCCACCAGCTTGGTGAGATGTCTGATTTGGAGCTGTTGAAACCTGGCAGTGCTTGGTTCAGGAACCAACTTGAAGAATTGGATGGTGACTGTTGCACGTCTGAACAGAGCTCTCTTTATCTAGTATTTGTTGCTTTCTATGGGAAAGAGGAAACAAACAACGAAGATCAAGGGCTGTTGCCTTCACAGTGTTTGTTTTCTCTCTCCAGTTCCTACTTCCCAAGGATCTCCCTTTGGGTTTAGCGAACACCAGGTTTGTTTGCTTTGGCTAGCGTAGTGCCCATTCTCGACCTGTCTCTTTCAGCATCTGTGCGGGATTTAGCGCTGCTTCGCGGAACTAAAGGGTTAAACCCCATGTCTGCTACTGAGTGTCCTCAGCCCTTGATAACGTTCTGAGGCTTCAGCCCCCGCTCTGCTGAAGACGGTCTTCCATTCGCTTGGGGGAACTGCTTTGAGCAAGACGTGTCCGTCTTGATTGTGCTTTACAATTAACAACCAGTTGTTGCATCTCTGCAAGATGCAGGGTTTTGGAGACTTTGTCTGCGAATTAAATAGATGGTGCTCGAGTAGTTTCCGCAGTGGCAGCATTTTGGTTCTTATTAGATAGAATTTGTAACTTGTATTCCCTTACATTGTCACAAGCTGCTAGTTATTAAGCACTAAAGTATTTGTATCTGCTTATTAATATATTACTTTTATAATTGTGAGTGTATTAATTTACAGACGTTTTCTAGTTTGCTGGTATTTTAATTACTCCGTTCACTATTCAAGCATCAACGTCAAAGAACAGGAGAGCGGTGCTGTAGGTCAATCATTGGGCCAAACTTCAACAAAACACAGAGCCCGATAACATTGAAACATGATGACATTTTTCCTCTAACCAGAGCTTAAAATAAAAACAACCCCTCTCCCAACCCCATACAACTCTGGTCAGTGACAGTGTATGAATTTCTGATTCCAGAATGGAAAATTTGACAAGCTTATTTGATTATTTTTTAAAAAAATCATTTATAGATATTTAATAATTTCTAACAAAGTACATATGCAAATAAAGTTAGTGTTAATGAAAATCTGAACAAGGGAAGATGAGAGGGGCAGTTTTGGGTAGCTCTTGGCATTCTCTTCTGACCGGTACATTTATTTTTTTACAGTACAAACATTCCTCGTAACCAATAATTGCTATTGTAAGAACAGCAGCTTGGAAACAGGAGCACATGCCAAACAATTTTGTAGATTGGAAGACCTCGTAGTTAGAATATTAGTCAGTAGATGTACATGTATTTGTAATGCGTTATTCTGTCTAATATTCTGCTTTTCGTACTGTCAAGTTATATGCTATCTATTTTTAAAACTCCTCTGGAGAGGAAAGAGTAGAAAAACCTGTTGGAGTTGCTGTTCCAGAGGGAAAGGGTGCTTTGATCTTAAATGGTGAGGTTTCCATGCTTTCATCTCGCCACTCTTTAACAAATGCATTAGTGTAGCCTGTTATGTATTTGAGACTTGGGTCTCAGAAATCTCTTAGGAGGTGGCAGACCAGGTAGAATTATCATTCTTCAAGAAAGTAATATCAAGAAATGCATTTATAGAACTACTTGTTTAAAGGCTTGCTATAGGAAAGAATGTATGGTTTATGACCAGTCTGAATATTTCAGGGAGCTTGGAGGTGCGTGTACCTCTAATCTGATAAAGGAAATGCAATTTTGCCCTTCCTTTAAAGATGTGTACATAGGAGAGAACACTGAAAGCTGTCTGAAGTTAATAGGGGGTTTGTAAATGCTTTGTGGTAGTTGCTTATTCGATTACTAAGCTTGCTTGTGCAAAAAGACTTGCTATAAATATTTGACGTCTTTCCGTTCTTCAGAGTTTTTGAGCAATGGGATGAGACTGGGGACATCCTATCTCCTGGTCTATATTCATGGAATTAGAAGTAAAGACATAGTAAAGGTTTTTAGTCAGGTTGACATCAAATATTTTTAGCAGTAATTTTAAAAATGGTGTTTATATGACCAGGTCTTCCTCGTTCGGAAAATAATTGGTCCTGATGCTGGACAACTTTATGCAATGAAAGTACTGAAAAAAGCTTCTTTAAAAGGTATGTGTATCTCTGAATTGGAACTTTAGGAAATGGTTTTCAGTGCAGCAGTATCTCTGAAATGAGTCTTGTTAATACTTCTTTTTATAAAAATTCTTTAAATCTTAAATAATTTTCAGCGAGTTCATAACTCTTCTCTGACAGTAGCTTTTTTGTCTAGAATAACTTGTAAGTTCATGTTAAGAACTGTTTTAAATCTGGCCAGATAACTTTAATTACGTGGTAAAAAGTACTCTCTCCCAGTTTGGAATTGCATTGTTTAATTCTGTTTAGTCTTTTCATTACAGTAAACCAAATTAATTTCAGAAACAATTTTCCTTTCTTCTTTCATTAAGTTAGAACTCTACTGTGGTTAAAAATGTTACGTCATTCCCTCTTGTTATAGATGCCATAGCAAGCTGCCTTCCTGTTCTCACTGTCAGAAGACGCGGTAGTGGATGCAACTCCACTGTGTGTCCAGAGGGACTGTTAGTAGTTGAAGAGTAAAAAGTAATCTTAAAAGACAGAAAATATATATTCAGTACAGGTAGTTAATTCAGAGATTGAAGTTAGCTGCCTGGAAGTGTAGATGCGAAATTCTTTCTTGAAAGAAATATGGTTTATCACAAGATACTGGGTTGTGTTGGAAAAAAAAAATGTAGATGTTAAGGAAGCTGGGGCAGGGAAGAAACAAAATAGTCTTACTGTCTGACAGCATGTGTTTTGTGGGAGACTTAAAAATTAAAAACAAATAAGATAACAAGGAAAAGGACTTCTTCATACAGCAAAGACTTTCCATGTGCTCATTTCTAGTCCGTTTGTATTACATCCAGTACATTTGTTTCATACTGGTCTCTTACATTTTTCTTCTTTTCCCCTCAGTTCGGGATAGAGTTCGTACAAAAATGGAGAGAGATATATTAGTAGAAGTAAATCATCCATTTATCGTCAAACTGCACTATGGTTGGTATTTTTTTTGCTACACTTTCTTTCGATCCTTGACGGCATAGCTGATCTTGTGCTTTCTCAGTTTTCTAGTGTCCATTTTAGTGCCCAGATTAGGTTCTTCCAAGTCTGAATCACAAGCCTAAAAAAGGAATGTAAATAGATGTGTATGGAAAAGGTGTGGTTTAAGTCCTTTGAAGTTAAAGATTTCCTGGAAAACTCAAATTACGCAGAGATTTCTTACTTTTCATTGAGTAAAACCAAAACACAGTAATTCACATACTTGGTGTTTCCCCCTTTGACAAAGGGCAAATGGAAGAACAGTATTTTAATGATCTTATGACTAAGATTGTCTTCTGTGAAGAAGCAAGTAATAATTCAATCAATTACCTCATGTGCTGCTGAATTATTTCTGTTCCAAAACAAAAGTACTGACTTTCACTGAAATTTCCAAGTTGGAAAAGCATTCAGATCTGTTTTGTAGATCATCTTTGTCACACAACTATTGATTTTTTTTTATTTATTTATTTTTTTATTATTTTTTTTAAAGCCTTTCAGACTGAAGGGAAGCTATATTTAATATTGGATTTTCTCAGGGGAGGAGATGTATTCACGCGATTATCCAAAGAGGTAAGTACCTAAAATTTTATCTCCCCTCAGTGTTAGGCAGGTGGGGTTTTCTTTGGCAGTATAAGTTTGTATTCTATAGCTGTTTCCCTCATAATTCTTGTCGTAGCCAAGTTTTTAATAACTTACTTGGGCTTCTCTTACGTATCCTAGAATATATTCTGTAACCTGAAACATGAGCGTGTGCTGTTTAGTAGCCTGTGTTTTTCTTTGGTATTTACAAAGGACAGTTCTTTTGTCTAAAAATGTTTTGTTGCTTGGAAACCTAACTGAAGTAAATGAAGATTTAGCAGTAAAAATAGGGGATGTATCGGATGTATAGTTCTCAGGCTCGTAGCCAGCCGAGGTGCTCCTGGAAGCCTGCATTGATAAGAGATTTCTGTTGCATTGTAAAATTTCCTGATGCTGGAATACAAAGCTGAGTGCTTAATCTCACAACGTGTGAACATGGAGGGTTTTGAGACTGCTCCCCTTCATCTAACATTGGCATGCAACTGGAACTTTGATTTTCCATTGCTACTCTGGTTTTGTGGAGAGAGCGCTTCAGAGGAAGGAATATGACACAGACTGTTATGTTTTTGTTTAGCATTTGCCATCAAATATTTATTATACGTTACCTTAAGTATTATGAACACATTTATAAGACTTCTATTTTCTTTCTGCAAACCTTTCATAAAGATCTAAATTTTTGATGGCGATTTCTCAGCGACTTCGCAGTAAGAGAGCTTTTCAGTGTTTTCACCAGTGCAAATACATCTATATTGCTAATGCATAGGACAAGCCACTTTCTTAAATGAGAAAAGTGGGTACCCAACTGTTTTTCATGGCGTGAAGGAGGTTGTTGTATTCCCTGTATGTAAGGCCATGAACTAGTAGGGTTTTTTTCTCCGTATACTTTTTGAAAAAATAAAGCTTTACCTTAGGAACAGGCAAAAGAGAAGGAAGAATTTAAAAGGGGGTTTGTTTTCCTTAGTTATGACAAGCTGACCTTGGTAAAACAGTGATCACGTCTACGAGTTGAGCTCAAAATTAATTAACCTTGAGGCTAAAATGGAGGTTAAAAGCTTCAACAAACCCACTGACTTGTGAAGGTTATTGGAACAGTAGGTAGGAAAGAGGTCAATCTCTGCTTTGATATAGGATGTCTCGTTACCGAGGGAATTCCGACAGAGCAGGAAGACCTGGTCTTTTGCACTAACACAGCTGGGATTACTGAGCATGCGATGTTCTTGGGCAAGGGATGCAAGTCTGTTCGTAATAATACTAGCTAGGTGGCTGGAAGGGGCTGTGTATTGCCTTTGGCAATAAAGTAGTAATTGTGAAATTTTCTTACTGTTAAGTCTCCACGTCTTTTTTGGAAGACTTCAGTTACCATCTACAGTGGCTTTAAACACCAACTGTGTATGTAGATATGAAAAAAAAATGAGGCCTTTTTATTTTCTGGTAGGAAGACAAGGTATTTTTCAAAAGTGCATGGTAAAACAAAGACACTGGACAATAACGTGAGAAGAAATTCTCCATGGCATTTCATACTTTCCACACAAGGATTATTTTAAATTAATTGGGTTCAGTATGAGGTGGTTATAACACTTGTGTTGGTCTTTAAATTCTAATGATGGTATGAGAGTTTCAGCTGTGGAAGTGAAATGAGTATTTAATGAAGTTTTTGTTGGTAAAATTTAATGAAGTTGACTTGCATTGTATCCAGTTTGACACAGAAAGCAGTTTTAAATGAAATTATTACTAGAAGATTGTAAATTACCATTTAGTGTTACTGTATTCTGAGATTTGCATTGTGGCTGTTCCTGTGAGTAATGATATCTAAGGTTTCCTCTTACTGGTTTTCATCTGTATCCAAGAGGGCATCAGCATTGGTCTTCGTAAAATCCAGGTGAAGCGTTATGTAGCATAACAGTTTTATTGTTCATACACCATGAATACATGCCACTGTGGAAATGAGGAATACTTCTGTTGCCACTAGAACAGATTACATACGTGCAATTCCAAGTACTGATCAGTTTACTACTAAATCAGTAAGCTCAATCAATTGAAGTCTTGTTGGCTGTCTACTGAGCAGTTGAGGTGGCTGTTCTCCTGTTCCTGGTGTTTTCAACAACTGAGGGAGTAGCTCGCTGAATTTCTGGAGTTGTGTTTGAGGTTTTAAATGCTACTAGCTCCTCCAGCAATATGTAGAACATGAGCCAAAGCAGAGCTGATTCTTGTAAATGAAATCAGAAGCAACCTGTTGAGTATTTAGGACAGAAGTGCATTCACCTGGAATGCTCTGTGTGCAAGGTCGCTCAGTTTTTCAGGATCTCGCTAGGGTTCTTCAAGTTTCTTTTCCTAAGACCAGAATAGGTTCTTCCTTTAACTCCCCACTGCAGATTTTCACATCGTTGTTAGTTTCACAAAATGTTTTATTTTTGCATACTTTTTTCTAAATTATGCTTACTTTTTTTTCTAAACATTGGTCATGTGAATTCACAGAGACAGTCACCCAAAGGAGCAGTTGCATGCTAAATGTTACGATGCAGTGGAAAGCAGGCTGTGTGGGATTGTGGCAGAAGGAGTGCTGGTGGTCAGTAACACCAAGTATGATTAAATTTATTACCTTAAAACTTAGCTAATGCTCTGCAGTAACTGCTGATGATTTTGTTTAAACATTGCAAGTAATTCTTTTGTATACTTGACGGTTAGCCTGTATTAGCATATCATTTCTGTTAGGTGAATTCAAGAATTAGGAGTTCATAAGGTACTTTTGAAACTTAGGCAGACAGGAGTATTTTTTTAGATTGCAGTTTTAAAAACTGAAGACAAGATCAGAAGGTAAATCTATACAGTTCTTATTAGGTTATGTTTACAGAGGAAGATGTGAAATTCTACCTCGCAGAACTGGCCCTTGCTTTGGATCACCTTCACAGCTTGGGAATTGTGTACAGGGACCTGAAGCCAGAAAAGTAAAGTAAAATGTATTTTACCACTATTACGTGTATTCTGCTTGTTGCTTTGTGTTTTCCACTATAATAATAATGTAAAAAATTAAAAATATTTTTATTAGGCTATGTAAACAAATGTAAAATGTAAAAAAATATATCTGTGATTTAAGTGAAATAGTACTGTCTTGTTAAATTAATGACAGAAGGTGGAGATGAAAGTTGTTAATTATTATATTTTAAATGTTATATGTAAACATTCCTGTTTATGAGTATTGGTGAATGTGAATTTTAATTTTCAGCATTTTGCTTGATGAAGCAGGACATATCAAGTTAACAGGTAGGTAACGTTTATTTCTATAGCACTTTCCGAATGTATTTCGGTATAAGCTTTTAGTTGTAAGCCTAAGATATACGTGTGTTGGCTGAAGTATGCGTCAGTCAGTAGTTAGCTGTTTAGGAAGTTCTTTTATTGGAAAGACTTTTTATAATAAATCTGTATCCCTTCCCTATGTAATGATTTTTTATATAGTATTAGGTACTTTTATTGAAGTATTTTAGCTAGTCAGGGACTGTATCTGATGGGTTTGGGTTTTTACTAGTTCCTGACGTCCATGCAGGTTCCGTTGAAGTTAGTTTTCATGTAGGCTAATATCTGCATAGATCAAGTTGAAGTTGTAGCAGCAGTATTACTGTAAAGTGTGGATCCTAATTGCTGTGGTGAAAATAGAAGAAATGCTGAAAATACAAAACCGGACGTTGAATGTGTTTTGGTTTTTTTTTAAGGAGCTTTAGTTCGGGTGGTGGTGTGTTAGCAACTAAAGCTATCCACTGTTCAGGTTGGAAAGTGAGCTATGTCAAGGTTTGCTGTGAAATGCCTGTTAGGTGAAGAGCAAGAGGTTGTAGAGCCAGGCTAAAAGTTGCTAACTAGGGGACTTTTAAAAGGGAGCAGAGGTGCTTTTGGTCTGAAAAGATTTTAGTGCACAATAAGACTGCTGAAGTACTACTCTTTTTTTCTTTTTTTTTTTTTGTTCAATTCTGGATTATCACTTTTAAATGCATATAAAATTACAGAAAAATATTGTATGAGGAACAATTAAAATACATATATTCTAGGAAATTATATATATACGAAAGACACTGACTATTTGGAAACCAAACTGCTAAAAATTTCTGAAAGCTTTAAATTGCATTTAAGGTGATACTTCTGTATTAAGAATTTCATTACATACTTTGATCTATAGATATTGCCACCACATTCCAAGAGAAAAGAAATTTTTTCATCTCTCAGATTTGATGGGATAATGGAAATTGTGTTTCTTAAGTGCATAATGCTTAAAATTCTGCATGATGTATCTAAACCCAATTGAGTCTGAAAATTCTCACTTCCTTCTGAAGGCGGAAAGCATAACTGATGGGGTCATTGATTAGCAGTCATTCACCCGTTGAAAAAAGGGACGCGTAAGAGCCGCGTCTTAGAGCTGGGCTAATATCAAGGACTTGTGTGTTCAATGGCCTTGTTTCAATCGGGGAAAAAAAAAGTATTCTGGGAATAAAGTGGGCAGATATGCAAGACTCTACAGAACTTGAGTCAGGTTGCAGAACCATGTTGTCTTATGTAACAAGATTATTTTTAGTCTGATCTTATTTATTCATCATTCAGTAATACTAGACCATGCGGACTGTGTTCTCTTTGAAACTCATTTTTACTGGTATCCCTTTTTTTGTGGGAATAAAGCAGGCAGTAAACAGAAAATGAGAACTTTGGGTTATTGTAAGGCTCTAAATGTGTAATATTTCCAATATTAAGTTGTTATTGTTTTGAGTAGTATTACTGATGGCTGTCAATTTAATATGAGTTATAGAATGGTTTTAGTGCTGTGTAGTGAACCTAATGTATGAGGTATCTCCAGATATCTGCAGCTTCTAGTTTCATGAACAGCTAGGATAATCACCGAACATTCCTGAAAGCAAACAAACAAGACCTGTGAATGCTTTGATTGTGAAATACTGTATACAGCATGGTTGTTTTCCTAAAGTTCTTTACTGGCTATATTCTTGTAATGCTGTTGTTGTAGACTTTGGACTCAGCAAAGAATCAGTAGATCAAGAGAAGAAGGCCTATTCTTTCTGTGGTACTGTAGAATACATGGCACCCGAAGTGGTAAACAGGCGAGGGCACAACCAGAGTGCGGACTGGTGGTCCTTTGGTGTTCTCATGGTACTGTACGCTTCCTTGCCTACGTCTCACAAATACGCTGCCGGTGTCTGACGGGAAGTCCTGTGTTCAGAATAAGCTTGCGCAGATCTAATTATGAATGCTTGGGTAAGGGGAAGAGAGACTGCAGTGACTGACTTGCTACTGAAATGGCAACTAATTTGGGTAAAATTTACTTTTTACCTGCTTAGCCCTGTGAGGAGTACTTATCAGGAACACAAAAATCATACCTGTGGCCCATTAGTAGTTTAGAACAGTTGTAGACAGTGTGAAACTTCAGTTTGTGTATTTATTTAGCAAGTTACTTGATAGTTAAAGAAAAATTTTAAAAAGTGAAGACTTGGTTTGATGGACTATTAGTTGCATTTTAGTAAGAGTAAACCTGTGGAATTGAATACTGGAGTGGAGTAGTGAAATAAGCTGGTATCCACCAGCACTTACCTCTTTGCTGTGATGTGTTAGAGCATCAGGCTGGAAGATGCATATTGACTTTAAAAGTAAAAGTTGTAGAATGTATTCTTCTTGCTGTTTTCAGAGTATGGCAACATCTAAAACTTGGCTATGAAGGGGATTTATTACTTTAATTAAAGCAGTGTATGGATGATGTAAAATATTCCTACATCATCATTACATTATACTTGCCACAGTTGTTATGTAAACTGCCCGTGAAAACAAAATTTTAGATTTGTGAGCTTCTCTAATAATCTTTTAAAAACTTAAGCCAGTATGTCTAATATAGCAATAGGGAAAAATACAGTACTTGACACTTTGTTTGAGCACTTGGGGGAAGAAGCATTGATTTGGATTAACATTTGTTCTTTGCAGTTTGAAATGCTCACTGGTACGCTGCCATTTCAAGGTAAAGATCGAAATGAAACCATGAATATGATACTGAAGTAAGTATATCTTCTTACGTTTTGGGAAGTCAGAAAATGTAATTTTTAAACATGTTTTATTAGTTTGTTGTAAGTCCCTGTGCTTGAAGAGCATGAAGCTAGAACAGGAGCGAAAAACCTAAGACCCCCCTGCCCCAGTAAGGTTTAGATCCCAGACCCTGCAAATGCTATTAAGTATCTACAGGAATTAAAATCTTAGGGATGAAATTGTATTTTCATTGCAGGTGTATAATAAAGATAAAATCAGTACAGTGAATTAGACCAGCATTATTTACTGCTCATGGTGTTGTTACCCTCTCTTGCTACTGTTACAGCAATCCTTATTTTGTAAGCAGTAGTTAATCGGGTGTTGCTTTGTGTACGTGTGTATGGAGAGTGCACTTGCGTGCTCGCATTTTCCATATTCAATCACCTCAGTTACAACAGAAGCTGTCTAGCAAGACAAACTGGGTAAACTGGTGATTAGTAAGTGAAGTTGCTGGGTAAATATGTTCTCGTCTTTATTTGTGCTTGGCTAGCAAAGAGTTTCCTTTAGACCACATGAAGAGCCTCAGGCCTTTTGAGGGGGGGATAATCAGGGAAGGGGGTGAGAGAAGCCATGTTCTCACCAAAATACGGCAGTGTGAACTTACCCCGAGTACGAGTTTACAGTGATAGTACCTGTGAAAGCCGACGGAGTAGGTCACTAGCCTCACTAGGAGCTCTAATAGATGCCGCAGCTCTGCAGAAGGATTTCTTGCCTTACCGTAATTGTTCGCATCAAATGAGCCTGGTAAAGTCAATAAGCTTTTATATGGTGGCTTAATGAGCTACTTCTGGAGACTCTTGCTTCAAGAGGGATATGAGCAATCCCTTCAGGGGCAAGTAGTTTGGGATTTGGTGAGTCTCTTCTGGCGTTGATTCTGGTGGAGGTATTTTGGTGATAACTTCCTGGTGACGTGAAGGTAACTTTGAAAATACTTACGTATTCCTGAGATAATTGGTTTACTCTGTTTTGGCGTAAAGCTTGTTTTGTAGGGGCTTGGGTGGCATTTGGGGGTTTTGGTCTGATGTGGTGTTTTTTTTGTTTGTTTTTGAAAACCACCCATATAATGTGAAACTTAAAAGCTGATGGGTTAAATGCGTGCACTCTACAAGACTTTGGAATAGATCCTTGACACATCAAATTGTGCAGTGAAGTCTATGTAGACAATTTTTAGTAAGATACATTTCTTCCTCTTATTTGTTCTCTGTTTTCTTTTAGAGCAAAACTTGGAATGCCTCAGTTCCTCAGCCCTGAAGCACAAAGTCTGCTGAGGATGTTGTTTAAAAGGAACCCATCAAATAGATTGGGTTGGTTCATTTATTTGGGTCTTTGAAATAAAGGTAGCTGGGTTGAGTTTGTTTTTTAAAGACAGTAGTTGCCCGAGGTACCGAGCTCAGGGTGGTCAGTAAGATTTGGGTTTAGATACCATTTCTTGTTACCTTGGATCATGACTTCCTGGGTTTGGCTAAGGAAGGATTACTTTCTTGGACCAGTGACTCTTAGCAGTGAGCCAAAGCTTTGACAGTGTCAGAGCAAAGAATATTGACGCTCTCTATTTATGGGCTTCTTGTACTGTATTTGCCTCCCTGATGAGGTGTACGCTACTTAATTGAGTATTTTGCATCCTTGGGATATTTCTGTATTTAAAATTCCCTCAAATAACCATGTCTATGCAAATTTTTTAAAATTAACTGATTTTTAGTGCAATCTTCTTCAAAGACTTTACCCAAATTTGTTGTAAATACAGTATTTTCTTTGTTCAGGAGCTGGTTCAGATGGAGTTGAAGAAATCAAGAGACATCCTTTTTTTTCTACTGTTGACTGGAATGTAAGTACAAAATGATCTGAATGATAAAGCTGGTTTTATTATTTCTATGTGTTGTAGCGTTATAAATATTTGCGTATGAATAGGGCACAATAAACACTGCAGTACTGCTGACTCTTGCATTCTGACTTTACTATAATCTTCCTTGGCATCTGGAGCTGTAGTATTTATGGTAGAGAGAGTATTAATTATAAATTGTGCATTTACTTTTTCAGTAATTAAGACTTGCAGCATTCGAAAGCTTAAATCATCTGTTAGAGCATTTATAGTTGGGGGAGGATGCTGGTGTTCCCTGTGTGCAGGAATCCTGCTCTTCAGTAACTGTCCGTCTAGTGCTTCCGTACAGGGCACAAAAACTCGCTGTGACTGTAATTCTCTTTCACTTCTCTCTAGCTAGCCACAGCACATTTCTGTTTTATCAGTGATACTCCATTCACAGTTGAAGTATTGACTCTGGTGCTCTGAGACGATCAGAAGTCTGTACGAGTTCGTGATGGATTGTTTAAATTTTTAACAAGCACCTCGACGCTTTTGCTCTGTGGTTCTCTAAGCTTTTGAGATGTTTCCCAGAAACATTCACAAAACTGAGATGCTCTGTAGCAAATAAATCCACTCTGAAAACACCCCTTTGCTATAATGCCTGCAAAAGGATCGACAGAAGAAAGAAGATGCTGCTGTACTGACAGGCCTACCTGCAATACTGGCCAATACTGCGCTCTGCTGTGTCTTTACAGCCTGTCGTCATTGTCCTTCTCGTCATCTCTTGTGTTGACTTCTGAGAAGGTGGTTTTCTAGCAGCGCTTATGCGGCATCTGCCACAGAGTCCTGGTTAGCAAGTAGAGTTTTCAGTAACAGCAAAAACTTCGTAAGAGAAGACTATGTGATTACGGCTTAATTATCTGCTGTCTTTTTTTTTTATTGCAAGGGTCTGACATTGAAATAAATACCAAGGAAGTTTGAGAGATCTGCAGTGTACTCTTTATTTAACTCTCTTTTTCTTTCTTATTCTTATTTGACAGCGCGTTGTATTTATTTGAGCGTGGTGCTGTTGATGACCACATTTCTGTTGTATCTCATTATTTCTCTGGATGAGTTCAGGTCCCTGTTCCTTGGGTTTTGTTTGAAGTTGAAGTACATTGCATGTTCTTGTGCAGGAAGATTAAATGAAAAGGACTGCAAAAAATAGGTCTGAAAGGATGAGAGAAATGCTAAGAAAATATTCTCGGCACTTCCTGAACTTCGCATGGGGCTTTGACATCAGTTGATGTGAAATTTTCTCTTTCTTAACTGGAAATGGGACTTATTGCTGATTGGAGATCACTTGGGCAGTGCACGTTTCTAGATCACGTGGAGTGAAGGAGGAAAAAAAGGAGGAGCCATTGTTCTGCTTTCCCTTCCTTCCCCCTGACTTAGTTTAGTAAATGAGGAAAATGCTGGAGTAGAGCTTTGAGGCTTGGCAGTTCCTTGCCAAGAAGGACACGCGTGTCGCTGGTGAGGGCCCGTTGTCAGGGACCCAGCATAGAAAGGTGCAGACTGCGTTCCATATCTTCCCTTTGGGGTGGGTTTCTTGGGGTTCTGACAAAACAGCGGAGAACCAGGTCCAGGATGGTGACAGAGGTTAGATGTGCTATGGCTGTTCCGTGTTCTTCTGCATAAGCCGGAGATGAACTAGTGCGAAGTAGCAGCCTGCTGTTGTAATTCTGAAAGCACAGAGCTGGTAGATGAGGCAGATTCAGAAGAATAAGGAAAAAATCACAGAATCACAGAATGTTAGGGGTTGGAAGGGCCCTCTGTGGGTCATCTAGCCCACCCCCCCTGCCAAAGCAGGGTCACCCACAGCAGGCTGCACAGGACCTTGTCCAGGTGGGTCTTGAATATCTCCAGAGAAGACGACTCCACAACCTCCCTGGGCAACCTGTTCCAGTGCTCCGTCACCCTCAGAGTAAAAAAGTTCTTCCTGCTGTTCAGACGGAACTTCCTCGGCTTCAGTTTGTGCCCGCTGCCCCTTGTCCTGCAATTAAGATGAAAATTTTAACTTCTTCTAGAAAACAAACTCACGGAATTTATGGACAACT
>Ga0181612_170527_pt1 | contig 17875 bp, 6 predicted proteins | sample HoacroProtozoa21_FD_119630 | JGI IMG/M metagenome (GOLD analysis project Ga0181612, IMG submission 119630) | Hoatzin crop microbial communities from Cojedes, Venezuel. Combined Assembly of Gp0051906, Gp0051904, Gp0051908 | reverse complement strand
TTTATGTCAACCCATGAGTTCTACTTTTTTTTTCCCCATTCTCCTGCCCGTCCCATTGGGGGAGGGGAGGGAAGTGAGTGAGCAGCTGCGTGGTACGTAATGGCTGGCTGGGGTTAAACCACGACAAGGAGAAACAGAGAAAGGTTCTCTACTTTGCAATGGTCAGCCTACTATGCCTATGCCAAAATAGCTACTTCTTCATTGTTTTAAAATCAGCAAATGTGAAAATATATAGATGTGACCATGAACTAGAATTGCAATTTTATTCCTTTTTTCCCCTTACGACCCACTGTTTGTTAAGCTAATCAGTATCGCTATGTTAATTACAGAAAATGAGAATGTGAATTAACATCTTGTCTCCAATATGTTTACTAGATTCATGAGAGGAAGGCAATAAAACCTATTCCGTATCAGACTGTGTCATTTTTTATTGTTACTTGTCATTGACACTCAGAAGTTAATTATTTTGTGGACTGAAAAATGAAAATAGAAAGCTGTGAATTTGTCTCTCACCAGCTATAACCACAGATGCTACTAGTATTTATACAGATCGCTTGAAGTTTCATAAGCTGGGTTCATTAGTATCCCACTGAAGAAAGTTCTACAAGTTAATGACATGTAAAACTGATGTATTTAAATCCATTAGAAATGCATTTGCACTGGAATCTATGCTTTAATACTACAAGCAGTCTTAATAAAATTAAATGCCTTTACCAGCCTTCCATGGATGATTCAGAATGGTATATGCTATACTACATCCTCTTATTTTCCATAGACAAAAGCCCTTGCATTTCTAATCTCTCCTGAAACAGAATCTCTCACAGGCACTCATGCCCACGTGCACAAAAGAGGCCAGATACTTAATTGCAGTCAAAATGCTAATTACAAGTTACAATCTTGGATGTCTAGGCAATAGCAAAATATTCCGGCACCCCCAAAATCTTATTTTGGGCATTCTGTAGAACTCTCGGTCTCTTTTGAATTTAGAATTGAAGAATCACTGTCTCTCACTTACTTGTCCCCATATTTATTTTCAATTGATATCTGAAAACGGTATGTGATGCAAGTAAAATTTTTATCCCACCTTGGCAAAAGTCCTTAATGTTCTTACTAAGCCTTTTCTGCACAATCATGACTTTAATGCACTGCACTCATAACTAGCAGTGAGGATTTTTTTTCTAATTGATGATGATCTACAACAAGTACAAAGTATTGTGGATGGTATTGGCATAAGTCCATTCCAATCTCTCACTCTGCTCCAGTGCCGCCAGTCTCACCCGCATACTGTGCCTGTGGATGGCTTGAACTGTGCCCTCCTTTGTACATTGACTGGATTAAAAGGAAACAGAGCTTATAAAATCTGCAACTAACATGAAATAAAATAACACACAATGTCTCAGTGTAACAGCTATGGTCTTTATACTTCTGTTTAAGTCCTTTTGTTTATCCGTATCGTATGTGGACAATTAGCTGCCAAGTCACAAAATGCACTCTGTCCTTTTTTAAGTTATGCTGAACCTAATAATGCCAACAAGAGTTCTGTTTCTGTTTACTCAGTAGTAAGCAGCCATAAGACTCCTCCTTTTCAAATAAATACCAGATTCATGATGGGATACATTTAAGTTGCAGCTACCACACAAATAAACCTATTGGGTGCTATTGCTTTTATCTTATGATTAGAAGTAGAATTCAGCTTTCACATGAAAAGATTCACTGACAATTTAAAATTGTTAAAATACTGTGCTAAGATTACTAGCAAAATTTTAGATTATTAAAGCTGAAATAATTTAAATCTGAATTTATCACCTTTTATACTTTTTTCCCTTCTGTTTTCACATGCTTCAGAGCAGGCAATGAAAATTAACACATTCAGTTTCAGGGATTCTAGATAGTTTCACTCAAAGTAAACCCACATTCCTCTAGCTGGGATTAACAGACTGTGTGAGAATATTCATCAGGAGTTTCCATTGTTTTTACTGGGATTTTTTGTATACAGATTTGAAATGTTTTCTATAGGAAGGCTCATATGACTGTTAGATATAATTCAAAATAAAAACCCACTATAAAACACATATGTGAAAACAAATTTAAATAGGTAGTTTCCATATGACATTTATTATAAAACAGAATTAAAAAAGAGCAAGATAAGTTAAATATAGTTCAATGCAACATAGCTAGCCTGTACTATGTTCCCAATTTTCATTCTTCAGGACATAGTGTCTCCCTGTGCTTTTTTGTTCTTTTAACATCAAAAAGCAGTGATATTTGAAAGCTTACAATTACAAAGAATTGAACTTCTTTTGCCCATTGACTTCTTTCTTTCTTTTTCTTTCACTTAAATAAATAATTATTTTAAATGTAGATGATAAATGATAACAAGGTTTTTCATCTCTGACCTTTGCGTTGCTTTCAGTGACTCAAAAGGCTTAACCTTTACTTGAAAAGCCATGTACTGATCTAATGGGATCTTCAAGCAGAACAGATATAATGTCCTGATATATATATTTGCACACTATAACCTTTAGCTCATAACCATATTCCAAGGTCACTTTAAGCACAGCTGTTACCTGCACTTGGGACACAGTCAAAGGATAGCGAAATAATATCCAGGTGACTCCTTCACTGCAGGGTGGAATGGTTAGAGAGCCCTCATACACCCAGTAGTCACGCAGAAGAGGATCTGAAATTAAAAGAAATGTGGAATTTTAATGACATTAAGGAAAATAATTGTGTCTTTCAATTATAACAGCTTATGATAGCCATGGGCTTGCTCATATGACGAGCAAGTTTGTATGCAGTGAAAGAAGGTGTGAATTTATAACCTGTCAAGGACTGTCCACTACTTTCTCATGTGAATGTACATCAGCTTGTGGCCATTATATTACAGTAACTTCCCCCTGCAGATGAGTATTTTAAACATGAAAATGACACTTCATAGATCTGAAGAATAACAAGCACAACTCCTTATACTAACACAGTCAATAAATAACATGGTGGGAAAGAACTCCTGTTAGTGTCTAAAGCTAAAAGAGACATCCCATTTTGAAGGCAATGAGGCTCTGATGATCAAATTTTAACTGACTTATACATTTAGAGTATGTCTCAAGGATTAATTTATTTCAATTTTTAGAAAAAAATCAGTGAAAACAGCTCAAGCCAAACTTATCAGTTCGTAGTTCTGGTGACATGTTTTTTGAGATGCACTGGTGCCTCCTAGCTTTGGAAAAGTGAGTTGAACTTCACAGGGGAAAAAATCAAGGTTTATTTAAGAATAAACTTATTTTAATAAGTTTACAAATGTATTAATAGCTTACTAAATAACTGTTAGAATAAACAGTTGTCTCTCAAGAAAACATACAATCATTTGTCCAAGCAGAGTTTTAACTCTACATACAACGTGTTTGATTTTAATTATTTTAATTTTAATTTCTCAAAGATTCACACACTTCATAAGTGAGACTACACAGGGCTTTCCTTTGCTGCTGTAGGCCCTACTCACAAATGACTCTCTGACACAGCTTAAGAAGTACAGAGAGGAAACTGCCTGACTGTAAAAGAGGGGACAAGAAACAAACCTAAAGAGGAACTGGAGACAAAGGGTGGTTACTCATCGCATGGAGAGCTAGGGGGAAGGTTGTGACTAGCTTGACAAGGACAGAATGGGAGACTGCAGACAAATAAACTTGCTTGGCTGACCTAACCTGTTACTACCATTTCACTACTAGCTCAGAGGAATATCAGTAGAATTGAATCTTGCTAATGAAGCCTGTGATTGTCAGTGAATGGATTGTGTTTAGTTGGTGTAATTTTCTTCCTCGGTTAGGGAATTATACAGCAAATTCATTGAAAGCAAGTTGCATTATCAAACACTCAAAAGTTAAGAACTGCAAGAATTAAGTCAGCCATCCTGTGCATGCCTTGTGACACCGCCTTGTTACATGATCACATATGTCTTTTCTACAGAATCTTTCATCTTCTTTTAAAAAGCACCTAATAGCATTTGGATTTCTCAGTACAGTATGTGGTCCTTGGTCTTCTCTTTCCCATGCTATTCAAATCCTTCTTGTTAGAAGGACCGTATTTTCTCATTTTTCAGATTGCTAACGCACTCATTTCCTCACTGTCTGAGTGCTTCACAAACAGCAATTAATTTACCCTCCCAACATACCAGTGTGCTGAGGAAGGACAGAATAGCCCCACATTTTAAAGCTGGGGAACTGAGGCACAGACAAGTTAAGGTCAAATGCATCTATTCGCTTGAGGTGTTCAATATGAGATGCTTAGAACCTGATTTCTCAGAGTAGTTAACTTTCTCTAGGACTTAATGCAGTCAGAGCACTGCTCCCATTGACTTCAGTTGGAGGCATAAGCACTCAGCACTTCTGCAAATCAGACCCCATGATCTCAAGTTGGGCACCTAAAAATGAGGAACACACAGTTAGAGATGACTTATGAAAATTTTGGTTTATGTGACTTGATCAGCATCAAACAGGAACTGTGAGGCAGGGGTCCTGTGAAAAATAACTTACGGTCAGGCAACTAGAAGATGTTCTGTAATGTATATGCATGAAGTGGTACAGGCAGCCTTAATTCCTGCAGTTCCTAATTGCTGAGCACTTGACTTTGCAACCTAAACAATACTCCTTTGATATAATTAATATAGTTTAACGTAGACCTAGATTACTTTGGAAAATTAAAGATTTTACATGGAATTTAGCTCAGAAGGATTCCTTGTAGAAACACTCATCTTGCAGAAGCACATTTTTTAAAGTCTTATTTTTTTTCAAGACAAGGTAGAGGAAGTGATTGTTTCTTACTGTTACTTTTTAACTTTTAGCTATACGAATTTGAATTTACCTCCCATTGTCACTACTACTTGTATGCTATACCACTGTCACTGCATTATGGCACTGTCCTTTGATGCTGCCAAAAAGCTGCCTTGGTAATTGGGTAACCTTTCACTTCCTATTTTATGCCAAAGTAGAGAAAGGCGTACACAGAGCTCCCCCTCTACGTGGGATGATAAATCAATAAAGCTAGCCACAGTGTTGCCAGCAGTGCAGGGACTACAGTACCACATCCCACTCGCACGACGAAGGTGCAGATCTATCCTGAGTTCCAAAGAGACTGCATCCCTATCCCTGTCAGCACCATCAGGTGCAAAATGCATTACCACCGTAAGGGACACACTCTCAGGCTTGCACTTAGGCTATGCTTTAGATCAAGATTGTGTCAGCCTCTGCAATTAGCTAGTAATCCACCCACACAAAAGTAAGCAAAGGCACCTACCTGGCAATAAAGAGTTGGGATTAAAACAGGGTATTGTTTTGGACTTTCCCTGAAAAAATGAATACAAATCAATCTCATCTCTAGTTTCCTATTAAAGTGATGATGAATGGAGAGGTAAAACACACTGTGTGTTCTTATAACATTAAGCCTTGAATTTCTGTGCAAATCAACCTCATTAATAGCCCCCATTTAATCACCATTGCATTTGTCCTTGCATCTACACAAACACTTTTCTTATTCTATTTTATATTTTACTTCTGACATTATCTCAGCAATTTGTTAACTTTCTGCTTTTAGTACCTGGGCTCCTTCCAGGTCCAAGCCTTGAAATCCTCTACATGAAATTCAGGGGTTCCATACAAAATGAGTTTAAAAAACAAGGGCCAAAGTGAGCTTTTCCTTGACTGACGTGGGTAACATTTAATAAAACAAAGATAATTCCATGTATCTAATGCAAGAAAATCTTATGTATGCCAAAAGTATGTTTGATATTGACCCTCTGAAAGTCATTAGTATAACACACTCACAATGACAAGGCCTTTCATGACCTTCCTCTACTTGGCTGTCCTTTCAGTAATGAAACTACAGAGTTCCACACACTATTGTTTTCTCTGACACGTTCGTAAACAATGAGACTGTAATATTAAACCTCATGACTGAAACTTACCATACATTATTTGAGTAAAAGAAGATTTTCAACTCCCTTCTAATAACAGCTTCTAATATTTTACACTTCAGTATCCACTGAAGTGAAAGGCTAATCTCTCCAGACCAGTACAGAACATCTCATTAATACATCTCAAAATTCTTTAAAACCAAAGGTATGATTATTTCTATGTTACAGAGAGAGACCACGAAGCAGACAGATGGAAGTAACTTGCCCACAGTCATTTAAGACAGCATCAACATTCTGGAGAGCACTCTTATCTCCTCAGTCCTGCTAGGCTTATTATTTGACCTTCAGGATCTCCACACATAATCCACCTGACAAGACAACATTATGTTCTTGCTGATTTCCCACTCCAAGTTAATGTGGGTGCTCAGTTCATCTATTGTTTTCCTCTGCAAACAAAACCAGGTAAGTCTGAGGATACTGCTGCTGGTGTTCACTAAGCATGTTGCAGTGCTTGCATTCACGCTGACTCCATGATAACCACTGAAAAGGCAGCATTTGCATTCAGTTACTGGTATGTAACATCAAACTTTCTGGCCACCAGAAAAGAAAGTAACTACAAAGACCATATACTATCTGAATACTGAAAAATGCTGAGGTTCTGATGCAGGCCACCAAATGATGGCTTTCACACATGCTTTTACTACAGATGCATCTGAAACCCTTCTCTTGGCTTCATATAGACGTTTCGCTTACTGACTCTCTCCGGTCAGTGAAGGACACATTTCTTCAGACAATGCCTTACCTTGTACTGGATGTCCTGGAGAATTTCAGTTACAGCCTTTAGGCCTACATGCTCTTTTCCTATCTGAAACACGGCAAGCAAAGATGAGTTTCAGTATTTTGCTATTTCAGAAACTGTGAGGCAAGAAAGAGGTCAACCAGAACAGTAAGGTCTGCAGTTGTTTTTAGTTAAGCTACACAACCTTGTGTTAATCAAATACACTGATACATGGCAAGTCCAAACAATTAAATCACTATAAAGCCAGCAGTCAAAAGTAACCGAGGTGTAAATAACTTTAAAGCAGAGACAGAAAGTCACAGAACCAGAGAAAGAGTCACAGTTAGGTCTGGCAAGTTTTGACTAACCCTGTTTTGCAGCATATACTGCATATGGAATCAAAATCATGCAGCATTATGGCATATAAATGCCAAGGATATAGTTTGTCCTTACCAGTTTTGGTCAGAAAAGCACACAGAAAGGAACAGACTGAACAAGCACGACATGCACTTTCTGAACTTGTTCCCACAGCACTGCAAATCTGGCTGAAGGTATCTCTGCAGCTTGGGGGAGTTTCTCCCTGCCTGCAGAGCACAGAATGGCAGATCCCCTACCTCACGGCATCTCTGGGATCCTGCCAGCGAAAGCCAAGCTCCCGGCAGCCTGCAGCACTGCCTTTACTGAGTGACTTTAAGGCACAGAAGATGGGGCTTTCAAAAGAAACCCACTGTTGAAATACGAGATTCTTATTTTCCATGAATGTCATTCACTCTGCACACTGATTTCAGCTGCTTTTCACCTAAGCGACCCATCCTAGGACCCTAGTTTTTGCCTGCAGAATAACATTGTCAACATAGGAAGACAGAACAGCCTTCCACTTGATTTCTTTGCCAACATGTACATATACGAGGTCAGGAACGAAGCAGGCATGAGTGAGAACAGGAGAGGTGGACCCTGAAAAATTTGCTTGCTTTTTGTTTCTCTTGGAATAGAACAGCACAGCAGTCACTGCAAGGAAACAACTGCATGTCAACAAATGTACTTTATTATTTCTAAGAATTTAAGAGGATTTTCTTTCGTATCAGAATGGGATTTCAATTAAAAAAACAAAATCTTCAAAGTGCATAAAACGTATTTAAATCTCTTCAAAGACACTGTTTCTAAATTAATAATCAACAAGGGCTGTCACTTCAATCAGGGAAAATATTTTCACTGACCTTAAAATGATGTGTTTGAGTACTGTGGTGTGAAACTATTATATTTCCATGCCTTTAACAGGAAAAAATGGTCACCGAATTTCCTCTCCCTGTTCCTTTAATAAACAGCACAAATACTATTTTTCCTTGGTCAATTGTAATTATATGATGCCTTTCTTGGCTAATGAAAAAGCCCTTTGGAATGCTTATGAACTTCAATGAAGGTGAGAGACCAGAAATGGAAAATGTATCATAAAAGCTTCAGATTTATTTAAGAACTTATATATAACTTTCTAACTAACTCGAAGGTTACCTCTGCCGGAATTAGAAGGTGACTTACAAAGCAATTATCACACAGCCCTCTAGGATACAAAACTGAAGACTTTCTGACTTTCATTTTTAGCAGTTCTATCTGAGTGTTGGAGCTATAACCAATGTACCTTTAAATTCAAACAGAGGTAAAACTCATAAGGCACTCATAAACTCATTATGAAATACAACAAATTAATAATGTCACTGTGAAAGAAAATCCATTTGCTCTAAGCATGAACTCTAAACCTCTTCCTCCCAATGCATTTAAATAAAACAGTTTGCCATTTCTCATGAGGAGGATGAGAATCTGGTGTTTGAGGACTAAAACTGAAAATCTTCTTTATAAGGTGCATCCCTTGAAAAATCTTCAACACCAATTTCATTGTGGGGCTAACTTCCCAGCTTGCATTGCACCTTCATCCCGGCAGGCATTCAGCCTCCTCATTGCAGGCTTTTCTGAGGGTCTGTGGCAAGACTCATTACACTCTCAGCCTGGCATCTCTGAAGAAGTAATATGACCCCACTTCACATTCATCCCATCTGAAGAAACACGCTTGTCCCTGTGTTCAGAAAAGCACAATCCTACTACCACTTTTCAGCTGCACCAATGGGTTAGTAGGCTTTTTTCCCCTCTTTCCTCCTCTCCTCTGTGTATTTCCTCAATCCCCGAACAGCAGGCCTGGCCAGGAATGGAGAAAAACACATTACAGATACAGTGAAGCACTTGTACCTCCTGACAGCCTTCATTCTGTCCTCAGAGGAATGGAGAGTGGATGTCTGCTTAACCCAGAGTCACAGAGAGATGGCCAACTATGTATTATCCCTTCTTTAACTAAAATACTTCCAATACCCTGTTTAAACAAGAATTACTTAGCGCATACACAGAAGACATGACTGAGAAGTATTTTTCGAATAGAATACCAGCAGTCATACACTGGTTTATTTTATGAAGTTATTAAAAAATGAAAGAAAATGGCAAGAAAGTCATTTTCCTCAGACATATGATAGAGCATGGTAACAAGTGCAACAGAGGGAACTTACCTGCACAAACAAAGCAATAATAGCTATGCCGTGCTTCTTCCCTACTGCCTCATCAATGCTGCTGTACAGTGTGGAGTTCCAGTGCATTAGATGAAGCTAAAACAAAGCAGTGCAAATAAACCAATAGAGAAATACATTTTGCAGTAAAAAACACCAGCAGCTAATGTCAGTTGACAAAGCCTCAGTAAGTGTGTGTGCACGCATGAATATACATATGTGCATGCCTATGGTTGTGCATGTCTATATAAGTGGATTGCTATTATAAACATCAGGAATTCCAAGGAAAGAAAAGGTCAGCTGCAGAGAAAGTGACATACAGCCAGTTACCAAATATCTACAACAAAGGTGTGAATAACTATGCTAATGATGATTTACTAACTCCCTCACTTTAAATACTGAAGTAATGTCAGCTAATGAAACCCACCAGTGTTGCCTCTCAGCCAGCCAGCCCTCTTCCAAGGCAGGAGTATGGTTACAGACACAGGCTGTCCAAACACACCTTTGACTGGCTGATTGTACTATCTTAATGTCACTTGTCTCACATATCACCATGTCATTACCTAAATGTCCATCGTAAGGGTAGAAGTGATTTCGGGAAAGGTTAAACACAGAGAAACTCAAGCAGAGAAAAATGGCTGGAGGATCACCTTAGGGGCAGACCCAAAAGGGATGCTAAAGAGTAAAACACAAGCCCTCAGCTGCTTTCTTCCACCAGGTAGCAGGGCCTGTCAGAGTTCATACATGAATGCATGTCAGGCAGCAGACAGCGCATGGTAAAGACGACGTCTGCTCTGGTGAGGTGTCACAGCATGATTTGGGAAGTGGTGTTTGAGAAAGGTGCTGGAAAACAGACTAGCAGGCAGTCGGAAAGGGAGGATGGAAGAGAGGGGAGGGAGGGGAAGGAGGAGGGTGGGAAGGAAGATGGAGGGGAAGCGAAAGAGAGAAATGCTGGAAAACAGACTGACAGCTGGAAGGAAAGAAAGAAAGAGAGAAAGAGAAGCAGGGAAGAAGGAAGGGAGGGAGGGAGGAAGGGAGCAAGGGAGGGAGGAGACAGTACTATCCACTGAGGCGTAATATGCATTTCAAACTGTTTTTCCATGATGCACATGTGATCACTCTTCCCTTATTTAATCTCCAATGAGAATCTTGGGCACTCCTCTTGATGACTGTCACTTCAAAAGTCAATACAAAATTTTAAATGAACATACTGTAAAGCAAATTAAATTCCAAATTATCATACAAATAATTCTATTCATGCTGTACTAAAAACATGAAATCTTTTTCTTAAAAAACTTCATAATTCATTTGCACATGAGAACACTAATACAAATGTACTTGCCCATGGCTACAAAACTTCTAGACATAAAAATGCGCCCTGTTAGAACTAAGCTATCTCACTATCGCTGAGGGATTTACTTGGTGCCATGTATTTTATCATCTATAAAAATCTTTGTTACACATTCGTTTTGCCTTCAGCTTTTAAAGGAACAAAACCACTGGGTCATATAACAAGATTCCAGTCTCCCAACGTACACATTAGCAGACACAGAACTAGCACCACCCACGAAAATATAGCCACAGCATCGCATTTTCCGAGAGGAAAACGACCATTTTCCATGGCATTTGCACCCGCTGTCCACTGGAGGGGGCTGACGGAGCCCCACTGCCCTCCCCAAAATCCTGACGGGAAGAAGGAAACATGAAAGAGAAAGGCCAGGGTGGCTGCAGTGGGGTTGGCCATGCCCTTGGTGCGGCGAGAACACCCCTGCGTGGCACGGCCACGGCCACTCGGTGGGTTGGCAGCGTCAAAGCACGCTTCTCCTTTGGCGGCTGGGAACAATCGCGCCGAAAGCCATCGCCGAACGTAAATAGGCCGTGACTTTGGCTGCGTCAACAGCCGGGTCTCAGCTAAAGCTGCCGTGGCACTCGGCAGCGTGTTACGTTCCTGTGGACGTGTAGTCTAACCTGACATCTGTCGGCATTATGACAACACCGGGTTTTTCTGAAGATCTGAAAGGAAAACGCTGAGCCTCAGCAAGAGGAAAATGAGCAAGCACTTCAGTCCATACCAGCAATGACCCCAGCTTATCCAGAACAGACTGCTGTCCTGTCTTAGGCAGCAGACTCATCAGGGCAGAGACCTTCATATGATAAGGTTATATATCAGCTAGAAAGATGACACCAAAACCTCTGTGTAATACTAAAAACCATTAAGAGGTCTAGAATTAGCCTGTGCAGCATAGCACATAGCCTGTGCATAAGCAGCCTGACAGAAAGATGTGCTGCCAAGATACACTTAGCTGCTGCATGAAAGAGGGACCACAGTGTAAAACGCCCTGCAGCTGGAACTGCCTTACAAGGAACATACCTACCAGCCAGCACCTATTCCCACACCTCCACGGGTCATGGGGAGAGTAAGTTAAGTGTTGGCTACACATTTTAAGTGTATCTTTAGGTCTCTGCATCCCCTCCAGGCCTCCTTCCTTTCCACCAACTCAAAAGAGGTGAGAATGGTCTACTAAAAGAAAAACATAACACAAAGACAAAAAATGGATGTACTTAAGGCTAATGTAGACATGCCTAGACTAGGTTCAGCTTTGGTAATCAACATTAGTAAAGATACCAAGATAGGCACTCGGCACTTTCTTGTCCAAAGGTTTTAGTAACTTTGATGTTCTGCTCAAAGATGCTTATAATACATACTAGGCTCCTTGGAACAAGAATCATCATTTTGTACTGGGCTGCTAAAGCCCAAGGTAGAATGGACTTCTGGTCTGTGTTTAAGACGCTACTGCCTTACTTCCTAGAGGATAATTACAGTGGATTAGTAATCTGGTTTTTACACAGCAGGCTGTGAACTTGCTGTCATAAACACTGTGGTGCCAAATAGCATCAGCAGGATCATAAATGGATTAGACAAATTACGGACAAGTCCAAAAACAGACACTGAAGAGAACAGGCAGTGATGCCGCCTCTAGCACTCCTAGTTCTGTGATGTCAGATAACTGGGGAGTACCACAAAAAGCAGTCAGGCTCATGTGCTCTCCCTGTACAGCATCCCTTACTGACACTGCAAGAGACAGAGTACTGTATGGACCACTGGCCTGATCCAGCAGTGTATTTATTACGTTCCCATGTTCTGAATCAAGGTGATATTCAGAATAGCTATTCACAGAAAAGGTTCTGTCATTAGGGATTTACAAACTGAAATTAGACAGGTAACCTAATGGAAAATAATAATTAAAGCCATAATATTTCCTAACAACAGGCCAACAGGCCTCACATCTCTTGCTCTAACTCTGATAAACCCATGCATGCACACTGAAGTAAATAAACAGATGTTAACATGCACTTAAATACATGGGAGTCAAATCAAATTAATTCTTCTACAGAGCAAGAAAAATGTAGCTCAGATGGGGGCTGGGCAAGCACCCAAAAAAGTGATTCAGAAAGGGAAATATTAGCAAGGAAGCAGTAAGGCCTGAGTGTTAGTAGTAAAGTGTTGCATTCAAATGTATTTGTGTGGTTCCCTTGAGCTGTTCTGCCTTTTGTTTGCTCTTTTTTTATTTGTAACATGACATCAGATGAAAACACCAGATAACAGTTTAAAAAAAAAGATGGCAAAAAGTCTACAAACATTACAAAATTTGCACTCTAGAGAATGCAGTGCACAAACAACATGGCCTGTAACTCTTGTTAATATTTACGGGAACCAGATGCACACAGAGGAAAGATCCCAGTGCCTTCACAACGCTTGAAAGTGCCAATATAATATAATGCCCATGCACATTGACAACTTCACACCCATGCATCTATATCTTACAAGTAGAAATAGCCAGAGAGGCTTATTAGATTAATGCTCTGTATTTTGGTAACCTTCAGTTTTACATTGATTTGAGACAGCTATATAAAAAATACATAGCCACAAAGGGTGCCAGTCTCCAATACAAACATAACCTTGTGGGGTTTTTTTAAATAATCAGCTGCAGTGTATTGGCAGCTTACCATTGTGTGGTTTTCATAGGGAGTGTAAACAAGCCGCATGTCAGTGCGGCAGGAGAGGCTCTGCTCCACTTGCTAGCTAATGTTGTGATACTCGGTAGTTATTACGGTACTGTACAACCAAAATGAGTCCGTTATACTGTTACTGATTATCGGTGGCTGGCTCAGTGTGCCAGACAGCATATTTTTACAAAAAGCTGTGAGAAACTCCTTAGCACTCAAAAAATACATTTTTCTCTTGGATAAAAAAAAAATATAATTGGAGCCTTTTAATATTCCAGCTGTAAATCAAAGAATTGTAGCAGTGCCTTCCTTAAAATCAGATAAACTGAAAACCCATGAAGGCAAATGATTAAATGAACTGCTGATAAAGTTAATTTGTTCTGTGAACAGCTGACGAGATTCTCCTTCACAGGACAGATTAAGAAATTTTTCCATGCAGAAGAGCAAACCCCACAGAAGGATTATTCTGTATGGAAGAAATTTTGATAAACTTCTCAATTTTCATCCAGTCCCCACTCAACCAAAAGATTACAAGGGGCCCATCTCAAATCAAGACTTTCTCAAAACTGAGTAAGGACCTGAGATTCTGGCTTTAAAGTCAATAAACAAACAAAAACCCTACACTTAAATCCATTCCTTTCTCTACCACAGAAATATCTCTTCTGTCAGTATGAAAAGAAAAGGCCTGGGATGGTAGATTTTTACAACGAATCAGAGTCCATGGGATGACAGATTCTGACAGGAATCAGAGTCACTGTATACAACCTAGCACATTTATCAGTTCTGGAAGTCAGTTTCTCTCAATAAAAAACAGAGTTACAAAAATATGTACATTTCTCCCCTGTCTAGGCACTGGCTGCTCTGTGGAAACCTGCAGGGTCCTAAACCCACTGAGTACAAAAATGATCCTTTAAGCTCTGTTGCTGACCTTACTTTATTCCCAGCTCACACATAAAAAAAAACATAATGACAGCATAATTTATGTTGGAAGTGGCCTCTGAAGTTCAACCGCCTCCTTCCTCCGTTCAGAGCAACACCGACTTCAAAGTTAAATACTATTTCAAAGTCAGACCAGGTTGCTCAGGGCCTTGTCTGACTATGTTTTGCATATCTCCGCTGGAGAACCCACAACCCCTCTGGATAACCTGTTCTGTGTTTGCCCTCCCTCATCGCGAAGAATTTTTTCTCCTTGTACCTAATCAGAATCGCTGTTGTTGCAACCTCCCACCCTTTCACACTACCCAGGAGTCTCTGTTTAGGAGCCCAGGCACCAACTGCCCGTGACCACCAGAGTGACACCTCGTTCTCAGACCCTCTCAGTCATCCACCTCTCGGAATGACTATGTTTCACCTAAGCTTACTTTCACCTAAGCTTACCCTACTCTTGCAATGTCAGGGAAGTCACTACTAGCTCTGTCCCTTACTGCGACATGCTGGCATGCATCTGTCACCCAAGTGCCAGACCAAACATAAGACAGGTTCATTCCTTATAGGAAGATACACTCTGAAATAAATCATTGCTCATCTTTTGTTATAACATATCTGATTAATGGTAAGGGTAGAAGACAGACTCTCCTCCAGCGTTTCTCCACTCTTGTATGATCTGAGTGTTACAAACTTGCTATAAACCTGCACAATCTGGAATGACTTGCCACCATAAAAAGGAGTCCATATACTGTAACTGCTTTCTTCATGAATACTTACTGTTAAACTGCTGAAACTGTACCTGTTATTTGGATCCCTATAAAACACTGTTCAATGTGCAGTGCTTCCACTGGCTAGGCCAGGTAGTTTGGAACAAAGCACCAAGCCCACATCCCATTGGAGTCAAGGGGAAATGTACCAACAGCAGAACTCCTCCTGACCTCCCTAGCACCAGAACCAGGCCCTGCATAGAAATTTCGCCTGATAAAACCACTGGCAGCTGAGGCAGCAGGAGGCAACAAGAAACACCTGCCCAGCATGGCTGTAGGTCCTGTCTCAACCTAATCGGCAAGCATAGCCCACACTGCAAGAGGCTGTGACATGGTGGTGTTAGGCTGATGGCTGGACTTGATGATCTTAGAGGTCTTTTTCAACCTGACTGAATCTATGGGGAATCCTTCTGTTCAACGGGCTCCTGTTTGCACTATACACACAGCAGGAGACTGTCACTTTAAAATAATTCCTTTTCAGATCTGCAGGTTAAACTACTAGAACATCAGATTGTGACACTATCATCACTAGACTTTCTTGAATCTATGTTGCTGTTGCAATCACCCATTGTACTTTTTCCTCTCTACACTCTTACTCTTTACTAAGGAGCTAATTATTACAAAAGCTTCTTTCTTCAATGCATGCTGAATCATGTGTAAATTAATCTTCTGGAAAGCTTTGCTCCTTGGTCAGATCTAGGTTATTCAGCTATTTCTTGTCAGCTGTGCAACTAGAAATTACAAACTCCAGAAAAGCCTGCTTAGTCTACTAATACTACAGGACCAGAAGGCATCTAAGGATGAGAAGTATGTTACTGCTCTCATATCTTCCCAACTCTTATTTCAAATCATAGAGGCTGTACCTCAGAAGAATAATATTTAGGTGAATACTGCATCACCATATCTTAACCAGAGTTGCATCTAACACGTTAGACTGGAAATTTTGAGCATATTGCTTTTTGTCACACTTCTGTCACTGCTGAGAAAGAGAGTGGAGCTGCACTCTGCTTTGATTCCACGTAAATACCATCTCAGTGATGAATCTATATCCTTAAGGTAAATTAGAGCAGCTTCAGAGCTGCTCTGCTAATGATTGTAGAGCTAAGAACTGTTCTCCTGGACTCACGCAGGTTTGTTGGAGATCAGTATATTCCAGTTCCATTCACAACAGGCCACAAAAGCTGGAGAGGGAACAGTACAAACGGGAAACTGGCTACCTAACTAGGGCCAGCATAAAGTCTTTTCATTGGTTTGAGAGGGATGAAATGAAGCTGAGGATTTCAGCCGGTAATAAAGGAAGGCAACACAACCTAGTCGTACAATAAAGATATGTAATTTCAACAACGCAAATATTGCGTAAACAACATCTCATGAGGACAAAATGTGGAAAAACTGTGTCTTGCTATTATATATGTGCACAAGAATTCGTGAGTTGATACTTGACTTGGCACTGAATAGTTTCAGGAAGCAATTGACTAAGCTGCTGGCAGTAACCATAACATACAGTAATTAAGTTCCAAATCCTCACAAGGGGACTGAACCAACGATATGACCAGGGCACACAGCTTCAAGAAAAGTGATTAAAAAAAATAGAAAGTTAGTTATTAACAGCCTGTAGGAGAGGTTTAGGAAATTAAAGTTAATGGAATTGATACAGAGGCTGTTTGAAAGTATCTTAGGAGAAACAGGAGTACGTGTACATACTCCACGACACAAAAAAAGAAACAAAAACTCATACAGTAACAAAGCCTGCATGGTTAAACATTACAGTTCAGTCAAGGTAAATACACTTCCTTTGAAAATGCAAATAAAAGCAAATGACTAGATCATGAAATCTGGGCAAAATCAAGAAGAGGATGAGGAAGTAGCCAAGGGAGTCAGGTTATTAATCAGCGTACTTGGTTTATGCTTGTGGACTTGAATTTTTCAAGGCTTCTGTTGTGGATAGCTGCCAAAACTCCTCTGAGTTTCAGCAGAAATTAAATCTTCTTTAACATGTCATACATAGATCATTGTCAGAAAAAAATGACATAAAGGAAACTCTGTGCGTATCTTTGAAAGCAACGCTCAGGTCAGCGCTAAGAGAGACAGCCAGAAAGCAGAGCCAAGAAACACAGGTGACAACACCATTAGAGTTAAAAAACTCCTGATTAATATAATGTGAGAGAAGGGAAAGCACAGATTCTACTGAACTTCTGCCTGTTACAACTTACTGAAAGTGTTAAAGATCTAGCAGGTCTAATCTGTGGGTTAACCATCAGGCTCCAAGTGCGTACAGAACAAGATGACATTCCCTGAACAAAGAAGTTCATAATCTAAAATCAGAGAAACCAGGTGCAAACAAATCAAGTTGGAGCAGAGTACAAGGTATCCTGTTTAAACAACTCTGCAGTCACAGTGTGAGATACCATACGTCTCAGTTCAAAAGCTAAATTCAGCTAAAACATGCAGAACAAATGCTTGACTGGGATATCAGGGTAGTCCAGAATCCTTGCTGACTGGTGCTCTCCGCTCCATGAGTGTCTTTGAAAGAGGGCTGAAGTATAACATGGCTGTAAACAAAATTATTTTAGTTCAATCATAAAAGGAAGGGTTGCAAAGACATCTTCTAAATCTATTCTCTTCCAAAAAGCCAGCCAAGCAAAAGTAGTCTAGGCAATTGTGTGGCATACCTTCTGGTGTGCCACTGAAAAGGTAAGGAACAGTGGGGCTACTGAATTATTTACAGCATCTCAGGAAACACTCCCGCAGTTGCTGTCACAAATTGCTTGTGCTAAAGAAGTATCTATATTGGTAAGCCATACCAAAAGAAGAATCACAGAATCACAGAATCACAGAATAGTAGGGATTGGAAGGGACCTCTGTGGGTCATCTAGTCCAACCCCCCCGCCGAAGCAGGGTCACCTACAGCAGGCTGCACAGGACCTTGTCCAGGCGGGTCTTG
>Ga0181612_158655_pt1 | contig 17876 bp, 16 predicted proteins | sample HoacroProtozoa21_FD_119630 | JGI IMG/M metagenome (GOLD analysis project Ga0181612, IMG submission 119630) | Hoatzin crop microbial communities from Cojedes, Venezuel. Combined Assembly of Gp0051906, Gp0051904, Gp0051908 | reverse complement strand
TGAATTCCTTTTCCCCCCCCCCGCCATCCCAGATCCCCTTGGTTAGGGTAAGGACCCTCCCCGGGCCTAGCCAGTGCAGCTACCGTTTTTTGTACCATCTCCGCAGCTGTCCCAGTTTCTTCTGAAATGAAACCCAGCGACATGGATGGGAAAGAAAATGATAGTCCAGACGACCTACAGAGAGCTCCAAACAAGCACTGTGGACACAGCCATGATCTTGCTAACTATTACAGTGCAGAAGCCTTGATGAGCACTTCTGCATGACCCTTTCTTCCTCCAGGAAGGCAGCACACCACGTGTCCGCTGCTACACTTGCTCTACTCGCACGTCCTGTTGTAGGCATTGCCAGCATGTCTCAGCTGCCAGCCCATCAGCTAGACATCAGTTTAAAAGGACACAAAAAATGCAGCCGAAGCAGAGACACAGCCGAGAAGCCTGTATCGGGATTCAATGGAAACACCACCTGCCGCCATGGTGCTTCATCTCAGTCTTGATCTCGTAGATAAACTGGAATTGTGCAAACTGGAGCTACATCTGGGTCAAGCCGAGGGTGTGGGAGCGGTTCAAGCCAGAGGACGCTCAATTCCAGGCCCTCACAACTTCGGGCTAGCATAGATAACTGCTGTTTGGGGTGAAGGGTAGGGGGTGACTGCAGATAGTGGATAAAGCTCTTGCAGGTCCTTGCCTTTCTCCTTGCCAAACGTTCCTGCCCTCAAAAACCAGCAGAATTTCAGGCAGAGTAGAAAGACCGAATCAAATCTCTTCGCTTATACTTAATCTAAGTATACTGCATATCCTTACAGGTCTGGCCAGGCCTGTTCTCAAACTAGCATATCGTAGAAAATTGCTTCAAATGTAGAGGCTTTGCATTCCACCAGCCACGGTGATACCGTGCGAATAGCAAGTACCTGAGTACTGGGAACCCAGTGAAGCTTCAGTAATACAGCCATGGAAGATGGCAATAATTTATCATCTCTGCAGTAGTTTAATCCCAGATGCACCATTTGCTAATTTATTTCCATATGTACCTGGCAGACAGATTAATCAGCCATCTCTCTCTGAAACCTAGATTGCACTTTATCCCTTTAGTAAGCAAGAGAAAACAAATGTACACAGCAAAATCAGAGTTCCTTACAGAGGAGCTCCGTCAACCTTTACAGCTTGCGGTTTCCTTTTTTAGCTTAACAATGGCTTTTCAAAAATGTAACACCCAAATCTGCTTTCACACCAGTGCATTCCTCCATCTACCGAAGCCTCTTTGCTAACGCTCATGAAAACGAAGGCAGAGGTACAGAGGGGACATCCCTTCTGCTTCTGGAGTCAGCTGGAGAGAGTAATGTCACCCAAGGAGCAGGGCAGCAGCCCCGCACCCGGGGCCAGGGCCATCCCCACGGCTGGCTGGCAGCGACTCCTCCGAGCCGAGGAGGCTGCCTCTCTGCACCGGGGTTTGCACAGTTGCAAAATCAGGTTGATAATAATATTTTACAAAACATTTTGAGCTCTACTGAACTAATTACTATTATCAGCAATAATGTGCTTCCGATGCACTTAGCCCTTCTTCTGGAAAACTCTGCAAAGGGGCTGCACTTGCCGCAGCCAAGCAGCTGTTAGCACTTCAGCGATGTTCTTGGTAATAAATACGGTGTCAGTTCTGTGCCTCATGCCCTTTAAGGATCTGTTTGCAATCCACTCTTTATTTTGATTATAAGACATTATCTGCATTAAACATAATTAGTCATATGATATCATTTGCCAATCTAAGCCTAGTCACTTGACAAGGCAGGATGGAGCTGAATGAAAGCACAGCCCAGGCTGGAGCCCAAGGAGATGAAACGAGTGGGAGCGGGCGCAGACCCGGGGGGGACGTGGGCTCAGGCATCCCCCGGCTACAGGCTTTTTGTATGAGGGGTGTCGCCTGCATAGCCACGCCGTGACTCTCTTCCCTGTGTCAGAGCCTGCACGGGCACAGGCAACACATCATTATTAAACCATGGAAGAGTAATAAAATGACTGCTGAAAATGAAATTATTCATGAGCTTCAGTACCCTTGTAACAGTTACAGTAAGCAAAATATATAAATATTTGGATATGCTACTGACAGATGGCATATACTGGAATAATCATACAGAATATGTCAGTTATTCTGAACTAGCTTTTTCCAGAGTTGGCAGGTTTCAGGGCTTTCTGCCACTAAAATAAGCACCTGGTATTTGATCCTCCAAAAATGTATTTTCGCAGACACACGGGTGTCTTTTGATAGAGAAGATACCAGGCTTGTCACCACGGGCACACTCTACCCAAAGAGCAGCGTCGTGCCTCCGGCTTCCTTTCTGGCCCGCGTGTCCATGGGAAAGGCAGCGGCGACCCTTGTCCTCAGCGCTTGGCTTGGCAGAACGGAGCGACAGTGCCTCGCCGAGGCGCATCGGTCTGCGTTTGATCCACATGTCGCCTGCGAGACAAACTTTTCCATTGGCAACCCCAGGAAGAACAATCTGACTTTTTTTGCCTATGCTCCTCTGTCGGCAAGTCTGAGAAAATCAGGGCTTTTGGAGAGCTCTGGTTGGAAATAACCCACGTCCATCAGTCATGATTAAAACAATGACAGCGCACAAATACACCTCTTTGTGTTGGGCATCAACGAAGCAGGAGCCTGTGCCCTGGACTGCAGAAACCCACATGGAGAAGACAGCCGTGGGTGGAGGGAAGGAGGAGAGGCCGTGTCCCCGGCCGGCTGCTCCTCCATCCCCACGCACAGGACAGTGGGGCACGGGACCGGCAGGCACACGGGAACGGGGACACCGTGCCGTCACACCGCAGGGTTATCACCGAATGGCAGCCTCCCTCCTCCTGCGGAGGAGAGGACAGCCCGGAGGAGACCCTGCCTCCCGGGGGTCCCAGCCACCGCTGGCCCCAGCACTTCTCCGGGCCCCATCCTCACCCGAGCGAGTCCAAAACACGTTGGCCGCAGCCCGCCCAGGTAGTAATTCCCCTCCAGGAATACCAGTGCTTCGGAAAAGCTGTTTACAGCACCACGTAACGAGCCATTTTAACAGACAGTAGTGGTGGTAAACAGACAAATTTAAAAGATTAATAGGCCTTCATTTATTATGTTACGCTCTTTTCAATTTTCCCAGACAATCAAATTGGTAAATTAGAGCCATAATTTTCCACCAATTAATACCAGATGTGACACATTTTGACATTAAAAGAGTAAATATAAAAGAACTGTCAAATACTTCATACCCCTAATATAATACTGTCTGAATAGAAAACTTAAAATCCTCATGCCTCAGACCTGTTCTGACACACAGACACAGGGGACGCCGAAGTCTCCAGCGACTGCACGTTGGGCATGCTGCACGCTGACCCCTCGACAGTCGCTAGCACCTTTCCCAAATGCATGTGGACTAAAAAATCCAAACCCCAAAGCACTATTTTCACCTGTAAGCCAGTACAGAACGTACTGTCATAATATAAAGGGAGATGCCAATAAAAAGTAATAGAAAATGCCACAGACAAACCAGGGTCATTGCACGTCTTCAGTGCAGTATGGGAAAATGATAAGTTACCAAAGCTTTTAGCAAAGAAAACGGAATCCAAAAATCTGGATTTGGCTGCATTTATGATCAGCTGACAGGGTGCTTCTCCTTTGTAACAGTGCCTGCACTAGGGCATCGCAGCATCAGTTACGGCACGGTCTGCAGCACGGCACGATCCCAGAGTCAGCTGGACTCAGTGTCAATGCAGCTGACTGCCGTGCCCAAGTCAAGGCGACCCCCTGGCCCGAGGGGACTGCAGCGCGCAGGGGGACGAGGGACAGACCGGCTCTCCACGGCTGTCCTGGCTCCCACGCGCAGGACCCTGCTGCACAGGGCTCCAGTGCAGCTCTGCTATCCAGAGAGGAGACACATGGAGCTCTGGGAGCAATTACGGCTCATCTGCTTGTAACTTTGCATCGGCTGCCATTTTGGGGAGGAGGGAACATGCCATACAGCAGCAGTCTTTTACTTCAATTATAGCCATATCCCCTTTTTCCATATAGTCCCAGGCGGTATGGCTTTTTGACAGGCTGAAGGTGACTTTGCAAATAAGGAATTATCCCCTTCCCACGCTCCTGCCCAGGCCCTCAAGCAAATCTCCCTATGAATTTTCCCCGTTCACGCTGCGGAGCTGAACTGGGATGACACAGTCCCTCACCGGTATCACATAGCCCTCCCTCCACCACTTGTCTGTCACAACCTCCAGTACCGCTTCCCAAAATCACCAGGCAGCAACGGAGCAGACTTCAGGTTTCACTACAACACACAAGGAAAGGGAGTGAAACCAGAAGGACGCCTGGAAAACAAGAGCCTTTCTCCATTAGTGGTTGCTTTGCAACCCAGGGCCACAGGCAAAGCTCCACCATCGTAACATCCCACTGGCAAAGTCATCGAAGTAAAATGTGTCCAGGTGGAAATCACTCTCCCTCTTGGGTCTCACCACGCTCACAACAAATGGGCTTCTCACGCACAACCATACGCCGTGTTTTGCCAGTACAGACAGGTATCTGGCACATTTCCAACTGGCCAGGCTTAACTGGCCAAACCTGGTACTCGGCTGACTTCAGCAGAAGTTATTTTCCACAACTAGAAGTCATGGGCTTCGCCTGTCTTTTGACCCAAATGAACTGGCTCCATCAGGCTCCAAAATCTGCAGGGACATTCAGCCACAAGAAGAACACAGCTGGACTGGAAAGGGTCTCGGCCACATCTGCAGCCACGTTACCAGGAATCTGCAGAAGGATCCCCACAGGGTCCTCAAACCAAAGCAGACAGTGCAAAGCTGCAGTCATCTGGCACGGGGGAACACCATCACTGCTCGCCCTACGACACTCGTGATGGGATGGAATATAGTCTGCCGCTCCAGAGCAACTATGAAGCCCAGCCTGGCCTCTCTCCTGGAAAGATGTGAGAACTGGGCTGGAAGCAGAATCAGAGCCCAGGCAGAAATCTCCCCCTTTCGGTCTCTTCCCACAGACAGGCAGTGGGGGGCAGAGGGGAATGGACTTTAAATGGCTTCGCAAGAGGAACCCAGATGAAAGGAAATCAGCTACAACTGAGAAAATCCAATCTACTTAACTGTCCTGCACAGAACTAATTTTGCCTGGTGCAGCTGTGACCTTCATGAACATCAGGTCAGTAGCAGCCTTACTATCTCCAAATGAAGGTGGAAGATAGTCGTCCCTTAGCAGGCCACCACAATGTCAGAGAGAAAAGAGCTCTTCTATAAAGCACGGTCTCCGGATCAAGAGGAATGTTACTGGAAGATTACACCGCAAATCCAACCCCCTATCCCTAATGCTCAGCAATCTGACATGTGAACCTGCCTTCCATCAAAGAGGCTGGCGAATGCAGTGTGAGGCAATCTGGGCGATGGGCAGGCAACGAGGCTGCCCGCTGTACCAGGCAGCTCAGGTGCAGGTGGACGGCCACGCCAGCTCCTCCCGGCGAGGAGTCCTTACACACGCGTTCATCCAGGTACATGTGGCAGCACATCTGAGCAACGAGTTTTAAAGCGGGTCTTAATGCTTTCCATCATGCTGGTACAAACTGTCTCCTGACGGTCTGGCCTCCGGGTATTTGCAGAATGCTTGGCAAAGTGGTGTCTGCTTGCCTTCAGCCTTCAGTGTTCAAACTGACTTTCAGCAATCTCATTCTTGACTCCCAGAAGAGGGGGGAAAGTACAGGCCAACTATGGAAAAACAGAGTTGTATCCATTAACCTCTGCTACGCAAAAGCCAGGCACAAAGGGTTGTTGTCCAGGTCCCACCTGCACGAGGCACAGGAGGTCAAAGGAGCAAAGGGGCCAAGTGATTTGCGCCAGAATACGTTGGCCAGTTAGTGCTGCTCGACTGGTGATGTGTCATTAACAGACCTTACTGGCATTACTCCTCACCTCCCACTAAGCACCATGCCAGCACAGGTGGAGGAGGCTATAAGGCTTATGTTTCCAAGCTCAACACCTGCAAAAAAAGGATCTTACTTTCATAGTCTTCAATCAGGAACAACCTTACCACAAGCCGATACATAAACACTACTTTCAAACCAGCATCAGGCCCGTCAGCTACAATAAGTTGTTCAAAAGCACTCAGAGCATTTGCATCTATGTCTTCCCTGTGGAAGTGATTTCAGAGTGCACAGAAACTACCTGTGTCACAGACTAATGGTTTTCTACCAGCAGTCATATGGTGAACCACATTTAAAGTATCTGCAAACAGTAATGAGAAGGAGTAAACCTCTTGTCAGTAGGTGTACATTTGCTACACAAGGAACCCACATCACCAGCAAAAAAATTTACGTGGTCCACAGTGGAAAGAGGTGCAAAACCGCTGCTGGAGATGTCTCTGTCACTGGCGAAGCGACAGAGATTGCCACCTGTCTCTGCAGCAAACAATTCATTTGGATGTTGAAAAAATAATTCGGCCAAAGGGAGAAACATGCCAAAAAAAGTTGCATCTTAATTTTACTCATTCAGTTCCTGTCACTTCAATAGACATAAACAGCAGAGTCGCTTACAAGCACCACGCATGGCATGGCACACGTAAGCACAGTGCACAATATTCTTCACTACCAGTAGTGCTAGAACAGCTTAAAGTTTAGCCATAACCTTTTTTGTTATCTGTTTTATCACACATCATTCTCGATTCTCACACATATGATTTGTTACTATATGTGGTTTTTGCAGGAGCCTGCATTCCTGCTCTCTGAAGGCAAGTCCCAGGCTGTGCTCTTGAGAGAGCGGGGCACCTTCAAAACATGGACCTCCTTGCTTTGCAGAGAGGTGCATGTCAACTGATGGCTGGAGGTGAAAACTAAGCAGACTAAGATTAAAAATAGCAGTAATTTACCAATGGAACAAACTCCTAAGGGAAACAGTAATGTATGTCTCGTCATCTCCAGCATGTCAGTATACAAATCTGAACAGCGTTTAATAAAAGACCAGCTATTGGGTGCACTACTCGTCTGCGTTATGTAGGGCGTGATGCTACCTGGCATATTGAGATCTTCTCCACTTCAAATCTGTGACTCTACGAGTCCCCGTCCACGTAAACGACAGTGACTGCTGTGCTCATTTTATGATATATGAGAGATGTGAACCATTCTGGACTTCTTCCAAATCAGCAAACGTTTTTTTTCCTGTAGCGATTTCCAATCTGGACTTCCTCTGGTTTTGTCGGAGGAGTTCTTGGTGACTCACATGTGGATTGGGAGCTTTCTCAGCCCACAGCTGAAGGCAAGGGTGTTAAATATTTAATAAAGAGACAGCTTTTCTCCCAAATGTTTTGGATAAATAGCTGCTAAGAGAAACCAAAATACAAAAGAGTTTTAGCTGCTGGAATAAAAATATCCTTTTCCCTTTCGAGCAGCCTGGCTGCCTGCGCCTGGGTTCCCTCCCTGGTGCTCCCAGCTGTCCCCAGCTGCCACCGCCGACTCAGGAGGGAATCATGCTTCATCCAGGCTCCCGCGGCCGTACCCGTCCCGCAGCCGGGCTCGGCTCCCATCGGTTGAACTAGCACGGCAGTCTAAAAGCTGGTCTGGCCGTAGGAGCCTGGTGCTCCCGGCTGGGCCCAGCTCATGCTAACAGCTGTCAAGCAGCAGAGACGACAACAGTGGTAGGGTGTCTTGAGGCAGTGTAGCCTCACTTGGTCTCACGTTTGTCTGATTGTTTTTCAACAACAGGAAAGCAGTGAATATTAAAAAATTTCTGCTTTATAATGTCCGATACAATATTTGTATTAAGCAAGTAACTGAACCGTCCTAGGTCCGTGGTTCCCAATGCCTTATTAACTGCTGACTTTATTCTGTGCAACTATTATGTGACTATGTTCTTTATTTCCTTACGGTAATTTCTACACAGTTAAAACACTGTAAATTGGAATGCAAAAGAAAGTCAAAGAAAGGATCAAATCCTTGAACAGTGAATTATAAACTCTGTTTCATATCTGCCTACAAACATAGCAGGATGAAATCCTTATCGAAGCATCAAACAGGGTTTATTTAGGTATTCTGTTATCTCTGTTGAAGTATTAAGACAGCACATACCATTGTCATGACAAACCCTCCTACCAGAGTACCTGCCCCATACAGGGGCGGTCAGATGTATACACACTGGGCCAGGCCTTGGCCACCACTCAGCCGAAAACCTGAAACACACCTTCACTGTGGCTGTCCTCTAGCTCCACGGTCCACTTGCGACTTGGAGAGTACCCAGAGGGCATACACCGCCAGCCTCGGTGTTACGAACCTAGCAGCTGATCATCTCCAAGACCCTCAACTTTTCAAAATAATCCTGGACAAGGTTTGCACCAAGCCAACCACAGCACCAACTTCTACCTCACTAGTTTATTTGCTGGGAATGTGAAAACTGAGGAAATCCAACTTGCGCAGCCATGAGCAAGGACCTTCTCAGCAGGGAACCCTGGGCTTTGGGGTGGACTATCACCTGCAATGTGCTGTTCTAAAGGTTAGCTTTGGTGTTTGTCATATGCAGGGAGAGAGGCAAGACTCATCTGCTTTGGTGAACCTTCTTCCAAGCCTGTGGTATGTATTGCTGGGACACAATCATCCTGTCCCGCGTTGTTCCAAAGCTGTCGACATCTGCCAGCAATAGTAAATTTTACTTTCTCTCATTTAAGTGCAATGGGCTTCCATAAAAAATTATGTAAATAACGCTACGAATAATAAAGAAAATTAGTTGAAACAGTGCGGCAGCAATTAGCCACAGGTCTTACAGGGACCAGGCAAGCACTGCAGCAACACACTGCTGACAGACGCAGCCCGAGCCCTGCCATCCCCGGGAGGAAGGTGAACCAGAGGCAAACGCTGCGTCGCCGCACTTGGTACAGCGGAAGACAGGACACAACCTAAAATAATGCGTGCCGCCAAAACTCAGATTTTAAGGTCCAAACTTCATGGCAACTTCAGCCAAAAAAACAGAGAGCCAAAATTTGAAGAAACCAACTTGAAAGCCTGTTACTGATACAAACCAAACAGAGGAAGAATGACTAACTCAGAAACATCAAACAGAGGTCAATGTCTGCCTCTCTGTACCTCACATAAATACACAGTCCTTTCTACCCACTTCAATGGCCACTTCAAAAGAAGCAAGCTCTTTGAGATATTTCACTAGACTAAAATCACAAATTCTGATTTTGCTTATGCCTTTCTTCTGCCGCCTGCAGTCTCCCTGTCCCATTTTATCACAGGATGTAACTGCAAGCATAATGGGACCAACCTTTCCTGTCCCATGGTGAGCGACAGATAGGACCGAAGCCCTGGGACTGAGGGGGTCAGCAGAGCTGGTCCGCAGCACCTAAAGCCAGAGCTGGGCTGTTGCCCCCCAGTAACCAGCAGACAGTAGCTAAGCATCTGCAGTTATAATCCTGGGAATAGTTAACATGCAACGTATATAAGAAATTCCTTATTTTTGAGGACCTGTAAGTATCAATGGTTCACCTTCCTATAACCTCTCAGAAGACTAAAATAACAGTTATTTTTTTTCCCCCGCAAAATATGACTAGTTTTTGCCCACTTGACTCAGAAAAGGAGACTTTGCTTGTACTATCTTCAAATATTAATAGTGAACTGCCAAGGCACATTTCTTATTGTGATGCACTTGTATAGCTCTGAGTAATTCCCACTGGCACTAATGAGAATCGCTTACATAAATCTCCTTGCAGCAGGTTAAGAACCTCATCCCATAATCACGATCGTGGCTTTAAAGAGGGCGATACGCAATTTCTGTCTCTCCCCATTACAGGACAGTTCCTACGTTCCAGTTCTCTGCACATCCCCAGTGTAGTCAAGCTATGCTAATCAAGCACCAAATTAGGCTGTCATCCCAGCTCTCCACCTCTCATGGAGCCAACCTGCATTCGCTTCCCTAAGGAAAGCACTGTCCTTGCCTGGATGCAACATGTTGTCTGAGCTGTTGCTGGTTCTGCTTTGGGACCTTAAATTCCTGCTGGAATGAAGAGCACAAAACGCTTATTTTCATTTGCTGTAACGTCCCATTACAGCAGTTCCCATCACCATCATTTCATGCCCCCTCTTCCCTGCCAGAAGAGCTTAGAAGGCTTTCAGGGCGAAGGACAGCAAGCCTTCCATCTCATGGCGACAACCTTCATGCACAGTGTCCATTTGAGAGAGATTCGAAAGAATGGAGATGGTCTCCGGTACTGGCAGGTGAACTGCCGGACCGCAGGGGCAGGCGGGAGCTGCTGGCTCCTTTCCTGCCGGGAGATCTCCTTCGATCCGTCCTGGGAAGCCTCTGTGAGGGCAAGGGTTCCCCAGTGCCACTCAGATGCTGCAGCTCTGGTCTGCCTGTCTGATTCTGAAACAACTCTATTCTTGCACCGCAACAATGCCAGCTCATCCGAGTCCAATTAAACCCCCGAAGAATGATTCATAGCAAACTGAACCATATTTACTTTCGGTTCATTATCACGCTCGCAACTTGTAATTTTGGAAACTTTATATTCAGCGTGCAGCAGCAGGCTACAGGCTGCACACCTCTTGCTACTGTATTGAGACATGCCTGAGAGATGACTTTCTCATTTCTTCTTTTTTCCCTTCTCTCCTTAGAGGAGAATTAAGGCAGCAGAGAACTTTAAAATGGTATCCACAATACAAAACCCCAGGTAACACACAAACCAGAGGAAACTCCATCTTTAACCTGCTGGACCTGTCCCAGGATAAAGGTTTGCCCTGGGCAAGGACAAGACAAGTAGGTTCTTTAGTATTTTTTGTCTAATCTCCTTCTAACATGAGCCTGGGCTGGTGCACAAATGAGCACGAGTGCTCAAATGAGCCACACTTCTCTTTTAGGGTCTTGTTCCAGCAAAACTACCACTGACTCTGCAGGGGTTTGGCAGAGCGGGACCTGAGGAGCAGCCCAGGACCCCGACCAGCAGGATTGGTACGTGAGCACAGGGCAGCATTTAATTAAATACGTCCAACTCCTACAACACGCAAATATTTGTAATCTTCATGAACAGCAAAATAATACAATTAAAACCAAAATGCTCAGCTCGGAGACAAGACAAAACTGGTGCTGAGATGCCAGATTGCATCGTTATCAATTCTTAAAGCTCGTGGTACCTTAAGTGCATTTAAAGGATCATAACTATTACAGCCCAATTACCAGTGGGAACACAGAGCAGGTGCGCTCATCTAAACAGAAGCCTCAGAGAAAGCAATTCAAATGGAAATTGCTACAGGATTTTCAAAGTGTGAAAGGGACTTGTTGAGAGTAATTAAAGGCTCCAGGATGCAAAATAAAAAGGACGTACTCTATCCGGACGCATGGGAAAGCAAGCACCATCTCCAGGCATGCAAAGTGACAGCAGGAGGTGAGGTCCCCAGCAGCCGAGCGGACACCCGGAGGGTGCCAGGGCAGACGGACCAGTAGGATAAGCAGGGTCATCTGTCTGCATGAACCCTGCTTGATACCATGTAGTTATCACGAAGTGATTAGCGTGACAATTACTGGCTAATGAGCACGCCGGTCTCCAGATAAACATGGTATCCACCATGGGCTGGCACAGCCGAGGGAAGATCCTGGCAGGCAAAGGAGGGTGGTGGCTCGTAGGAAGATCGCAGCCATGGATTTAGGGTGAGACACTTTGGTGGTCTCAGCTGGAAGCGCCAGAGGTTTCCAAGATGCAGCGAGCAGCAGCAGAACAAAACATGCAGCAATGCTGTGTCACACACTAGACTGGAGCCAAAAAACCCCAAACAAACTCCCCCCACAGACACAAAACAGAATACAGCAAGGAAACTATGGGCAGCAGAAAGGTAGAGGTTTCCCAGGACACACTGCAGGTACAGGAGGGATCCATACAACCCCAAGCCCAACCCAGAAGATGCTCCCGGTGGCAGAGCAAGATGAGAAATGCAGGGCCTGTTGCTATTTGGGTTACGCTACTTCTAAATTTTCTTCTGTTAAAGAAGTACTGCTGTGGGGTGGTCTCAGGCTCTGGTTACCTCTGATGGAAAAAAAACCCCAAATATGCAAGTCAGAAGACTTGCAGCTCCAGGGTTACTGCAAGGAGACTGTGCTTGAAGTGCAGAGAGCACCAGGCAGGGAAGGGCTGCTGGGAGCAGAGGAGCAGCGAGGTGGGATCCATGAGGATCCCAGGGCACTGCACGCTGCCTCTGCTTCGGGTCACACCACAGGGACCAGGGCCTCGGTCCCTGCCCCTGCCCCGCGAGCCTCAGCTAGGAAAGCGAGTCAAGGAAAACTCAGGAGAAACCACCATCTCCCACATTTTCCTCTTTTTCAAGAGCCTGTGACACTACAGCGTGGGGATTTTCACAGTCCACGAGGACACCTGGGCACTCAAGCTTAATCCCAAAAGTTAAAAAAACTTAAACATTGGAATAAATAAACAGCAGCGCTACCCTGCAGAGGTTATTAAACCATTAATTTCAACAGACAGATGGCATGGAGAGAGAAGGGCTGTGTAGGGAAGAGTGGAGCCAGGAGCCGGACATGAATATCTACCCCTGACATTTCCACCCTTTGAAATACCTCCTCCCCTCGTAGAGGAGAATATTTAAAAAATAGAACAAAACAACAACGACAAAAAATCCCACAACAAAGCCCCCAAACAAAAAACACAGCTTGCACCTTCCATTTGTAGCACTAAGGTGGACTAGAGAAGTGCTGTCACTGAAGAGTGTGAGCCTGAGGTTCACCGTGGGCTGACAAGCAACGTCCTTCAGAGGAGATGCCGTCGCAGGAGCATGTTTCCCACCACCCAAAGCCCCCCTGTGCCAGGCTCCACGGCGCCGGGCGCCGAGCATGAGGGCACAGCTGACCCAGCACCAACCCCTCCTTCTGCGGCTCGGTTCGGTTTATGTGCCACCCGACCGAGACAATACACAGAAGTGAGGAAAAGTTATGGGCACACACCTAGATCTCTGCCTGCCATAAATTTATAATTTTATTGCAGTAATATATCTGTCATAACAGTGATTTGCCTGCGGCTGCTCCACCTCGTGCCACGATCCCATCAGATCTCAGGAGAGCAGGAGGTGCCCGGGCCCGCACCCTGCCGCCAGGGCTCGCCCCCGACCCTGCGCCCCCAAACCGGGTCACGGGGGCGGCGTGGACGGGGCTGCACGGCCCTTCGCCCCAGCCCACTGCTTTCGGCAGCGCCTCGCCTGCCCCACAGCCCCGCTGCCGTCCCCAGAGGCCCCAGTGCTCCCATGGCCGTGCTCTCCCCGGTTCCCCCCGCACCCTGAGAAGACAGGGCCGGTGCTCGTGCCAGCCCCGGAGCGGCGGGGAGGTGAAATCGAGTTTTGCCAACGCTGCTGAAACAACCGGATTCATCTCTGGGCATATGGTGGTATCTTCAGGGAGAGAGGAAGCCGCTGCTGCCTCCCTGCCAAGTTCCTAGTATTTATGGAGTATTTACATCTTGTGTATCTCGGGTTTCTCTTCTCGCTCCGGCTGCTCGCTGAGGCAGGATGACGCAGCCCTGCCGGCGGGGGCCGAGGATATCCTGCCCACAGCCCCCGCCACGCTAGCTACACACAGGCAGTTTGAGCTACTTCCATCCACCACAGATTTCTCCCAGATTTAAGCGGAATAGCCTAAAACAAAAAAAAATGAGCTGTTTTTAAATGCATCCGTGAAACACCACGGCCTCCCCCTCAAGACCAAAACTCGGTCTGGGGAGAGCTCAGAGGGGAAGGGACCCGCCTGAGCCCACCACAGAGGTGGGTTCCTCATCCCTGTTCAGAGGCTGCTCTGAACGACCATGAAGGACACAAGCATGAAAGCACAGCTTTGTCTTTTTAACATGGAAAAGCTATTTTCCAAGCGAGGCCAGCTTCACTTCTTAAGTGAGCAGGGAAAACCAGAAAAAGCAGAAAAGCTACGAGCCAAACAACCTCTGCCGCTGGAGAGCCCCCAGCCCTGGAGGACTTCTGCAAAAGGGGATGATACAGAGGAGAATCTCAGCTTCCACTAAAAAATGCATCACCTTTGTTCTCAGAAATGAACCAGAAAAGCTAAAAACCAAAACTGAGTGGACAAAGCAGCCGATGTCCAAGCCAGTGAAACCAGTGGAGATTTCTTACAGATCCTGACTTTGATTTGGGCTTCACTAGAAGGTCTCGCCCAGCCACCCCATGCGGTGGGCCATGCCCCAGTGAGTAGGGGCTAGGCGGGCAGGGGGACGGAATGCAGGACAGGAGGCTGCTGCTGACCGGGAGAGGGGTTCAGCTGCACCAACACAATCCTTGACTTCCTACAGAATGATGTTCAAGCAGAAGCTGGTTGTACTGTAAAATCACTCTTCCACCCCGACTCGCAGCCCTGTGTTCAAACACCAACATCGAAAATGGCATGTGTCCTAGAATGTTCAAAACCTCAAGCAAGGTGCAAGCAGCCCGCAGTCTCATCAGATGAAGGACCGCAACCACCGGTCACTCCATGGGAAGACCCAGAGAAGGCAGCGAGCACCGGGCGCTTGGAGGCACCTCCTCGACCCGACACTCACTCTGCAAGCCGCCGTCAGCCACAGGCTCCGCCTGCCCGGCCCGGCAGTCCGTCCCCACAACCCAAACCCCTTCCAGAGCCACAGCTGCAGACATGAAGACATCACAACTTCCATACCTTCTAGACAAAATGAACACTGCCGTGGTGATGTAACCATTGGCAAGCACGACTGTGTTACTTTGAATTGGGAGGGAAAAAATAAAAAACCACTTGCATGTCCAAACTGAAGCCAAGAACAATTTTGCCAATATTTCCAGAAAAAGCAGTCTTATGTTTCCCAAATATTTCCAGAAGATACTGCAGAAGGGTCGTATCTCCATTAAAGCACAACAACAGCATAAAAATATATCATGATGATAAAAAAATACATATATCTTCTCAATAGTGCATTTTGAAAGGGAAGCCAGCTGGTATACAAACAGGTGATGCATTGATCAGGTTACAAACAAATGCATGTTCTAACGACAATGTTTGCAACTTTTTCCACTGAGCATTTAAAAGATATTCCCAGCAATAATTACCATGTTCTTTGAATATTTAACAGAGACGGCTGCGTTTCAAAAAATCCGCTCTCCAAAGAGTGCATATGATTCTGTGTGCCAGTAAGCTATGTCAGAGCAACAACTACACACTGTTTCATATATATACTCATAATACATATATTAACTTATATTCCCAAATACATATACTTTATACATATATATTATATATACACAGAAAATACATATATATATATAGAAACAAGTTTAATTTAAAGTTAAGAAACAGAAATTTATCATGTCAGAAAGAACACAAATTGCGGATTAAATTCAAGAGTGATGAATCTGCCTGACATAAGGATGGGAAAAATATTTCCGCTCCAGGTTTTTCTTTCGTGTTAAAATCTGAATGTACTCTGTGGTACCAGTTTGGTTTAAATTTTTACTAATAGTTTTCACAATTTGCATTTCACTCTTGCTATCACTACCTGAAAATCAAGGTTTAGGACTGGCTGACAAAGGCAATGAGAAGTTAGTGAGGAACAACCTCCCCCAAGCTCCTCTCAGCAGGGCGGCGGCTGGGACTTCCAAGCGCCCATGCCCCAGCAGGTAAAGACAGACCGTGAAGCCTCAACATTCACAGGGTAGCTGGTACAGTTCAGTACACAGATTAGCCTTCTTTACATATTTCCTTCAGTTTCAGTCACTGGCCAGAGGAAAGAGCCTCTTCCAACAAAAAATCTTCTAAACCATCACAGGGAATTCCAGCAAAACAACTTCAATTATTTTTTCCAGACATGTTTTTCCTCATCTACACTTCACAGTAATCCCTAGCTTCCCAAAGGGAATCAAACGTTATTCCTAGGTGTCTTCATGAACCAACCACCCTTGCCAAGCCATGACAGACCCAGATCTCCCCTGCACCCTCGCTCCTCTGCGGCCTTACTGAAGAAAGAGAGGGAGATAGAGCAGATTTAGCCTCCAGTCAGCCTCAGCATCTAGTAGCCATCATCCATGCAGATATAACCCACTCCCATGTAGACCACAGCACAGCTACCCTGCTCCCCTCCCCGTTAACTTTCTCTGTCCCGTCAGGATGGTGGGGATTTCAGACCTGCACTGACTGGCAATGATGAACAGCTATCGTGGGAGACTCAGGTGAAACGCAAAACTTTCCCCCCACCTGGGTTTCATTCCAACCTCTGCAACATCTTCTAGTCAACAGAAACAGCCCAGAAACAGGTATGACAGACTCCCTGGGAGCAGGGAAAACGAATTAAGGAGTCCCTCTTCCTCCTCCTTGCAGCAGCAATCTGTGGATGTTCATGAGAATTTGCAAATGATTCAGACAGCAGCACTCACCGGCAAGATCAGCTCTGCCAATTATTGCCACACCTATCTACTAACTTAAGAAACCCCCGAGAAGCTGAGCCTGTCACAGACTTGGAGCTGAAATTAATTCACCAAGCAAGAAAAGTTTTTAGGAAACTTTTGCCACAGAGTGCCGGCTTGGACCCTCACTGGAGAGGGCTTGTAGACTCCACCAGCAAGAGTAAAGTACCAGCAGACCTGTGTATCTTCCTCAGTGGAGCACGGCACAATTAGAAGTATTAATGGATAGACTATTCATTTAATTCAGTTTTTTGTTCCACAAATAAAGTCTTCTGTCTGTTTTTTATTTGGTTTTATAAATTAACCTCTTTCTTTTCTCATTAAGTAAACAATGAATGAAGGATTACTCTGTGGGAGAGATGCAAGTGCAAAGGGCAGTGGTTTTATACTGCTGCAGCAATTTCCTTTCATGCCTCCAAATAACTCTGCTCTAGAAGGCAGAAAATCATTGATGTCTAATAATTTATTTAGTAAGATACACTGTTTTCTTTAGCTTAGGGAAACTTGTGGCTGGAAAGCTACACTAGAAGTTGGTCTGTTTATGAATGGCCCCTGGTCTTTCAAACGGTGATGGAGAAACTGCTTGCATGCATCAGATATCAGGCAATGGGGAAGGAAGGACCATAGCCTGATGCACACTTCGTATTTGGACCTGAAGTTCCCATCAGTCTCATCACAGGCATTTCTACCTTCACTGTACCTCCGGAGCAAGGTAGTCACGCAGCGGAGGATCCCAGGGGCCTGGCTGAGCCATCGCTGGCTCTGAGTTTGACTTCTTCACTGATTCTGAGATGGACCTCTCCAGCGGCCACACCGCTCCTGGCTTGTTCACCCCAGGGTTCACCTTGTTCTGGTCTGACTGAACCTCATTTTCCCTATGGGTTTTAAAACAGTCACATGCTGGGATCCTGCTGAGAAAAGCCAAGCTTTACATCAAAAAAGACAATTTTTTTCTTTCATTTCCCTCCTCTTAAAGCATAACAGCATGTTGACAGAAATCACCATTCGCCTCTGCTCAGCACCTGTGAGACAACCTTAGAGCAATGGGTGCAGACACATTGATGTACTGGAGCAAGACCTGTGGAGGGCCACTAAGAAGGTCAGGGGGTTGGAAGACAGGACACACATGGAGAGGCTGAGGGAGCAGGGCTTCTTCAGCCTACATAAGACAAGGCCTTGGTGAGAGCTTATCACTGTCTGCAACCACCTAATGCAAGGGTGTAAGAGGCTGGCCAGGCTGAAATAGAATCATAGAACAGTTTGGGTTGGAAGAACCTTTAAAGGTCATCTAGTCTAACCTTGCCCTGCCATGGGCAGGGACATCTTCAACTAGATCAGGGTTCTCAGAGCCCCATCCAACCTTACCTTGAATGTTTCCAGGGATGGTGCATCTACCACCTCTCTGGGCAACCCGTTCCAGTGGTTTCATCACCCTCATGGTAAAAAATTTCCTCCTTA
>Ga0181612_137256_pt1 | contig 17876 bp, 8 predicted proteins | sample HoacroProtozoa21_FD_119630 | JGI IMG/M metagenome (GOLD analysis project Ga0181612, IMG submission 119630) | Hoatzin crop microbial communities from Cojedes, Venezuel. Combined Assembly of Gp0051906, Gp0051904, Gp0051908 | reverse complement strand
GCGGGTTATGTCAGGGTGTACCGCTGCTTATTGGTTGGGAAGCGGCAGGTACCAGCCCGATTCGGAACTGAGTTTGGCAGCGAGGCTGCTGTCGTAGTTGTCTTCGCCCTTGCGCTTTGCGATGGTTTCGCCGAGGAATGCGGTGTTGCCGGTGTACTTGGCGTAGCGCATGAGGTCGTAGAAGCGTGTGCCTTCGTAGGCGAGTTCGAGTGCTTCTTCCTCAAGAATCATGAGGTCGAGGGCGGCGATGCGCTGGCTGCGCACTTCGTCGCTGGCGAGCCACTCTGCGTTGGCTTTCTTGGCGGCCTCAATCTCGGCGAGGAGCGCCTCGTGTGCGATGGTGTCCTCAGCGGTCTGGAGGTTGGCGGTGGTGAAGGTGTCAACGGGAACGGTTACGAGTCCGCTGGAGTCAGTGGGCAGGTAGTAGTTCTTGTTGCAGTTCACGTCGCCGCATCCGTAGAAGTGGATGGGGTACTGGTTGACGCTGGAGTTGATGCCCAGGTTGGTGAGGAAGGAGCCCGTAGCGCGGTCGATGGTGTAGAAGTCGTTCTGGTCCCAGTCGGCAGCGTTGGATGCGAAGCCTACGCTGGTGATGGCCTGCAGGCGGGTGTACTCATCGGTGGACACCTTGGTGGAGTCGGAGAGGACGGTCTCGGAGATGCCATACTTGAGGATGGCGAATGCGGACTCGGGGAATCCAGCGCGGTTGAGGGCCTCTGCCAGGTGGAGGTAGATGGTGTTGGTGCGGAAGAGCGTGACCTTCTCAATGCGAGTGTCAGAGGAGAGGCGGCTGCTGTAGCCGCTGTACTTCAGGATGGTCTGGCGGGTCTTGCTGTACTCGGGGTGGTACTGGTCGGAGCGTGACTCGGTCTGATAGAAAGCGGAGTAGCGGAGGTCGCCTACGTAGTTGGATGCGGGTTCGAGCATGGCGCCGTTGATTTCGGTCTCCTCGGGGTGTCCCACGAGGGTGTCGCGCTGGGCGACGGAACCGTTGTCAACCACGAAGCAGTACTGCTGTGCCTGGGAGATTTCCTTGAGGCGTGCAGAGGGTGTGACAGGTGCGTAGTAGTTGTTGCTGAGCTGTGCGCAGAAGATGGCGCGCAGTTCAGAGTAGTTTCCGCCGTAGTAGCCGATGGAGTCCATGGGCACGCAGGTGATGGGCTGCGTGGTGCTGGTTGCCCTGCTGGTGGAAACGAAGTTGAAGTTCTCGTTCTGCCACGTGGAGTAGTAGGGTTCCCAGGTGGGTCGTGTCTCGTTGGTGAATGCGAGGTAGTCGTGGTAGTAGCGGACGGCCTCAACGAAGTCGCCCTGGTTCTGGGTGAACGAGCCGCGGTAGAGGTAGAGTTCGCCGAGCATGACGCGCAGAGGGATGAAGTAGGTCTGCGAGGTGTAGGACGGGATGAGTTCCTTGTTGCGGTCGGTGTTCACGTGCTGCAGGAGGTCTTCGATGAAGTAGTCGCAGATGCCCACGAGGTCCTGCCGGTTGCTGTTGTCCTTGACGATGTCTTCGGCAGCCGATGCGGTGAGTACGGGCTCGGTTACGAAGGGCACTTTGCCATAAATCTTGGCGAGCTCGAGGTAGGCCCAAGCGCGGAAGGTCTTGGCAGAGATGATTTCCTTCTCGTAGTAGTATTCGCCCTTGGTCTTGAGCGCTGTGTCAACGTGTGCGAGGTAGATGTTGCAGTTGTTGATTACGGCGTAGAAGCTTGTGGGGTCGTTGTAGGCGTTGCCCGTGGTGAGGTCGTTGGATGAGAGGAGCTGGAGGTCTGTGGAAGCGGAAGTGCTGAGGTCCACGAGGTCTGCCCTGACTTCACCGAGGAGGATGGTGGGGTCCACCACTTTCTGCATGGCATTGATGATGCCGAGCATCTGATAGACGGTGTCTTGGGGCTCCAGGTCAGTTGTGACGAGTTTGTTCTCGGCCTCAAGCATGTCTTCGCAGGAAGTGGTCAGCGTGCCTGCTCCGAGGAGGAGCAGTGCTGACATTATGATTGATTTTGCTTTCATTTTCGTTATGGAGTTTTTAGTTTTTGTTTTGAAACTTCAAACTTTCTACACAGATTGTTTCTTTAGAGGTTAACCTTGACACCGAGGTTGAGGCTGCGTCCGTAGTTGAGGTATCCAGCATCGATGCCCTGGCAGAGCACGCTGTTTCCGGCGCACACTTCGGGGTCGTTGCCGAGGTAGCGGGTGAGTGTGAACACGTTGTTCACAGCAGCCCAAACGGTGAGTCCCTGGATGTATTGGTTCTGGATGGGGATGTTGTAGGAAACGGTGACGTTCTTGAGCTTGAGGTAGCTTCCGTCCTCAATCCAGCGGTCGGAGAAGCGTGCATTGCCCATGGGGTCTCCGTAGTAGAGGCGCGGGATGTCGGTCACTTGTCCTTCAGCAATCCAGGTGCGCTTCATGGCGGTTGTCTGGTTCATGAACTTGGAACCGCTCTCGAGGATTCGACGCTCGTAGTTGTAGATGTCGTTGCCGAGGGAGTAGTTGAAGTTGGCGCTCACGGTCCAGTGCTTGCCGATGAAGAAGCGTGCGTAGATGTTTCCGTAGATGTCGGGGTTGGGGTCGCCGATGATGGTGCGGTCGTCGTCGGAGATGACGCCGTCGCCATTGAGGTCGACGAACTTCATGTCGCCTGCCTTGAAGTAGGTAGCGTTGCCAGCGTCGTCCTTGATGCAGAGTCCGTCGGCCTCAGCTTCGTTGCTGGTGGCATAGACTCCGTCGGTCTTGTATCCGTAGAAGACGCCTGCTGCGTGGCCCACGCGGGAGAGGACGGTTCCGTCGTAGAGGGTGGTCTCGAATTCGGTGGTGCCGCCGGGCAGCGCGGTGATTTCGTTCTTGTAGTGGCCTACGCTACCGCCGAGTTCCATCTTGAAGTTCTTCTGGTTGATGACCTTGGCATTGAGTGCGAGGTCGAAGCCCTCGTTCTGGAGCTTGCCGTCGTTGGTCCAGTAGTCCTCAAGTCCTGCCACGTAGTAGAGCGTGCCGAGGGTTACGAGGTTCTTGGTCCACGACTTGTAGTAGTTGAAGCGCACGTTGAGGCGGTTGTTGAGGAAGTTGCCTTCCAGGCCTGCGTTGAGGCGATTGGTGGTTTCCCAGCGGAGCTTGGTGTTGCCGATGTTTGCGAGGTTGATGTAGGGGAGCGTACCGTTGGAGGATGAGCCCTGTCCGTACATCATGCCGCCCTGCAGGTAGGTGATGGTTGCCATGTTGTCGAGGGCGTCGTTGCCGACGGACTCGAAGCCAACGTTGAGCTTGAGGAAGTTCACGCCGTTGTTGGGCTTGAACCACTTTTCGTTGGAGATGACCCATGCGCCCTGAATGGAGGGGAAGAAGCCCCAGGGCACTCCGAAGAGCTTGATGCCGGCGTCGGTGTCCTTACCGAAACGGGAGGATGCCTCGAAGGCGAACTGGCCCTGCAGGTAGTATTTCTCCATGTAGTTGTAGTCAGCGTTCACGTAGTAGGTGAGGCTCTTCCAAGAGGTGTCGGTACCTGTTGACTTCTTGTAGGCCATGGAGGTGGAGGAGTTCGGGGTCTTGTCGTTACCCGTGTTGTAGCCGAAGAGCTGCGATGCGTGGTAGCTGTCGCTCATGAAGCGGAGGCCGCCGTAGAGGTTGAGCGTGTGCAGGCCCATGAACTTGGTCCAGTCGGCGCGTGTGTCGCTGAAGATGGCGTTGTGCTTGGTGTACATGGATTCCTTGGTGTGGGAAACGGTGGTACCGGTGCCCAGGGGCTGGAAGTCAGGCATACCAACGATGGGGGTGAAGTAGCTCTCGTCGAAGCTCTGCATGGTGTAGCTGAAGCGCTCGGTGAGCGAGAAGTCCTTGGTGGGCTGCCACTTCGGCACAATGGCCAGGTTAATCATGGTGAGGTCGGTGTGGTTCTTGTTCTTGGCATCGCCATACTTGAGGATACCCTTGGGGTTGGCGATGGAAGCTTCGGAACCGAGCACTTCGTCGAGGTAGGTGTCGGCGTCGTCGATGTAGGACGATTTCTCACCTGCCGTGGAGAAGGCGTAGGGGCTGGTGAAGGGCGACTTGATGAGCGCGAGGACGTTGGTGGCGGCGATGGGCGATGCAGTGATGTCGCTCTCGAGGCCGGCGTCGCGCAGGTCGCGGGTGATGTTGGCGTAGCTGGCGTCGAACTTGGTGGTGAACCAGTTGTTGAGCACGATGTCGGTGTTGAAGCGGATGTTGAATCGCGTCATGTCGTTGCTCTTCAGCGTGGAGTTGGCGTCCATGAAACCTACGGAGAGGTTGTAGTTGGCCACTTCGTCACCACCCTGGATGTAGATGCTGTAGTTCTGCGAGAATGCCTCGTCATAGACTTCCTTCTTCCAGTCCGTGTTGTTGTGGTACATATTATAATAATAGTACGAGGGGTCGGTGTTGAGGAACTTGAACTCGGTGAGGTTGGTTCCGGTGGTACCGATGAGCTGGGAAGCGTAGGAGCGGTATTCCTCTGCGTCCATCACGTCCATGGTCTTGGGCAGGAACTCCATGCCGAACTGGGCGTTGAAGTCGATGCGTGTGGCCATACTCTTGTTGCGCTTGGTCTTGATGAGGATGACGCCGTTGGCGGCCTTGGAGCCGTAGATGGCAGTACCGTTCTTCAGCACTTCAATGTCCTCAATGTCGTCCATGTTGATGGCGGAGAGCAGGTTGTTCCAGTAGCCTGTGTGAATCATCTTCTCGCCGTAGAGCATGTCGAACACCACGCCGTCGATGATGATGAGCGGCTGGGCATTGGAGTTGAGGGAGTTGAGACCGTTGATGAACATGGCGGAACCCTGCGCGTTGAGCGCGGAGCGGCCGATGCTTCTCACGTCGCCGCCCAGGCGGTTGTGGATTTCGTCGTCGGCGGTGAGCGATGTGGTCTCCTCAAAGTCCTTGATGGCCACGCTCTTGCTGCCGATGGTGCGCGCCGTGTAGTCGGCGTCGTACTTGTCGGTGAAGAGCTTGATGTCCACGTTCTCGTTGCGTCCGTTGAGCGCGGTGCGGTTGATGTTGTAGCCTTCAACGCGTGCGGAGAGCGAGGTTACGAATGTGGGGACTTTGATGGTGTAGGAGCCGTCTTCGCCCGTCATGGCGGTGTAGAGGGCGTTGTTGTAGGCGTGAATCTGCACACCGGCGAGTCCTTCGCCCGTGGCAGCGTCTGTGACGCGTCCGCTCACCTCCATCATGGGGTACTGCTTGATGGGTTTCTTTTCCTTTTTCTTGGCAGGCGCCTCAACGACGACGGTGTCGGTGTCCTCTTCGTCCTGGGCCATGGCAGGCAGCGCGCCCGCAAAGCATATCGTGGCTGCAAGTGCAAATTTGCAAGCTCGCAACAGTTCGGTTGAATATGAATTGCCTCTTTTCATTGTATCAGAATTTAATCGTTAGTTGCGACGTTTGCTACCGGAAGTCTCTTCGTCTTCTTCAGTGGCATCGCCCTTGACGGGGACGAGGATGATGGAGTCGAGGAACATTTCCTTGGTGAATTTAGACTTCTGCGAGGAGGTCACGTAGCTTTCCAGCTGGAGCAGCACGCCAGAGGATGTGCCGTAGTAGCAGTTGGCGAAGGTGTATTGGCCAATGTACACGGAATCAACCTTGGTGGGGTCGTTGGTGTAGTTGCGCGAGCCGTCGGCAGGGTTGCGGAAGGAGGCGGTTGCCTTGGTGGGCATCACGCCGTCATCGCCACGCTCGTAGATGCTGGCACGGAACTGCGAGGGCAGGATGGTTGCCGTGGAGTCGGTGTAGTAAACCGACGGGGGCAGCAAGCGCACGTAGATGTCGTAGGTTCCGGAGAGGTTCTGCGGAATGGTGTAGGCAATCTGCGTGTTGCGCGTACCAGTGGTAGGATAGATGTAGGCGTATGCGCCGTTGGAGATGCTGTCGGCGCTGGTTGCGGTGACGCGGCTCCAGCCTGTGGTGTTGCTGTTGGTCCAGTCTTCAGCACTCTCGATGTACATGGTGTATTCGCCTTCCACCTCGATGGTCTTGAAGAAGGTCTCGTAGATGGAGAAGGGATAGTCGCTCATGTAGTACATCATTCCGTTGCTGCACTCCACGGTCTTGTCGTAGGCGCTGAGGATGCCTGCCTCGGCCATGGGGTCGTAGAAGCAGTGGTACTTCCAGTTGCTGCGCGAATAGACGGTGGAATAGATGGAGTCGGTGTAGTGCTGGTTGTCGTTCATGTTGTAGAACAGGTCGCAGGTGGCCATGTAGTTGGCGTAGTAGTTCTGCATGGAGTCGCGCACTGTCTCGTCGCTGTTGTAGGCGTAGTTGAACTTGAAGAGGGGCAGGATTTCCTCCACGCGTGCCTGGTAGGCCTCGGTGGACGGCATCACGGCCCAGTAGGAGGAGTCTTCCTCGTAGATGAGGGCGCGGATGGCGCTGAGCACGTCGTTGTTGCGAATCATGACGGAGTCCACATAGACCACGTCGCCGTTCTCGTCGCGGCCGCGTGCCACGCTTCGGCTCTCGTCGAGCTCGTCGTCGTCATACTTGGAGAGGAAGGCGTAGAGGCTGGTTGCCATGGCGGAGTCGCCCTTTTCTGCGAGTTCCTTCTCGTAGTCAATCTGGATTTGCTCGAAGATGTTGGCCTTGAAGGGCAGTGCTGCGTCGAGCACCTGCACGATGCCGTTGTCGCAAGCCACGTTCACCTTGGTCACGTTGGCGTCGCCCACGGTGGGACTGCTCAGCGTGCCGAGGTCAACCACCTTGCTGTTGAGCAGGGTGACGTCTTGCTTGCTGTTGTTGATGGACACGCCGTAGCGGGTGATGTGGTTCTTCACGAAGCGGTCGATGACGGCCTGCTTCTGTCCGGCTGCCACCAGCGCCAGGAGGCTGTCCTTGTTGAAGGTGCCGTTGCGGGGGCAAAGACGGTGAGCACTTGCGACGAGGAGAGGATTTCGTCGTAGCCCGTTGCTTGGAGCACTTCGATGAAGTCGCTCAGGTCGCTCTGGCTCTGCAGGTAGGCCCATGCGGAACCATCGTAGCCAGTGGTTGACGGCTCATTGTAGTGGTCGTCCCACGAGTCGGAGCAGGCAGCGAGTGTTAGCAGTCCAACGACTGCTAACGCTGCTGCGCTCAATGCATTTCTCAATATCTTTTTCATATCTTGTTGTTTTTTATTCGGTGGGACGATTACCATCTGTCTTCTGCTAGGTCGGGGTTGTTATAGACTGACGACGGACAGAGCTCAATCATGTCGAAGTTCAGCTCGTTGTTCTCCGACTCCAGTTTCTGCTGCAGGCGCAGGTAGTGGTCGGTTTCGCCATCGGAGTGGAAGATGCCGATGACCTTGCGCAGGGTGTTGGCAAAGGTGCGGAACACGGTGCCCTGGGTGCCGCCAGCCTCGCTGGTGGCGCTGCCGTAGGACTTCATGCCCTTCATCCAGCCTTTATAGTGGAACTGCTTGTCGAAGGCAGCAATCTGCTCTTCGTCGCCGAGCGAGGCGTCGCTCTTCCAACCCACCTTGGCGTCGGCGCCACCAGGACGCATGTCGAACGGAATGCCCTGAGGAACGTTGTCAATGTAGTACTGCACGATACCGCGAGAGGAGAAACCGATGCAGGTGAACATGCGCACTTCCCAGTCGCCAGCCGGCACGGGAGGCAGCTTCACGGTGAAGTCGAAACGGCCGCGGACGGTCACTTCGTCGCCCTGGTATGACCAGAAGCTGAGCACGCGAGGACGCACGTGGATGTGGGTTGCGTCGGTGAACTCGAAGTTGGTGGCGCTGCCAGCCTTGAAGCCCAAGCAGGTGTTCTTGTTGGTAGCGTTGGCGGTGGCATCCCAGATACCATACTTACCGTTCTCGTAGGAGGACTTGGTGTAGTGGCCGCGGGCGCCGCTCGTCATGAAGTCGGGCGAGAGGGTGGAGCAGTCGATGCGCAGGCGCTCCTCGCTGAAGAGTTTCTCCCACACCTTCACGCCGAGTCCGGGGGTGATAGCCGAAGGAGAGGATGTCGTCGATGTAGTGGTAAACACCGTTCACGGCAGTCTGGTCCACGTCAACCTGGCTGGCGGGAATCACGAGCGAACCGCGAATCTTAACGCCACGTCCGTCGGCGCGGCTCTGCACGCCGCGGCGGTTGATGTAGAGGCCGCTCTCGCTTCCGGAGGGGAAGGAGCACTTGAGGATGGAGTGCGGCATCATCGTCTCATACCAGTCGGAGATGTCCCAGCGGTTGCGGCTGAAGTTCTTGGCCAGCGTACTGTTAGGTCCGTCCACGCAAGTGAGCGAGTAGTAGGTGCCGAGGCGGTCGAGCATGTGGTAGGACACGAAGCGGTTGAGTGAGTTGCGGCGGTCCGTGGGGTCGGTGATGTCAGCATCTTCGGGATAGAGGGGGTCGTAGCACTGTGCTGCGAGCTTCTTCAGGCCCTCAATGTCGGTCACGCCATATTTCTCTTCCAGCACTTTGTCTTGCGGAACGAATACGGTGTACTTGAAGTAGCGGTGTTCCATGTAGGCCACGTTGTCGTACTCGGAAGCGGTGTGCATCACGAGTGCGTCGTTGGTCCAGTCGATAGAGTCGCTTCCCACGCTGTAGTTCTCGTCGATGTAGCGTTGCATGGAGTCGGCCATGTGGGTGAGCTCGAGCGCTTCATAGAAGAGGGTGATGGTGGAGTCGGCCTTGAGCACATCGGGCACCATGCTGTTGGAGGTGCCGATGACGGCGTTCATGGTGTGCACCACGCCGTTCTGCACGGAGTCGTCCATCTGAATCATGCGGGAAGTCTTGTTGATATACACGGCCAAGGTCACTTCGCCGGGGTTGGTCACGAGGTCGCTGTCGCAAGTGATGGTGAGCGGGCGCTCAAGCATGTTCATCACGGGATAAGTGCCGTCGTTGAAGTCGGTGGTGAAGAAGGCCTGTTCAATGATGTGGTTGAACGTGATGGTGTCGCACTCTGCCTGGGAGAGTTCCTCAACGGAGGTGAGGCCCTTGTTGTGCAGGTAGGTGTCCACTGCGTCGTTGGTGGGTGCAAACACGGTGTAGGAGCCGTAGGTGCCGAGCAGGTCCATCATGTTGGAACGGGTTACGATTGCAGAGAACTCGCTGAACTTGTCTTCACGGTTCAGCAGGAAGTCCTTCGCATACTCTTTCGTTGTGGTGTAGCGGCTGGACTCATCAGGGTCGTCGCTGCAGCTAACGAGCGCGAATGGCATCACGGTGACGATGGCCACGACGAGAGCCAGAAGTTTGATATTCGATTTCATAGTTGTTCAGAGTTTAGTTTTTAACAGTTTCTTCGTCTTCAGCATAAGCTGGGTTTTGCTTGAGGTAGGGGTTCACGTCGAGCTGGCCCTCTGCATACGGCATGTACATGAAGTCCATCATGGCCATCTTGATGAGGACGGACTTGCTGGCCTCGCCAAACTTGGTGGCGATGGTAGCAGCGAAGTGCGACGTGTTGCCTTCGCGGCGAGCGCGGCGAACGAGGTCGTAGTAGCGCTTGCCTTCGAAGATGAACTCGCGGTGGCGTTCGTTCTCAATCAGTTCTTCAAACTGGTCGTAGGTGGTGTAGTCGCTGCGGTTGGGGCGGAACGACTGTGCGGCCGATGCGCTGACGCTCTGTGCGTAGGGGTTGGAGCGCATGTAAACTGCGAGAATCAGGTTGTACGCGTCGTCGTAGAGTTCCTGTGCGGTGGAGAGGCTGGAGCCGTTCACGGCGTTTGCGCGGCGCTTCACGCCAGTGGAATCGGTGGCGGTGGTGTCAACGGCCGTCGTGTCAGTCTCAGCGTCTGCGCTCAGCATGCCTGCAATCTGGATTTCGGCCTCGGCGCGCATGAGCATGACGTCGGTGAGGCGATAGACAATCCAGTTCTCATAGCTGCTGTTGTATGGGCGGGTGCTCACGCCGTTGGCAGTGATAGCGGTCCAAGCGGTAGTTGTTGCCTGCTCGTTCATGCCCAGCCCCGCGAGGTTGTTCACATACTTCAGGATGTCGTAGCTGCCGGAGTCGGTGTAGCGGAAGGCATAGATGGAGCGGTAGTCAGAGCAAACGGGGAAGAGGTCGTTGTCGTTGTAGGTCTTATCGGAGCCAGAGAGCGCGGTCTCAAGCAGGTTGGTGCTTGCCACGCAGTACTGAACGGCACCGCCATCAGCGTTATTGCCGCCGTACATGTAGCTCACGCCCGTGTTCTTGGTCTCGCTGGAGCTTGCCGACTTGGTGTAAGTGATTTCGAAGAGGCTTTCCCAGGAGTTGCCTTCGTAGAAGATGTCGTAGGTGGCCTTGGGATAGCTGGAGCCCGTGCTGGAGCTGCTGCGCTCAGCGATGAGCGGGTAGCCGAAGTTGGAATAAACCCAAGTGTCCATCTTGGTCTTCAGCGTGTTGTCGGGGTCGTCGTCATATTCGTCCATCTTCTGGTTGATGACGAAGTCGGCGCTCTCGATACACTTCTCGTAGTAGTAGCGCTGGGTAGCAGCGTCGAGGTTGGCATCGCTGCCGCGCCAAAGATAGAGGTCGGCCAGCAGGGCGTAGATGGCGGCGCGGGTGATGCGGCCGGTATTCTTCGCGTATGTGGTGCTGGTGGTCTCAGTGGTGTAGCGGCGCGGAGCGTCGTCCTTGCATCCCTCGAGGTCCTGGATGAGACTGTCGAGAATGGTCTCGTGTGCCGTAGCGGGAACCACGTAGTCCTGACTGTCGTCGATGGAGGGTTCGAAGCTGAATGGCACGTCCTTGAAGGTGCGGATGAGATAGAAATAGTTGAGCGCGCGAATGGCCTTGGCCTCGGCGATGGTGCTCTTGAGGTCAGACTCCGTGAAGTTCGGGTCTTTCTCGGCCACTTCGGGAGCGTACTTGAGTACGATGTTGCAACGGTTAATCACCGTGTAGAGCGGTGCCCAGTCGCAGGCGGAGTTGGTCTGCTTCAGGTTGCCCTTGATGAGGTTCTGCAGCGCCGTGGGCACGTCGGGACCAGAGGAGATGTTGTCGCTTCTCACCTCGCCCCACGTGATGACCTGCGTCATCCAGCTGCTGCTCTGCATGGCGGTGTAGCAGGAGCGCAGGGTGTTCTCCACGTCCGTTTTGTCGGTCCAGTAGTTTTCAAGCACTACTTCGTTGAGTGGCAGCACATCGAGGTCGCAAGAGGTGGTGAAAAGCCCCATGCACGCCATCAGACCGGCAGTTTTGAGAATATTACTGATATGTTTCATGGTTTCTGAAAATGCTTTAGATTAGAATGAAATGGATGCGCCCAGTGTGAAGGACTTGGAGCGCGGCGTGCGGGAGTAGTCGCCGGCAGGTGCGAAACCAGCCTGTGCGATGTCCGGGTCGGCGCCCGAGTACTTGGTGAGGCAGAAGAGGTTGTTGAGGGTGAGATAGAAGCTCAGCTTGCTCAGGCCCCACTGCTTCAGCACTTTGGGATTCACGGAATAGGAGAGGTTCATGTAGTTGAGACGCAGGTAGGAAGCGTCTTCCACGAAGCGGTCGCTGCCCAGGTAGTTGAAGGTCTGGAAGTTCGTCTTGGTGGTGACGGCGCGCGGCAGGATGTTCTCGAAGCTGTCGCCTTCAGTGTGCCAGCGCCAGTTCACGGCACGGCTCTGGTTGTCGCTGGTGGACATGTTCTCCAGGCCCATGCGAGCGTAGTTGATGACCTTGTTGCCGTAGCGGTAAACGAACTGCACGTTGAGTGCCCAGCGGTCGTAGTTGAGCTTGAAGCCGAAACCACCGGTGAGCTTAGGCAGAGAAGAACCGAGGTAAACGATATCGAGCTCGTCGATGGAGCCGTCGTGGTTGATGTCTTCGTAGATAGCATCACCGCCCACGAACTTGTAGTTGGTGCCGCCGTAGTCGAAGTACATGTCTTTGGGGTTGCCAGCTGCGTTGAGAATCACCTCGCCGTCAGCATTGCGGGCAACAGGAGCGTTCGGGCCGCTCACGCCCACGATTTCCTCTTCGCTGTAGTCGCTGTACTGGTAAACGCCCTTGTAGCGGAAGCCGTAGATGGCGCCGAGCGGGTTGTTCAGCTGCACGCGGCTCAGGTAGCTGCCGTTGCTGAAGTTGAAGTCGCCGTTCATGCTCTCAAGCACGGTGGGGTCCATTTCCAGGATTTCGTTGCGGTTGTTGGCGAAGGTGATGTTGAAGTCTGCGGAGAACTTGCCTCTCTTGTAGATTTCGCGGCCGTTGAGGTTGAATTCCCAACCGTTGTTGCGCATGGCGCCGACGTTCGACCAGGACAGCGAGCCGTAACCAGAGGAGGAAGGAATGGCGCGGTTCGACATGAGCAGGTCAGTGGTCTTCTGCGTGTAGAGCGAGAGGTCACCACTGATTTTGTTGTCGAAGAAAGCGAAGTCGAAACCGAGGTTCCAGGTCTCCTTCTGCTCCCACTTCAGGTCGCTCAGGCGGATGTTGCTGGGATAGACGGTGGATTCGCCCATGTAGTTGCCACCATTATTATAATAGGAGAAGTAGGTGATGCTGCCGGGCTGGCGGCCTACGATACCCCAACCTGGACGGATGGACAGCATGTTAATCCACTTGAACTTCTGCATGAAGGGTTCGTCGCTGATGTTCCAGCGGGCAGAGATACCGGGGAAGTTACCCCAGCGCTTGTCCGGACCGAACATCACGCTGCCGTCGCGGCGCACTGTGGCATCGAAGATGTACTTGCCCTTGTAAGCATAGTGCATTGAGAAGAGGAACCATTGTCCCTTCCAGCTGCCGGCGCCAGTGCCGTAGCCGTTCACCGTACCGCCGCCGAGGGCAGAGGTGATGTCGCTCGCGGGCAGCCACTTCGAACCGTAGTTCTGCTCAGAGGAGTTGCCGCTGTTGTAGTTCATGCGGGCCATGAGCATGAGGCTGTGGTCTTCGTTCTTGAAGTGAGGCACGAAGTTCAGGGTGTGGCGCGTGCTGTAGGCGTTGCTCTTGTATGAGCGGGTGGAAGCGAGGTTGTAGGTGTCGCTTGCCCAGTTGCTTGACAGCAGCGAGCCGGGGAAGTAAACGTCGTCGTCGAGGCTGTAGATGTCGAAGATGATTTGGCCTTCGTAGGTCAGCTTCGTCTGGTCGGCCTGCGTGCCGAGGATGTCGTACTTGAGGATGAACTCAGGCGAGAGCTTGATGGTCTTCTCGTCGTTCTTGGCATATTCTGCCACGGCCACGGGGTTCGTCAGGTTGTACTGCTCTTCGAGGAGCTTGCTGGCGGCTGCCACAGGCGAGTTGACGTAGCGGTTCATCGTGTAGTAGCGGTCGGTGTCGTTGCCGTTCTCGTCCTCCTCATAGATGGAGAGGTTAGGCATCTTTCTCAGGGCGATGGCCAGGAGGTCGCCGTTGGCATTGTAGTTCTTCTTGTTGTAGGTGTACGTCAAGTCGAAGTTGGTGCGGACGGTGATGCGGTCGCTCACGAAGTAGTCCAAAGCCACACGGGTGGTGAAGCGGTCGAGGTGCTGCTTGATGATGGAGCCGCGCTGGTTGTCGTAACCGCCAGAGATGCGGAAGTTTGCCTTTTCACCACCACCGGTGAGTGACACGAAGTGCTGGTGATACATACCGAACTGCTTAACGGCCTTGGCCCAGTCGGTGTTGTCGTTGAAGTGGCGGTACTCCGAGAAGTCGCGGTCGTAGTTGATTTCAGGGATGTAGTTGGTGGAAGTCTTGTCGCCGTATTCGCTGCTCAGCGTGGGGTTGAAGAATGCTTCCTTCATATACATGGTGTAGTCGTCACCATTGAGCAGTTTGTAGCCTTCGGGCTGCCAAGTGCCAGTGAAGCGGTAGGAGTAGTCCACGCGGGTCTTGCCTTTCTTACCGCGCTTGGTCTTGATTTCAATCACACCGTTGGCGCCCTGCGAACCCCAGATGGCGGTTGCGGCAGCGTCCTTCAGCACGGTGATGTTCTCGATGTCCTCAGGGTTCACGTTCAGCAGTTCTGCGAAGCGCTCCTCATTGGCATCGGTGAAGTCGAAGTCCTTGTTGGCGTCGTTTTCCCAGACGTTGCCGTTCACCACGATGAGGGGGTTGGCATCGCCGTTGATGGTGCTCACACCGCGCAGGCGCATGGTGGTTCCGGCACCAAGGTTACCAGAGTTGGCCACGATGTCGAGACCGGAGATACGTCCCTGGAGGGCCTCATCGACGGTCGTCATGGCCAGGCCTTCAAATTCCTTCATGTCGATGGACTGCGATGCCACTGAGATTTCCGTCACAGGGATGGACAGGCCAGACGACTGTGTTTTCTTCGTAGCCTTCACCACCACTTCCTTCAGGGTGGTGCTGCTGCTCATGTGGATTTTGAAGTATTTGCGGTTGATGGGCAGGGTTTGTGTCTGGTAGCCCACGTAGGACACGCGGATGTTGTCCTTGGGGTTGACAATCTTGAACGAGAAGTTACCGTTGATATCGGTGGTACCATGTGCCACAATACGGTTGTTCTTGTCAATTTCCACGACATTCACGAACATCAGGGGTTCGATGTCGTCTTCCACAATACCCGAGATGATGTCACCGGCTTTGGGTGCCTGTGCCATGGACAGCGCACAGGAGCACAGGAAAAGTAGTAAGAATGATATGAGCTTTTTCATAGGATAGATTATTTGCGCTGTTTAACACTTTCGTCGGTAATCACCTTACGCGATACATAGATGAACTGGTCGTCATCGTAGAGCAGCGGGCGGTCGATGGCGTGAACCACAACCGAGGAGCTGTTTTCAATAGTGGTGGCTTTCTCCACGTTGGTGCCGTTGAGCCAGTACTCGCGTGCCTGCAGGTTGTAGAGGCCGCCGCTGGTCACCACGTTCACGGTGTTGCCCTTGTGGTCGGTCAGGGTCATGCCGCTGGGGCTCACGCTGTTCACGGTGATGCGGTAGGGGCTGCCGGCAATCACGTTGTAGCTGCCGTCGCTGTTCTGGCTGATGGTGCCGTCTTCGTTCTTCTGATACTCGAGCTGAGTCTTGGTGCTCTCGTAAGTGCCCGTGTCGAAGCCGTTGTCCAGGTAGATGGAGTTGGTCTGCACGTGGTAGCGGATGAAGTCACGGTAGATGGAGCGGATGTGGTCTGCGGAATCGGTCTCCTCCACGCTGTCGTCGGTCTCGGCTGCCTCAGCGTTGGCGGCGTCATATTCCTCGGCGGCCTGCAGCTGTTCAAGCGTAGGCAGTCCAGCCTTGAAGGCGATTTCCATGGCGTCGTTGGTGGGAGCGTAAACCGTGTAGTGGAAGGCGTTGAGCAGGGAGTAGTAGGTTTCCTTGCCCGAGCTGTTCGTACCCACAGTCACGAGGTTGCCGCGCGTTGCGTTCTGGCTCGTGGTGCTGTTCTGCGAAGCGGAGCAGTAGGTTCCGTCGGTGATGGCGAAGGAGTTGGACTCTGCCAGCACCTGATAGAAGAGCTGGAACTCGTCGTTCTCGGCCAGCACGTCGCTCACTGCGTTGCGGGTGCCCATGAGGATGCCGTCAACCACGTAAGCGTAGCCGTTGTCCATTCTGTAGATGCCGTTCACGGTGAGCTCGTTGCCGATTTCGTCCTGGAACGAGCCGGCTGCGGTCATGCTGCCCTCGCTGTTGATGGTGCCGCCGCACTTCACGAAGGTCTTGCCCTTCGTGATGACGTAGGTCTTGCCGTCGTAAACTTCCTCCACGCCGATGATGTTGTCGAGGATGTCCTCCAGGCGGTTCTTGATTTGAGCATTGCCAGTGCCGCCAGTGATGGTCTTCACCTTCTCGCCCTCAATCTCCCAAGTGTCGGTGTTCACGCGGTAAACGTCGGCGTAGATGCGGGCAGCCTGTGCCTTCGAGTCGTCGTAGTGGAACTCCCACAGCAGGGTCTGGCTCTGTCCGTAGCTCACGGGGTCGATGTAGCGGAGCATGCCGTCGTTGGTGGGAATGAAGAAGCTATAGGTAGAAACCATGGAGTTGAGGTAAGCGTCATACTCCAGGTTGTCGATGGCGTTCTTGATGATGTTCAGGTTCTCGGTGTCAATCACGGCCGGGAAGAGCACGGAGGAGTAGCTTGCCGGCGCAAACACCTTGTTGGTCAGGTAAACCACGCCGTTGCAGCCGAGGTAAACATGCTCGATGTCGTCCTCCGTCACGCCCATCTCAAGGTTGGCGTCGTTGAGGATGGAGCTGAAGCGGCTCGGCACGCTCGACGTGAGCGAGTTGAGCATGTTCACGTTGATGAGCTCGGCGAGCACAGAGTTCGGGGTGTTCTCCAGCGAGCCGAAAGCATCGCGGATGACGCCGCCGCCACCGTTGTTCCACCAGTCGGTCATGGCCTCGTCGCTCGGAACGAGCATCACGCCCATGTCTTCCATCATACCGTTGCGGTTGTTGAAGATTTCGGGCAGGAAGGTGTTCCATCCCGGGTCATACTTCAGAGAAGCGTCGAAAGTGTTGCCGTCCTTGTCGTAAACCAGCGGCACGCGGGTTGCCTCGGTGGTTCCGCTTCCCCAGCTGCGGTCGCTGAAGTAGCGCTTCACGTACACGGTGTCCACGTCGGTGCCCTTGTTCTCGTTGTAGGCCTTGGTCAGCGCGCTGGAGTCCTTGGGCACTGCGAAGCGCTCGAGGATTTCGCTGAAGAACGACATGTTGCTGTTCTTGCGGATAATCTCGGCCATATTGTCGAGAGGAGTAATCACGTGGTCCACAATGTGGATGAAACCATTCTTGCAGAACTGCGACTCAACGATTTTGGCGTCGTTCACGTAGGTGTCATCGCTCTGGCGCGTGCCAGCGGGGTCGTTGTAGAGGAAGTCGATGTCAGTGCTCTCCAGCTTGGTGGCAGAGATGAACTTCGGCGTGAAGTGAATCATCGGCTGGCTGCCGCTGGCGTCCTTGAAGAGGACAATCTCCGGGTGCGTGCTCTGCAGCACCGACCAGAAGCTCGTCTGCGGCAGCTCGTCGCTCGTGGTGCTCACCACCTGAACGGAGTCGAAGAGCGAAAGCGAAGACATACGGCGGCAGACCTCGCCCTTCACCGGACCTTCTGCCGTGGAAAGCATACTCGTCGGGTAGGGGTTGTCAATCATGGCGCTGTAGAGCAAAAGCTTCTTCTGAGCCGTGGTCAAATCCGAATACTTGGTCACGCCCCAGTCGTTGGATGCGTAGAACTCAGCAAACGCATCGTCGTCGGCAGGGAAGACCGTCTTACTACCTGTCTTGCTCAAGACTTCCGCCTCGCCAAGATCATCGATGATTTGCAGGAAATTCGTGAAGTTTCCCTTCTTCTCCATGTAGCCGTAGATGGTGTTCAGTCCGCTGGGCTGCTCTTCATCCAGGTTGTACTCGTCGGAGCAGGAAAACATAGCCAATCCCGCAAGGCACACTGCACCCACTGCCAGCAGGCGCGTGCAAACTCTTCTCTTAAAGTTGTACAACATAATATTAGAATAGATAATTTGTTTATGTTTCTGATTGATAGCCATTTCTGGCCACGTTCAAAGTTTTCCATTCCGCGCAGCGCGCCTTTTTCGCCCACTCGCCCTGCACTGGCAGGGCACAATCCTCCACACGCACACGCATGCGTATATTCTTTGCAAAGGAACAAAAATTCTTTTTATTAAGCAAATTTAAGATTAAAAGTTTTCGCTTAGACTGAAAATTTAACAATTTTCACGTCTTTTTTGCCCCGTTAAGAGGCATTTTCCGCATAAATGCCATCTCAGCTTGCCATCATTCGCGCTCCGCACGCCAATCTTTGGCCTGCGCCAACCGCCATTCGCCGCCCAAGCCGCCGACATTTGCAACCCAAAGTCCCCTGCTCCACCCCGGCCCATTCCTTCAATCTTTCCTTCCGACACCAAAGACCTCCCCACCCCATTCCGAACCCTCCCCCAAAAACGAAGGGAGGGGAAATTTGAAACGACTGCGGTCATTTCCAAAAACGACTGCGGTCGTTTTCCAAAACCACTGCGGTCGTTTTCCAAAACGAGTGCGGTCGTTTTTGCAAGG
>Ga0181612_128241_pt1 | contig 17876 bp, 5 predicted proteins | sample HoacroProtozoa21_FD_119630 | JGI IMG/M metagenome (GOLD analysis project Ga0181612, IMG submission 119630) | Hoatzin crop microbial communities from Cojedes, Venezuel. Combined Assembly of Gp0051906, Gp0051904, Gp0051908 | reverse complement strand
TGATGAGGAAGCGAAATGAATTCCGGATTCGAAATTAAATGCTGATGTAGACATACTCTCTGACACATTCTGTAATGCTGGTAGCTATCTCTAAGTGGTATAAGGTTTAGGTAATTGCCACGGAAGTCAACAGGGTTTTACTTGTATTGATGTTTCTGAGAAAGCGGATCAGATGTTAGCTTTTGTCAAAAAAGCAGATTCTGGCTTAAGTCTCTGTAAATTTACATGTCAACACATGTGGCTCTGATTGCCAAATTGGAGTCTAAATGTGCAGCCACCAGACATAATTCAAACCATGTGAAATAGATCTGAAAAGCAGTGTCACATGTTTCGCCGAGATGAATTTAAGCAGTTGCATCACTTAGTGTGGGAAGTACATATAGTTTAAGAATAATCACAAAAGTAATAATATATGAACAGAATCCAAGTACTCTATTTTCCTTATTGTGAGTTGTATAATTTGGCACATAATTATCACAGCATTTCTCGCTGCTATGGACTCCGCTTAGCAATAGATAATGATGTAGATATAGCCTGGCCCAGGGAGCTTATGGCAGAAGTGATAATCCTAAACGTAATTATACATAAACCTAACTTCACCTGTGAAGCCAGTCCAACTGAAGTCAGTGGGGCACAGAAGTGCATACAGTTGATCAAGCATGTGAGTAATGATTTCCCAGAACAGGACTTAAACTGTGGTGCTGCAAAGGTCAGCTATAATATGCCCTAAATATCTATGTATGAGGCTTTTTCCTCTTTATTTGGTGGGGGAATAATGCCATTTTTATTGTAGTGGTTTGCTTATGGTGGTTTCTGTAGAACAAGCTAAAGGTGAAGAATGGATTTAGAGTCTTGCTCCTGACCCAAGTAACGGTGAAAATATTTACCCCACCAACCTATTTCCTTCTGTATTCTTAGATTACTTGGGTTGTCCTGCTGTGTTCATGAGAAATCCTGCCCAGCACCAGACCACGCACCAAAGGGTTACCTGCAGCAGTTTTCTTTCTAGCACTCACTGCAGCAGTTGCAATCACGGACACACACCACAGAATGCAGAAGTAAAATAACCTCCAGCTTTCTCCCAGTGTTCAGTTTCTCAGCATCACAGTTCAGCGTTTGAATGTGCTGATCTATTACAGGGTGTCTGAGTTAAGCAAAATCGTATTGTAAAGTCCATTCAAGCTCTACTAATGATGTAGTTAAGCCTTTGGAATATAAAACCTGATCCTACTTCCTCTGAAGGTGATGGGAGTCCTGCAATTGAATTCAGCGGGAACAGGATCAGGCCTTAAGTCCCTAAATAACATTTTCCATGGTGAAAATTAATAACAGCAGTTTTGAAGCTAAAGAAATTTGTAATTTTATTTGTGATGCAAGTTTCCAAAATTGCTGGTGGATTTAGGAAGAGAATCAAACAATTATCTAGGTATGTTCGGGGATGACAAGCTCTAAAATCAGGACACATCCAGAGCTGCAGGCTGAGCGAGATACTGTAGGATGGATTAAGAACTATCAAAAGCTGTAACAAAAAGTTAAGTATTATTGATTGGGGGTGGGCGAGAAAAATAATATGCTAATAAGGTGCATTGCAGCAATCTTAAAACCTGGCAGATGCACTTTTCTAGAGGTATGTTTGTAGCATGAGGGGTTGCAGAAGCTATATCTGAAAGGAGGCCCAAGGGGAAGTTTAGTCAATCTTGGATGCTTTCTAAAAATGTTGTCTTGCCTTGTGGTTAAATAATGAATGCAAATCTGCTTTCATGGATTTAAAGCTCTGATTGCTGACATGGGAAAACCAGAAAGATGTGGGGTTTTTTCCTCTTTCGTAAAGTAACACCAAATGACATGCATATCTCTTTGTTCTTGCATATGATTTTATCTTTGTTTTAGGATAAAAGGAGCACCAGATGTGACCAGAACTGCATTAGTAGGAAAGAGCTGTGCAGAGCACTGTGGTTTTCATTTGTTAGGGTTGTTGCAAACATTTCCCTAAGTGTCTTTCACCAGACAGCAGTGTAGCTTTGAGCTTGGTGTTCAAGAAAATTGAAAAATATAATCAAGCCTCTCAGATTTAGGAACTGAGCTGTGCTGTGATGTCTACAAAATTGCACCCTGGCTATTATTCAGTGGAGTTTCATTAACTCTAGTAGTCCTTCCATGTGCAAATTTATAACATCACATGAAGTCAATCATATACTGAATAGTTTCATCATGTTCTGTTGCAAACATTTCACACAGTTCTGAAGTGGAACTTCTCGTTTTGATCGTATGTGATACTATACTAACTCACATGGCATTTTTTCCCTGTTCCCAGGATGGTGTTTTTGCCTTCCCTGAAGCTTAAGAGAAGGAATGCATCTTTATGAGATTCTGGCCCATCTTTTCCCTGTATTGTTTCCATTTGTTTACAGTATGGCCACGTAAACAAGAAATGGACAATCAGGTCTTCTGTGGCTACGGTCCATATGGATAGAGTATATCGGAGACAACTTCTTCCTCTTGTTTTTAGGGAAAAGACTTATCTCAAATTGTATTCTATTTACCTGGGGGGGTTAGGTGAAGTGACTTTGTAGGCAGCAAGGCTGCTAGTTACCATCCATCAGCTGGCTGTTAGTAATTGCTTGGTATGTTCCCAAACCTGTAGAAATCATGAGATAATTTAGGTGACATCCTCGGTTGATGAAGATGACCTGTTATTCCCAAGTAACCTTGCTTTCCATCAAAAGAGACGCTGTCTCCCCAAGGAACTTGAAAATGTAATACAATAATACTCTACCTGATTAAACTGAGTAACTGAGTATGGAGTAACTTACATTACATGAGTTAAGAGAGTCTGTCTATTAGCTGCTCTATTATATTTCAGCCCTCATTAGCAAGATAATTCATCATACTAGAAAATGTGAATTGTGCTTTATGAATTAGTATAATAATATTCTGCACCTGATAGTTATTAATTCTAGTTTGGTCTGATATATCATTAAACATTAAACATTAAACATTAAACTAGTCAATGTTTGAAGAGAGAAATAGAAGTTCGTTTTCATGTTGTTCTGATATACAGTATGTAGAATGTTTCAGGATAATAATTAGATGTTGGATGCTACTATATTTTCTGAGGCAGAGCTAGTGATTGCTTGAAAATGGTATTTAAATGACCCTGCTCTGCTTAGAAACCATATAGCCTAAATTGTGCCATCCATTGCTGCTGGATGGAGCTCTACAAGAACATTTCTTTCGATGAGAAATGACACTATTTTTGTGCTGACAGTTTCTGTGTAATAATAGTGTTAGGTTTTGCCAACAAGCCACAATTGTTGCTAATATGACAGTTGGTTGAATTGTTGAATTTTGAATGGAGAGTAATTGAAAATGTATATTACTGTGGACTTCACTGAGTGAGGCAGGGGAGGGTGGAACTGGAGTTAGCTTCTGGCTTTACTCTTGTTTAAAATGCACATGATGCAGTTTTGATTGTGCAAACAGTTTTTTAAACCAGTCTTCGAAAGCAGCCATTTACCAGCAGTTAGCAGGAAGATTATGCTGGGGAGATGATACAAAAATGTTTATATTGACTTAAATTGAGATAGATTGCTTTAGCTTATTCCACATGCTATTTCTAATAATATTGAATGTTGATAACGATTTCCGTCTGAGAAACCCAGAATTCTTTATAAGCATTTAATGAATTTTCTTTTATAAAACAAAACATGATATGTACAGAAACACATAGTAAATTCAGTGGTGAGAAGAGAGTCTGGGTTTGCTGATTCCCCTCTTTAGTTTTTCTGTTTGGATGCTTTTTTCTTTGGGCTGTGACAGAGTCAAGACAAAGTTCGATCTGTAGATATTGCAGTGTCTGTTAGAACAACCCGGCACGCTCACCAAGGAGATGGCAAAATGAAATATGAATGTATCAGATGGTAGATGAGAACTTCATTAATGTGAGTGAGAGAAGAGCTTGATTCTTGCTGTCAGGGACTGGAGGCAAATTCTCTATTCAGTCACACCAGGTTTCGTATGGATCTACAACTATTGATTTCAGTGGCGTTGCTCATGATGTATACCAGGAGGCTTAAGAAGGGGAAGAAATGCTGTGGTTTCTCGTGTGTCTAGAAGACAGAAGATACACGTGTCTCACATTCTTTGCTGAGCACAGAGGTCCTTAAGGTACTAGCCCTCTTCCTCCCAGGATAGCTAGTGTCCATATTTTTCTTCTCATGTCATTTCTGTACTGTTTGAAGCTCCCTTCTCTGGCCGGGTGTGTCCTGTGCTCAGCTTTATGCTTGGGACTGCAAGTGAACAACAGTTTAGGATCTTATGCCTTCCCTGTATCAGGTAATTCCTTTATTCCTATGTTTTGGAGAGTCTGGTCAAAGGCTGTAGGTAAGCATATATGGAAGGTCATGGCCAGCATTAATTCCCTTACTTTCCTGTGTGAAGCCTTTAAATGAAATTAGACGATTAGACGTGCTGTTCTGCTAATGTTGCCATTTAGAGAAGATACTACTTAACTATTATATGCTATGGTGCAAGTAATACATTCAAAAAGGGGCCATTTATAACTGATATTGTGTCAACTTTGTGCTTTATATTTTGCAAAATATTATTCAGGAACTATTTTGCCTGCATGGATAAGTATCTCCATCTACATAAGTAGAGGTATCTCATATAAAGTTTATTCATGGTTCATATCATAGAATCTTTCATTCATTTAAGAACTTATGTTCCTAAACATAAATACAGACCTTTTTGTTCTCAGTGGAATCTGGGGTAGAGTTTTCTGTTTATGAATATTGTGTTCTTTAAAGGGTAGTCATTTGTACACACTGAAAATATGTAGGTTCTGATTGTATTTTAGATGCTTCTGAGATTAGAGTGAATATCAGAGTCTCCATAAATGGTCTGAGCTACAGAGCTGTATGAAGAATGAATTTTCAATTTTCTGAACAAAATGAACCACCCCAAATTATTTTAGGTCAAGTGAAACATTTTTCCAACCTGAAATGGATTTTTAACATCTTTTCAGTTATTAATTTTTGTCAGTTTAAAATACTTTGTATGAAAAACGCTAATAATGCTTTCAAAAACGTTGAAGCAATTTGCTTCAGAATTGTGTCTGTTCTGGATTTTATTTTTTTGACCAGTGTTGCCTGGTGAATAGGTCTAAGGTTGCAGATAGTTACATCGGATCTCTGAATGCATTTCTGGGTGAATAAATTATCTGTCTGAAAAGTTTTAGCTTGCTATACTCCTGGCAGAAACTCAGCTTGGTGACCGCCGCCTTTTCTTTCTTCCAGTTAGGATGTAGGAGTGAAAGGTGTTTTTTTCTGTATTTACTGACTGCACATAGGCACCTCTGTAGCTGGTCGATATCAGCATAGCTCTGGTGGATTTATACCTGCTGAGGAGCTGTCCCTTTTTGTTTATCACTAATTCCTTAAACTCATTCCAGCTTGATTTTCACTTAGTTCACCTTGACTTATTGTCCTTCATTATTTTAATATTCATTTATGTTTTTGATCACCTGCTGACTCAATCATTTTTGAGCCCTTGTATTTCATTGCAGTAACTAATTTCTAACACTAACAATCTTGACTTTTCTAATCATTGTTTACTTTCCTTTTTCTCCTTTTCCCTTCAGTGTCCTCATTAATCTTCTCTCACCAAAATTTTTTTCTGACATTTCAACTTTTTTCATGATGACGATGATTATTAATTTAAATTTTACTTATTTAAACTCATTCCATTTCTTCCCCTTACACAGTGAAAATTACTGTAGAGTCCATTAAAATCCCTTAGCTAATTCCTGGTGGGTTCTGGCAGTCTGTGCGACTTCTTGTCGCTAGAGTAGTGTTTCTTGAGGATAAATCATCCTGATCAGCTTTCTTTGTTTTGGAACTGGCAGCATACGTGAACCAGTAGAAACCAGTTAAGAATTTTGAACTGGAATTTCAAATGGAAAAATATTTCTGTTTCCACTGTTTGAGTTGTTCAATGATGCTTTCTCTATTGCTGCTATTCTTCCTCCAAGGACATAACTGACTGCAAACCTCTGGTTTCTGCCAGTAGAGAGGAAACATGGGGTGATATTGTTGGTCAAATGCTGCATCAAAGGTAGTTCCAGATGCAGGATGGATCTTCACTTTACACAGCAAGTGATTTTCTGTACGTGGGTGCTGTGAAGAAGAGAAAAAGCTGCCACTTCGAGTTAACTGTGGACTGTGAATAATTTAGTAACACTGATATTCTTCTAGTTCTGTGAATATTTTATGATAAGCTTTGTGAAGAATCTGTAACTTGAAGTGTAAGATGAGTGTGAAAAATGGCTTCCAGTTAGATTTCTCCGAGTATACACACTGACTATTTTGTAGCTACACTCTTACTCATCTGATGCAACACACACAGTCAGTTATAAATTAAAAACTAGGTTAATCATTACAGTACAAATTTTGTGTACTATACTGAAGAAAGACTTATTAGCAGTAGATGGACAGACATTCTTGATCATTTTGGCCCAGTCATTTAATTGTCAGATATTTTAGTTTGTCTGTAGTAAGTGCAAGTGATGTGAGGTAGAAAAATTGAAGTGAAATCTTATGTAATACTTCACCTGAGAATTTCTTTGCATTTTAACTATGGCACTTATCTTACACAGCTCCACAAAAAAGATCAAACTGTTTTCATTCTGAAGTTATTGTTCTCATTTTCCTTTTGCAAGTGCTGATTATTGATACTTCAAATGTATCTGCAGCCTATAAATGCCTGAGAACACAAAACTCAGCATGCTTAAAGTCTGACTTTAAGTGCTTTTATTGGCTAATATTTTACTCTCTGAGTCAGATTTCTCATTCTGGAGCTCTCCACTGTAAAGCTGAATCAAAATCACATATGGCACGTTGCTTTGGGACTGAAAGGGGACACCGACGGAGGCTGAGAGGAGCGTGTGCAGGGTGCTAGTCTCGAGCTGTACCAACCAGAGCTGCTGCTGGCATTGACCTGCTGGAGCACGGGCACACACTGCTCCCTACGGCCAGGTACACTGTGCTGTAGAAAAATCAGCACCCTCAAGTATTTTCAGAATGTTTCCTTTCTTGTTCAGAACATTTATTTTGTGAAACCTTTTGAGATGATGAACCGCTGCTTGAAGTGGGAGAGGGAGATACCAGGTATGGTTTTGATCTCAGCAGGAGCCAGAAGGCAGGAACAGTTGCTTCTGGCAGAGGCACCATCCTCATTTTGGTGAGAAATGGGGGCTGTGGGGGTCCCACCTCATGCTAATAGCTTGTCTTGGATGTCATCACTGCTTGGGTTGCAGGAGCCCCCCTGAAGCTCACAAAAAGAGGTGGCTTGATCTGCCACTCTGGAAGGTAAGGTCTGTTGTCTGGGGATCTCCTGGCTCCAATTAGACCTGAACTTACCTGGGGATGCTGGTGTCCAGCAGCCTGCATCTTGCAGCCGCCTCTCTCAGCTAGCTGGTGGGATCTTCCCTTTCCAGCCGTCAGCCCTGGGCTGCACAGGAGCAACCAGCCAGACCAGCCTGCATGCTGGGCGATGAAGGCTCAATGCCAGCCCAAGTTTTGCAGGAGCTGCAGCAACCAAGATTCCCTCTCTCCCAAAAATTCCCAAGACAGTCTGGCAGCTGAGGGGCATATCTTGGATATGTGTGAGGCAGCAGCTCCAGTCGGGTCACTCCGCTGTGCATTTAGGAACCTGCAGAGAGTAGCGGCTCTCCCCAGGTAGCTGCAGGCGCTGCAACTACAGCTCTCTCTCCCAAGATCTGGCAGCTTGCCCATCTTCCAACTCAGTAAGAGACGGTGCAACACACGCAGTGCTGTGTACCACGTCCCCCCTGAGAACAGCAAGGATCTCAGGAAGCAATGATGAAAACATATCTTTCTAATAAGCTGGCTGCCATTAGTAGTTTATATTTTCAGGGTCTCTGTTGCTATGTAAAAGCCTGAATAATATTTAAGCATATTTTAATAATGGTAAAAAAAAAATCCAAATATTTTAGTGTGTGTGTGATGGGCTAAAATAAAACCTTGACCAACAGTACATGTGCCATGAAAGTGTAGGTCATTCCCTTTCTTAGTATTGAGAAAAGGGTTTATAGTAGGGGTTTTTTGGTAGTAAAATATTAGTTCTCCCAAGACAGTGCAGAAATCTTTCTAATTAGAACATGCTCTTTTGCAGTTGAATTGCTACCAGTGATTTTCAAACATCTTTGTGGCATCTCCATGAAGTCCAAAGGCTTATTAAAAAGCTTCTCTTTGGTCAGGCAAGAGGTTAAATGTGATGTTCCTAAAATCCTAGTGAAATGCAGATAAATCCATAAATCCAGATTCACTAGACTTGAAAGAAGTCATCTTGTACCGCCAGCCCAGAGAGAACGATTGTGACTTTAAGCAATGTTTGAAAGGGCCAAAATGGGAGCACAGAAGTAATTTTGCTTTGCTGATCCAGTAGCAAGAGAGGCTGTTTTAGGGAAGACAAAGCACCACCAATATCAGAACATCGTGAAGGCCAGATACAGTATCTCTATTTGAGTACCATTTACTCACCTGCAGGAATCCCAATTAACTGGAATTACCACCCCAATTAAGCAGCAGTCCTTGCCATTAAGTATCATTAGGCTTAATTTGGTTCCCTGGGAAATGTCCCGATTAAGCGGATTTCATGATTAAGCACCTGTAATAAATGTTTTAGCTTACATTTAAAATTCTCTTTTATTTCATAGGATCTGATCACTATCACCCAAATAGCATCTAATATGCCAACTACTACTTTTGTCATTTTGTTTTATTAATTGCCTTGTATGTACTTATACATATAAGAATATATGTATATATTCTTATCCTGGCTTTGCAAAGTTTTGACAAGGAGATCTGTATAGTTTTGCGTGGTGATTTTGTAATGCAAACATATCCCTGTATATCTCACTGCTCTTTCTCTCTGACAGCCTGATTGATATTTTGTCACTATTTCCTGAGAGCTGCAAACTCACATGAACATCAGTCATAATTCAAGGAACCACCCCGTCTGCTGTTACTTTGGAGGGAGTTTACTTGGCCAGCCATAAGTTTCTGCTTGGTGGAAGAATAATATTTCATGACCAGAAACAGGTGCAGAAAACATCTCCAATACCAAACTATTCAAATCACCATGCATCGGGTCTTCTTCCTCTAAAAACAGGTGGTGACAGATAAGCTGTGTTATAGGAAAGATCTCTTGCCCAAGTCAGTGGCTCAAACTAGGGTCCACGTTGTAGATTCCAGGAGAATGTAGGGGTACCCAAGACAGCTGTAAATAACGGACAATATCAATCCAGCCACAGCAAGCCTGATGCTTTGCTGGGGTTAATTTACTCCACAACTCATGAAACAAAGCCCTCTAGAGGGACTAAACAATATAATGAGAAATGGAGTGGGGAGTTGTGGGGTTTAGTACTGCAAATTCATAAAGATCTAATACCAGCTGGTGGTGGCACCTCTGATGAGTGTGGGCTGTTGAGATGTGCAGTTTACAGGCAGAGAAGATGACCAAGGTCCTTCACAGTATAAATGGACAACTGCCATATAATCAGGGTGTCAGATTTGTAAGATTTGTCTTGAATAGCAGCAAGGATGACACATTTGCCAAAGAAACATGGTATCATTGGAAAGTGTCTGTTTGTGAAGTCCAGGATATTTTTTTGGAAACATGTCTGATTCATTGACCCTCCACTGAATTAAAAGGCTGGGATCCAAGAGATTCTTAGCACGGATTTTTGGCCCTATGATCAAGAGCAATTTTACGATGACTTTATAGTGAAAGTTGTTAAATGGTCACAAACCCACCTTACTTCTCGGAAGGAAGAGCTGAAGTTTACTATTTTTGCTGAATTTAAATTTGCACATCAGATAAAAGAGAATAAGTATGGGCAAAATCTATTAAAAATAGTCAAGGGAAGATACAAGGTAAAGGAAGTGGAGTCATTTCTGCAAGAGATTTAACTGGAAAGGAATAGAATGGAACTGAATAAGGGACTCCTTTAATCAGCTCTCTCTCTAATGGGAATGTATGACCAAGGAATCCTTTTTTGCATGTATGAAAGATCAAGGGGTTATAATCACAAAATAACGATGGGAACATACATTAATTTGTAGGATCAGAAGGCACTGAAAAAATAGAAGGGAGCACAAGTACTTCATGGCATTATGTACAGAGGATTTAAACATCTTGAATATGTGCCATGTACACATTCCTTGAGTGGACAAAAAGCAATTAAAAGGCCTTGTCAGCAAGGGAAACACTTCTAAAAACAGCTCTAAATACAAACAAATATGCTTTTGGTCCCCAAAATGCTAAGGAAAACATACCAAGAAGAATAGAAATTCTTTTAGAGAGTTTTCACATCTAGGGAGGTGTGTGTGGTAGTTGTTTCTCTCTCTCTCCCTCTCCCCCTTTCCACCCCACTTCTACCCCATCTGTCTGTGTGTCTCTCTCCCCCTTTTTTCTCCTGTACAGGTATTCAGCAGCAGAAATAACATGACAAATTTTGGCACTTTTGTATAGATAATCCTGCAATTCCACTGGTCAGAGAAAAAATATTCAGATTTATAAATTGCTTAAAGTAGGTTTTTCTTTTGATATGTGCATAACTCCCATAAATGTTAATGCTAGATCTGGGCTTCAAAAGGAGAATATGCCCCTTGCTGTACTGTAGAGTTATAACATCAGAAAATTTAGGAAATGGAAAAACCCATCTACCTCAGCACTCCTGCCATTTATTTGTTTTTGGAGCTGTGAAGAAAAGAGAGAATTAGATCTCTCCCATCTATATCATTTTACCTAGTTTTCCTGCATATTAAAATACAGATGAGTATGTCAAATGATTTCTGCATTTTTGACCTTGGTTGCCTTAATTTCTGTATCAAGTTTTCCTTTTCCTTCCAATACTTATATGTAAAATAAAACAGGTCAATACTTCTCCAACTGAGTTGTTTGTATTGCTCATGTAATAGATTTGAGAGATGGATCACTGACCAAAAGGCCACATCTTCTAGTGCACTGTGTGGTTGGAGCATGCTAATATAAAACAAAAAGATGTAATAGTAAAGGTTGGTAATGGGTCTAGGTACCATGGATATGTGCATCAATAATTACAACCTAGCTATAAACCTGGAAATGATCATACACTACAGCTCTGGGTTTCAAGAAAGTAAGTGTGAATGCTGTCTTATTAAACCAAAACCTTTAAGCTGAATAGCATGTCCTTCCTCTTAGAGTCTGAGTTACCTAAGAATCAAGAGCCAAATGCCACATCAGCCAGAGCTGTGGAAACAGGCTTGCCAACATGGATGATAGTTTCAACAGGATGGCCTTTTATGAGGACCAGAAGATGCACATAAGGTAAGGGGAGCAGCAGACTTCTACCTGAGGTAGAGTGGCCTGAAGCTGAGACTGTGGAAGGGACTTCTTCATTTCACTCTAAAGTAATGTAAGTATTGACTGGGATGGTCTGGCTGTGTTGCCACAGTGCAGGCACATAACATTTTCAGTGGCTGTGTGCCTTCTGTTAGGCCACCTTTATGAAAAATAGAGCTGTAAGAGGCTAGTAGACAACTGGGAAGTATCATAGGAGGGTTTGAGACAGGGGAGGAGGGCATAAGGGGTGTTTCATAAAGTGCTATTAGCTGTTCTAGTATGGGAGGTGAGACAGGAATTGCTGAACAGATTTCAAGAGGCAGGACGAAAATCTCAGCAACTGCAAACATGTCTTACAGAGTCTTGTGTAAAACAGTATGGTGCAAAGCTCTTCCATGCTCATAGTAGAGAACGACAGAGCAACTTTCTGTTTGCTTAGGTCTCCTGCAAAGGTGCCTGTTTTCTAAACCAGAGACAATTATGCAGGTACTTGCTTCCAAAGAGGAATTTTCTGATCTTTTCTAAAGAATTTGGTCTTTCATAGTGTTTATCCACAGCAACTTCTAGTTACAGAAATGAACTTGTAACACTTTCAGAGATGGTACTTTGGTTATGACTGCAGATATGTATAGATACTGACTGAACTCCTTCAGACAATGAAATTCTCACGGCAATGAAAGGTGAGGCTTTTGAAATAACTTCCTTACCTGAGGCCTGTATCTTCCACTGATGTGAGAGATGTTCTGTCTGCATGGGGAAATGTAGAGGCAGGACCTTTAACTTGCACATCACGCTCTTAAAACAGTGCTGTAAAGCTGTCTAGGCTCACTGAAAATAATCAGTAAAATATCTTGCCTGGAGTATTTTGGTCAACATGCTAAGTAGTATTCTAATATTTCTAGTAAAATAACTGATGAAAGATTGCATATATCCTAAAGCAGTCTATTAAACAGAAAATTCTGAAGATTTCTGCATTCAGTTATAAAGTCAGGTTGATTTCTGAGACCTCTGTATGCACTACTAATGAGAATTTGCACATTGGCCATTAATCAACAGTGGATGAAAAAAAAGTATTTCACTTGTAAACAGCAGGCTTAGTGATCAAAAGAAACATATCAGATTATAAATATTTTTGCTAAAGGTTATGTAATGCACTCTTTGTTTCCTATTTTATTCTTATTGTTTGCTATAATATTTGAAGAACAATTGAATTTAATGAACAACACAATGTTAAAATGCTTGCATGTGTCTTCCCCCCTACTGATGAACTGATTTCAAATAATCGTTTGATTCCTGAACGAGAGGTCCCTTTATTATTATTTTTGGTCTTTCACATGATCAGAAATCCTTCTGAGGAGAGAGCTGGTATCTGTGGAAAGCATCTGACTTCTAAACAGATTGCAGGTTAAAGGAGTCATTCGGACAATACAGTTAAGTAGTCATTTATTATATGCAAATATAACAGGTTGACGTAAAACCCATGACTTCAGTCAACCAGAAAATAATACTATAACTGAGATATGTTTTTGAAGTTGCTGTTTAGCTTCATATAAGGGGAGAAAATCTCCTGTAGCTCAGATGGGCTTATTTGAAACCAAAGCTTTTGATGTTATAATGTGCAGTCTAAATTCATTAATCCCTCTGTTCAAAAAAAAAAAAAAAGTCTCTTAAATGAGTAATAAACATAATAATGAAAATAACTGCTAGGAAGAGCACGAGTTACATCACACTTAGCGTTCCAGCTAAAGATGAAAATGAACTTTGGAAACACAGGTTACGCTAAATGAATTTAATTTGTGTTTTGATAGACAATGTTTAAACATGTTGTTATTTCTGGCACCAGGGCTGATAGCTATTAAATGAGAACATCTAAGAACATCAAAGGAACTGGACCTTTTATACTCTTCAGCACCCCCTTGGAGATGTTTATCTGGGCTGTTATCTGGATCCCATACAAGCATCGAACAATGTGCCAGTCTCACCAAGTTACTCTCTTTTCCCAAAAGTTCTGACGCATGCATTTCCTGCACAAATGTTCCATATTTTAGAGTTCACTACAAGTGCACAAATAAAAGTAGTTTGTACTAACAGACTTGACTGTAGATACTTGAAGTTTTTCTTCTATAAAGTATTTGAAATAGAAAAGAAAACTTCCTTCTGTTTGACTCAAACTAAGTTTCCAGATGTCAGGGTCAAAGGTTGGAGATAAAAGTATCAGGTTTTTGGCCTACTCTAACTAGACTCCACGCCCAAATGTGTGAGATCTTCCCTAGAGGGGGTTCCTTTTGTACTGGTTCAATTTTCTTCTTTAGCTTCTCCCAGTAAGAGGTCCCATTCCATGCTGCTGAATTATGATACTTCATCTCAATCGTTAAGACACTTAAAACTTGTCTTTACTGTTTAACACTTGGCTGCAAGTCAAACCTTTTAAATATCTCTTTTTAAAACTTTTCCGTTTTTGAAGGCTGTTAATTCTTTTCTTCCTGGGGCTTCGGTGACTGTGCGTGGGTCCTCTCGGCTGACATTACATGATTCCTGCTCCAACTATGCCAACAGTGTGCAGTAAAACAAGAGGCCTTGCAATGTACACAGAACCTCAGAAGATGTGTAAAGGCTACGGGATGTTAGCCCTGCTCTCCCCATTTTCACTGGCTTTTTGTTTGGTTGTTTTTTTTCAGCAGCTGAAACTCTTCAACTACCTGGCAGAAAAATATAAAACTGGTGCACAGATGAACAGAGGAGCCTGGAAAGTGGTGGAGTCAGATATTTACTAATGTAAATACTATGGTTTAAAACAATAAAATGGAGGCTGTGAGCACTCATTGTAGGTGTTAGCGTTTAACCCATTTCTGGCCACAGGGCGAGTACTTCTGCTAAACCCCAAAGGTCTACCTGTGTGAAGAGAGCACCCTTCTGGTCAGGGAGGGATTGTGGAGCCAAGCGACCCTGGAGGCATTCTTCCTGCACTCCTTTTCCATGGGGAAAAAGGTACTGCTTGATTACGGATCCAGACTGCTCCACTCATTCTCTTCTGTGCTTCCCTAGGCATCTGCATTCCCATGTGGTACACAAATGTGCATGCTCCCTACACCTTCCCCAGCAGTGCTCTCCTGTCTTCACTCATGGAAGCATGCCAATGCATCTGCATTTGGCAAAGAAAGTAGAACAGAATTTGAGAGGTGACCAGCACAGTGGCTTCAGCATATCGTTTGGAGAGACCAGATTCTTAAAGGAATTGACTTGAGGTGGCTGCAGAGCTGTGGTTTTGCTCCCATGACCTCTGTTGAATCACTCCAGCGCACCAAGCAGGAAACAAAAGTAGATTCTCCCCAGGTACTAGAGGAATAACTAACAAAACCACTCAGGATAACTGAACTGACACTTGCAGATGGATACCTGAGGTAAGGAAGTGAAGTTGCGTGATGTAACCCAGAGCCATTGTTTACACTGGAAGGGAAGTTTGCCCCTGAGTGCCAGTTTCTACCTTAGTGCAGCAAAGCACTTCAGGATGTCACAAAGAGTGGAGACAGAAAACACCTTTGAGGTTTCCAAGTTTAGTCCCTTGTCAATATTGGATTTTCCCCATGTGTACTGTGCGATGCTTTGTACTGTCTGGTTTTAAACAATTCAGACAATAGGAACTTGACTACTTCCATTGGATGGTAGCATTACAAGCAGTTTGAAAGGTGCTTACTTTTTCTTTTGCTATGACAGGGCAATTAGGGAAGTCAGGTGCCTGCTATGTTTATAAGTCCCTAGAGGAATGAGGCAGTAGGAGAGTCTGCGAGTTATGGTGGTGTGGATAAAAGGCCTCTTTTTTGTAAGCTGTCAAGGAGTTCCTTGCATGAGGGCAGTGGCACAGAAAACCAAATGAACAGTGAAATCAGTGTAGGAAACGGCTGCTGACAGAGCAGAAACATTGAGGGAAAGTTCACAAGTGGCAGTTCTAGTGTGGGTTCAGGGCAGTAACCACTAACAAGTTGGGGTAGTTGTTGAAATAGGACTTCCTGTAGATAGGGGACTGTCACAGTGGGACTATGATAAAGATGAGCTCAAAGAGACAAGAAAAGGCCAGACATATAGGAATGAGAAAAATTTCCATAGTAAAATCCTGGGGTCAGGATGTGCTGGAGTCTTGCTGGTAGTAAAGCAGCAGTAGTTGTGGGCTGAGGCAGAGAATAAAGTCTGGGCTGGATGAAACGCAGGCAAGGAAGAAGGTAGATAGTTTCAAGATGAGGCAGAGCAATATTTGGTATACTGTACATGCATTAAGGTTGGTAAACAGGATTATTATAAATAAGTATTTTTATGTTACTAAAGTAGGGAGAAGAGAGTTCTTGTCTGCATTGCTCTACTACAATTGCACAAATCGTTCTTGTGTGTTACGTATCTACTAACATTATGGCAATTTTCATGAAGGAGCCCATGCTTTAGTGATTTTTACAGTTGCTATTTTATACTTTGCTTCTTCACTTTTTGTTCAGGTACTTTTTGCTTCGGATGACTTTTCTGCTGAAGGTTTGGTTTTAGTTTGAAGTGAACCTGCACTAAATGGTCACATTTGTTCACCTGTGATCTTTTGACTGCATTTTGTTTCTCTCCATTTAGTCCTGTTATTCTGAATTATTTTATCCCCTACCCCTTCTGAAATTATACAACTTCCTATCGGGTATATTTATGCTTGTCAACTACTTATAGGCCAACTCTTTTGGATAAAATGCTGCCTTGACCTTTGCAAGCCACTGAATTCAGATCTGGTGGAAGCTTTGTGAAGTCAAGGAATTATGAGGGGTCCAACACAAAGCCGCACGGTTCCCTCCGTTTGTCCACCGGTAAACGCAGGTAGGAATTAACAGAGTAACCGGGGAGCTCAGGAGAAGTTCAGCAATTAAGGCCTGGTCCTTCTTGGATCTCGGCCAAAAGAGCAATTTGGTGTCATGCTGCCGCTGTTGCCACCACTGCCTTTTAAACAGGTTGAACCATGCTTCGTACCTTTCTGGTTAATGAGGTCAAAATCATATATGCTTGCAATAGTATTTTAAAAATTAACGGGAGCTTTTGAAAATGTTAACTCTTGATTCATTCTGAGGCCCATATGACCTAAGATATTTTAAAATGCAGTTTCTGTTTTGTTATTGGGTTTCATAAACTCTGTCCCTTTACATATGTCTCTGTTCTGAGGTCTGCTTTCAGTCTGTTACTAAACTCACCTGCCAAGGGTCATATTCTTCTCAGGCATCATCGTTAGGACAGAGATTTCAAAGCAAGCAGCCTCTCACTACTACCTGGCAATGCAGGGTGAACAGAATATATAGGAACATTCACATTTAGAGAAAAAAACTGAATTATTTGTGAATTGACAGTGCAAGAGACAAGCCACATAGCAGTTCAGAGAGAAGCTTAGTTACGTGTATGGAAGGATTTTGCTGGGTAGTCTGACAGGAGCAGGCCTGTGAGTAGCTGGGCCGTGGGCAGTGAGAGACCAGGGTGAAAACCCAAAGTTTTACCTGCAGAATTTCTGCTAATCCTGCTCTGGGACAGAGTGAAGTGAGTGAGGGAGAAAGCGAGAGTGATGCGAACGAAGAGCTTGGATGTGTGAACAAAGGAACCCCTCACTGTTTGACTCCTGCTCTGCTCTCTCTCTGGTAGTGTCGGCCACTGGAGGTGGTGTGATTTACCTAGCAGGCTTGGGTTTGCGTTTGGTGTTTTGCACAGTAACATTTCAAAAAATCCACTTCAAGTAAGGTGTTCTTCTGGGGTTTTTTCTAGCTAAGTTTGCATATTGCAGAGAAAATATGTGTCATTTTTTCCCTGTCTCTCTTGCTCTTTTTGCCTCTGCTGCTTTTAATGGAAGTTGCATCTGTAAAACTTTAAAGGAACTGGGCTAGAGTCAGGTACTGCCAAAATAACTCAGTAGTTGGTATCACTAATTTAGTGGGGGAGATTAATGATTCATCTCAGGAAGTATATATATGTGTGTCTGTATGTATGTTTGTGTTAATGATTATTTTTATTTTCTTTAAAGTGGCATCAAAGAATCGAAGCAGTAAACTTCCCTGGGCAGCAAAATATTTTTGACCAGAATGCAACCTGTAATGGGGTAATGCCATTTCTGTTCCTTCCTTTCCTCTGTTCCGCTTTTTTTTAGGTAGCTTTAAAGTACATTAAATATAATTGAATATAGTGGCTCTAAGAGAGCCAATGAATACTTTAAAAGAAAACCTACTGCTTCATGGTCTCAAATAGAATGAAAGAGAAATACACTGAGCAAAGTCTTTCTGCAGATTTGTTTTTTGTTTTAAAGCCACATTCTTTCTAGTTTATTTTTAAAGGAAAAGAACAGATTGTTCCAGGTTTGGAAACAAATCATGAGGTTACCTGTAACAACAAAAAAACCCCCAACACAAACCCCCTCTCAGCTCTCACTTCTCTTCCAAAATGTTTCTTTTCACAAACTGGACAAAATTAAT
>Ga0181612_183130_pt1 | contig 17877 bp, 12 predicted proteins | sample HoacroProtozoa21_FD_119630 | JGI IMG/M metagenome (GOLD analysis project Ga0181612, IMG submission 119630) | Hoatzin crop microbial communities from Cojedes, Venezuel. Combined Assembly of Gp0051906, Gp0051904, Gp0051908 | reverse complement strand
CTGTGATTCTGTGATTCTGTGAACACAGTTAACACGGGCAACCTTCCCGGGTTAGTGTGAAGGGCTTTTCCTGCCTTTAGAGACCTGCCAGACCTCGACACAAATGAAGGCAAAGCAGGGTGGGTCAGGAAGAGAAATAAATAATCAGGATTTGGGACGCTTGCATAACACAATGGGCCTCTTGCTGTTTCTCCAGTTGTGGGATGCTCCATCACCTCCTCCTCTTCCCCAGGAGCTTTTCATCTGTGCCTTCCTCCCTTCTCCAGCTGGGCAGTGTCTGTGACTGTGGGGGCATTGGGTTCCTCAGGAGAGGGTCTATGGGCATCCCAGGGGAGGCTTCTCAGGAACCTAAGACCCTGAGCTAGACAGAAGCTGGGGGATGGGAACACAGCTCTTGTGCTGCGTCCCAAGCATGACACTCGGTGGCTGGCTGCCCAAAGTGTCCCTTTGCAGAGCAGTAGCATCCTTAAGCACAGTGTGTGATATTTGAATGAAGTCAAGCCTATAATGAGAGATTTCAAATTGTCGCATCTGGTCTCAAAATTTCTGTGAAAGGAAGGGACAGTCAGAAGGAAAGCATCCCTTGTCATGTCTCCACGAAATGCAGAGAAAGCTGCTTCCAGGCAGGAAATTTCAGCTTCTCCTGCTTCTGTGAGGATCCCAACAAGGTTGTCTCTCCCACATCAGGCAGGCATTTTAACTTCTCACTTAGGCTGAGGCCCAAAAATCCAGTGCCAAGGTGAAAGCCAGCAATACAGAGAGCAAACAATTACCCCAACATTTCCAAGCAGGCACGTGTGAGGGGAGAGGGAGGGCAGTGGTGAAACCTGAGCAGAAAAGGAGATGAAGGGGGTGATACCAGCAAATACCAGCAGCGAAAACGGGAAGGTATTAACTAAATAAAATTTTTCCTTCAACACCAGGGAGGGGCTTCCATCTGTGAGGGCTATCACACTGCGGATGTCTGCCTTATCATCAAGAATCAGCTCCAGATTTCCCCCAAGCCTCCCACTGCCTCTCTTCCATGAACACAGCCCCATCCAGCAGAGACCAGACACCTACATGTGGGATCCCAGCACAAGAAACCTTCACTCCTGAAAACCGATTATGGTCCCAGGGGAAGAAAACAAGCTTTTCAGAGGAATCTTAAAAGGGAGGGATTGGTAGTGATCCAACACAAAATGCAGCAGAGGAAAACCTGGGGAAGACCATCAAGCAAAGGTGGCCGCCTGACCCCAGGGAACAGCAATACTTGGTCCTCCCCAGGGATAGGATGCAGTCAGGACCACCCAGGCGGTCATACACACGTTGAGGGCTGTTAGTTGTCTGCAAGCCCAAAGAAAGAATTAAAAAATAAAATCCCAAGGTCTCCCTGCATTCAGAATCATCTCCCCTGGAGCCCAGAGATGCTGCAGGAAGGTTGCATCACCTACCCAGAGCACACGCACGCAAGTGTAAATCAGGGGTTGCAACCAGCCTCACAGCAGATGAAATTATTCTGCTGATATTACTTAGATCAGGCTTCAGGCAGAATCCCCTGGATGCTTCTGGCTGTGTGGACAGGGGCAGACAAGGTGAGCACTGGCTGCTGGGTGCCCCTTTTTGCCCTTCCTCAGGCATGGGAGGAGAGCAGCTCCGGGGCTTGGTCTTCTCGTTCTGGGTCTGCAAAAGCGAAGAGGAAGAACTGCTGATCCCCAGTCCTCACGAAGGGCTCGGTGGCTATCAGGGAAAGGGGACACTGGCCACACTACTGCTTGGGACAGATGTTGGCTCATGTGTGCCACATTTCATAAAATAAAAGCGAATCCACCCCTTCCAACACACTTCTGGTACCGTCAGCAAGACCCCTCTGCAGGGAGAGTAACCCACACCTTCACCTGGGCTCCTTTTTACCAAAACCCCAAAAATATTAAACGCGAAGGGAAATTTAGAGCGAGTTGCATAGCTCCACTTGAAGGAGACTCTGATTTCTAAAGAAAGTCTAACCCAACTGTCATCGGCCGAGGGGCGCATTGTCCCTCGGAGCAGCGGCTGGTGCCACATAGGAGGTATTCAGTCTAAATTAACTCTCCCCCTAATACCTGAGCAAACATTTTCAGCCTGAGACTTAATATCCCTGGACATGTCTGCTGTCTCCCAGGTGAATCCCCAGATAAACAAGGTTAGCTCAGCTCTAATGCGGCTGTAAAAAGCTGTCAGTCAGCCCAGGAGGTCTGGTTGCAAGGTCAAACCAGTTCTGAAGGTTGCTGGGGCCAAACCTGGCCTGTCAGTCATTTTAAGTGCAGGAAGGTTTGTTTTCTCATTGTGATGTCAGGTATCCCAAATTTCGGATTAGCTGTTGGCCGCCACAACACTGTTCTTTCAAAAAAAAAAAAACACCAAACAAAAAACCCCACGTGCACGCAGGCCCCAAATAAATCTGTGTGCTGAGCCTGCCTGCCTGCAGCTGGGAGGTGAAAAGCAACCTGTCCTTCAAGAATAGAGAAAAGGTACATTCCCACACATTGCATGACAGTTTCTGACAGAGAAGAACCCCCAAAAAGCACGGAGCAATATCCTTCCTTTAAAATACACACTTGAATTATGATCTCTCCACCAGAATAATCCACTGCTGAAAAGCCTCTTTGTCCAGCGGATGGGGAGCGAGGCAGGGCACCCTCCATCTTAAGGGGCACTTGTGGAAGCTGTCCCAGGCCAGCTGTGAGCAAAACAGCTTTGCATGGGATGAATCCTCGGTGCCACATGTGCATCGTCTTCCCCAGATACCACTAGCATGGACCAGTTTGCATCTTTGCGTCCTTTCTCCCAGCTATGTGTTTCTTGTGAGCAGATAATGGTCTGGGAACAAGGACCGAACCCAACCACCTGCCAGGGTCCAGTCCAGCCTTGGCTTGGTCCTCCCACCACCCTGCGATACCAGCAGCACATCACAGGGGTAACATTCACAGTCTGGGGATGAAAGGGAACGCACAGATGTGGTCCTCAGGACAAAGCCCTCCACAGTGCTCCTCTAACAACACTGTTTGAGGGGGCAGGTAGTCTGTCTGGGGTGCGTACCGTGGAAATAAGTCCACAGGGAGAGATATATTAAAAGGCCTCCTGGGGCAGCTCATCCCTTTCACAAAGGCGTCAGCCTCCGCCAGAAAACTCACTTGAGTTTTGCTTCGCACTAGCTTCTACGTTCACTGGCTTCAGCACTTTGCTTTCTGCTGCTAAACGTGGGCAGTTTATCCCTTTTTGGGGGAACCAACATCGTTCCCAAACAGCCATTCTCCTCCTCCTCCTCTCCCTTGGTGTTCAGCCACAGCCTTGCTCCCACCAGTGCTTGGACATGGCATTTCTGCTGGTGCAGGGGGCTGGTTGGCCAGGGGTGGTCCAAGGCAGACCAAGGCATGTGCCAGGGACCCTGCCTGCAGCTGAAGAGGAGGGGAATTTTTCAGGCTGTGTCTCAGGAGAGAAGGATGCGGAGCAGGGAGCTGCCTCGACCCCTCAGAAAGGAAAAGAAAAGACAAATGATCTTCTCAGAGGAGGAGCTATCAGGCTGTGCACAAAGAGATGAACCTGAAGAGACTTGCGCGAGGAATTCCTGGACTGAGACAGGCTGACGACTGATGGCAGCACCCCCCTCCACCGCACGCGTTGCAGCGAGCTTGAACCAAAAAGCAAGAGAGGCACAGTCATCTCAGCCCCAGGTATCCCCAGACAGCGGTGGTGGCTCAGCATCCCAATCCTCAGCATGTGCTGTCATGCTCCAGCTGTCTACGGAGAGTAACAGACCAGGTGGACTTTGCTGTGGTACCTCAGTGTCCCAGTCCTCAACTGTGCTGTCATGCTCCAGCCGTCTACGGAGATTAACAGACCGGGTGGACTTTGCTGTGGTACCTCACAGAGACATACCAACCTCCGCCCCTCCACACTAAGCAGATTCAGCAGAGGTGCCGCAAACCCCACGGAGAACCCAGCCAGTGTCCCCAGGGCAGTAGAGAGGGCAGGTAACCGTTGCCTCTTTGGGCCACACATCTTTGCTCTGCAAGGTTGTCAGAAGACCTGCTTCACCTGCAGCACATCTCTAGGTTTTGCTAGTAAGCAGCTAATTCAGCGTGTACATGACTGAGGAAAGCATCTCGGCCACCGGGATGATTTATGGGGAGAGATCATCTGCATGGCTGAATATTTGTGTATAACTGTATAAAGCCTTGGCTCCCAAGGCAAAACCAAACTAAGAAATTTCTGCCCTTGATGCCTGCAGGTCCTTGCTACAGTTCACTGCTGCACCTCCGAAAGGGATTAGCTTTTAACCCAGACCATTTGGTTATCCAGCTAACAGCTCAGCCTTACTAAACAGTTACAACTGCACAACACGGGGGATAGGGAACAGTGGCGTAGCTGAAAGAGCAGTTGGGTCAGGAAAAGCTCATTTTCAGCCAAAGCAAGTGAATCTTCTATGACTTAAACAAAATTGAGTTGACACCATCTTCTGCTCAGCCTACAATAAACTTCCAAAATGACACCTCGTGGTGGAAGAAACCTCCAGGAAGCAAACAGACGACAAAACCCTGTAGAATGCCAAGGGTGACCAGCCATCACCTGCAGGGCTACAGCGTTTCGCCAGAAAGCTTCTCCTCCATTCTGTCTATCACAGGGACATCTCACAGCCAATTAACAACATCCAAAATCATCATTATATTGTTCTTTCAATTTTCAAGACACATTCATATTTTCAAAACACAGGAACAAGACACTGTTCTTAAACATCCCAATAGTTCAAGTTCAATTTTGTTTCAACATCCCTAGAACTGTGTTGTTTCAACAATTAAACCATTAATATTTTTCAGATCCATTCAGGACCTTATATAGATACAACATTTATCTTCCTGATCTCCAAGCCAAGGAGAAAACAGACATTTCTATCTTCTGCTCCTACAAGACAATACTGTCGCGATATTCGCTGCTGCTTCCAACCCAGGCTACGAATGCATTTAAACACTAGCTTTCCTCATGTTGCAACTCAGCCTATAATATCCGATTCTCAGTTTCATCCCATTACATCACGCTCTCAACATCTTAAAAAAACCCAAAAGCCAGCCACTTAACCAAAAATCCTCTTCTTGCTGGGGGTTGTGAGAAACTCTCTCTCCCAGACTGCCCCAGAGAGGTCTCAAGAGCTGCTGTCACCATCTCCTTGCTCTGCTGGAGATTGCTGCATCCACTAGAGAAGGGGAATGCTCCACCCAATCACCCAGTCCTCAGCCTAACTTGTCACCGCTTGACCATCAGAGCCTTTACTCATTCCTACAGCAACTTACATGTAGGTGCTGCTCCATCTTCTTCTCTCCTCACCTCTCCACTCTTCATGACTTTCAGCTGAATCAAGATCCGCTCTCCAGCCAAGGCACTAGAGCTAGTCCTGATACACTGCAGTGGCAGAGAAGTTTTGGCCAAACACCAGTTCTCTTCCCTTGCCCAGAAGATGTCATTCTCTCTTCTGGAGCGTAGCATGATGGATGTTTTCACCACTGTCAACAAACACAACGCACGACGCCACACAAACACGCTCACAGTTTACAAAGCTTGTTCCTCCCCTCTCGTCCTGCCTTGCCTGCTTGAATTCAGAGATGGCCAACACTATTAAACACATCAATGTAAATGTTAGGAGATTGCTTCTAATAGGAAACAAAAATGTTTTGAGCAAAGCTAATTGCCGGGAAATAAGGTCGTTCCAATATTTCAGTGGGGGGTTATAAATCTCTTGGTTCCTGCCTCCTTCCAGCGTTAAGGTTTTACAGATGTTGCTGTCAGAAGGAGAAGAATGATTTCAGATGCTTGTTTCCACTTTACATTAAAAAAAGGCATAAATGCTTGCAGTAAATTGCTGGGTGAGTTTTCTTTCTAGAACCAAAACACACAAATCTCAACAAACAAAATATAGAAAATCTGCATTGTGACTCCTAAAATTTTATAATGATACAGAATCCTTGACAGACCGACCACTGGCAAACTTTAACATGTAATTCAACTCGACCAGTTGCATTGACTGTTGAAATGCTTCTTGCAGTCCTCTGCTTCTTTTTGCCCTTCTCTGCCACCAAACTTTCACTGTACATGGAGGGACCCGCTAGCCCCACAAAGCAGAATCAGCCCAGTCCTTCCTGGGCTGGAAAAGGAGGAGGAGAAGCAGCTGAGCAGCCATAGAGGAAAGAGCTGTCCTCTGCAAAGGCTAGACCTAGACCCGAACCCAAATGTTAAGAGGGTGGGGAGAGGGAAGGCGGCCTCTATTAAGTACAAGAGGATGGTTAGGGAAGAGAATGAGACCCAGTGGCTGCCTCTGAGTTGGCTGGACTGAGAAGTTGACCATTTGCATGGCAACTGGCCATCCACAAAGGTGCTGGCTCAGCTCCGTTCCCCTTGCACAGAATGGCTGATGAGCCCTTGGGAGTCCGCAAAGAGCCCCAGGACTGGGGTCAAGCTCTCCTCCAGTCCCATGCTGACACCCCACGCTGTACAGGGACAGTGCTCTGTTTAGAAACCATTCCTCAACCAGCAAAGTCTTGTTAAGAAAAATGAGAACAAGGCCTACCAAAACAAAGCACTTAGCTGCACAAACAATTCACTCCCTGGGGAAACAGAGGAAGCATGGAGAGGACCAAAGGTGGACCACTGCAGACCAGGGGTTAGTCCCTGCAGGAAGGTGCCCATCAAGTTTCTCATCATTAGATTAACTGGGATAATGTAGACATTAAACAGGAGAATTATGCTATGGTTCCTGCTTAGCACCACCACAAGATCTCAGTGACCTCCCCAGCCGAGCTGGTGTCCATGCTGTCGGCAGAGTCTGCATCCAACATCCAAACCAGGCACCAGCCGAACGAGGACTTCAGTGGGCTTTGGATGCCCGTGTCCAAAATTGCCACCACAAAAGCCAAGGTAGCTCAAATCGTGATGGCGACACGTACACAAAAGCACACCGATTTGCTCAGCTGTAACTCAATGAGCTGATTTAACATTCATGGGTGTCACTGTCACACATTGCAGTGTGTTAACATGACCTTTTTTTCCAGCAAAGCATAATCCATTCATTCTTCTTCAGCTTCGCCTACCTTTAACTCCTGGATGCCACCCAAAGGAGGGGAGGGGGCTCAGCTCCTCCCATGCCCACCACCCCCTGCGACATCCTTGGCTCAGTTACATCTCTCCTGAGGCACCAGGCTTGCTTCAAACACGCCCGATACAAGTCAAGGGGCCAGGACCTCTCACGAGAGGCATTGAGGCTGCTTTATTTTTCCAATCCAGCAGAAGCTGTGCCTCTCCTGCTGAGAAGCCTGGAGCCGGCACTGAAGACAACGGGTCTGTTCCAGATTTACACTATTTTTCCTTAAGCTCAGAGATCGCCGCTGAGCTGTCTCTCATCCTGCTTTTGGCACTTTCTTGCATTTTAAAATGCAATCATACCCACTCCCACCACCCCACAAACATATCCAGGCAAGGGAGCATCCAATTCAGCTCCTTTTACATTCTCAGGACAGCAGTACAACTTCCCCAGTCATGGTGGGGTTATGCTTTGGATCTGATTTCCACAAGACCCAAGTGGCACCCCTAAAAAAAAAAAACAAGGCAGAAATAACCCACTGGGACAGAAGAGCTGAAGTCCAACATCTCTCTTATTCAAGTAGAGAGGATCATGGCTCTCTCAGAAACCAGACAACCACCACATATTAGGAAGCAGGTACGTGTCCACCTTAAACCTCCCAATACTTACATGTGGCTGGAGCCCGGCAAGGAGGGGTCTATACAGAGCCATATTCACGCAGCCCATGGCTCCTTGTTTCCTACCACACGGGCTACTCTACTCTGCAGGACCCATGAGTAGGGGCTACATTTCGCCAGCTGGACCTGGGACCAATACCTGCATTTGGAGAAGATGAAGATTTTGGGGCAGACCATTTCAGGATCAACCCATTGAATTGCAGAGGCCAGTGTGGCATCCCCAGGCACGCCTGCATGGCAGGTCAGCACCTCCCGAGCCGTGGACTCAGAAGACCCACCAGGAAGGACAAGCCCCACCACCTCCACGCAGGGATCGCACCAGCTCCTTGCAGGAGCTGTGGTGTGGGTGCCAGGCGTGCACCCCGGGGTGCCCGTTTCAGGAAGGCTCCTCCACCCCAGCTATAAATACCATCCCCGACCACACGTTCCCCAGCAGCTCGCTGCGTTCTTCCAGCAGACGTGCCAAGACAAGCTGACGTGAGGCTCCGTAATCGGCAGTTTGTTGTTCTCCCGGGGCCAGTTAAAGCCCAGATTAGACTTTACAGCTGACTCGAATACACAAGCAACCAAGCTCTGTTAGGGCCACAAGCAACTGCGGAATGATTTAGGAGATGGGCCCCTGAAGTTGCCAATTATTTATCTAGCTGCTGACTCAGACAAGCAGTTTTACTGCCGAAACCTTGGGAGAAAACATGTGGAATATATCAGGCTACACTGGAAAAAAAAAAGAAAGATAAAAATTAATATAAAATAAATAGAACGACGCACACAATACCAAACCTGATGCCTCCTTTCAAACAGGCACCGGATCTAAGTGATTTGCTTTTCATTGCTTATTTATTATTCTTCTACTTTTAAAGAGCAACACATGGCAAGAGAAGTCATTTCTGCAAGCACGACAAAATATAATCTCTTCACAAAGAAAGGCAACAGCTGTTTATTCAGCAGGTCCCTTCTATTCATGACGTTGCCATCTGAAAATAAGAATGTCATTGAAAATGATAATAAACCCATGGATTTTTGTGATTACCCTAGAAATACACCAATTTCAGTGTTAAACCAGCCAATATGAACAAGGTGGTTTGGGGTCCTCTATCTTTCGTGCCCCATAACTCTTTGGAAAGTCATTTCATCTCAACTCATTGGGAGCTGGATGCCTAACTCCCACAGAGATGCACATTTTGGGATCTTGTGGGGTTTGCGACCACCTCACCCCACAGTGATGTCCAGAGCCCTCACCCTCACCCAGCCAGGACCCATGCCATGTTAATCTCTAGTTTCAAAGACACATATACAGATAAAAATGGAAACTTTTTAAAAATTACAGATTTTGCTGAAATTTCATTCTTGGCGAGGGAGACTCAAGTATTAACCACATTAAAACTACGTTTTTAGAAATAGGTCTGAAAACTATTGCACCCAGCATCAGAGAGGACACAGATAAAGTAGAGTCATCTGAAACCAGACTCAGTCAAGCCAGCGATGAGCCTCACATAAACTCTCCTCTGACTCCTCACATCCCTTTCCAGCACTGGTGCAGCACATCCCTTCTCCCACCAGATACCAGCCCTCCTAGGGACCCCAGGGCTTGACTTGGAGCCAGAAGGTCCTGCTTGCCTGCCCGTTCCGCTGCCTCCTCCTTGACACACAGCCTTCCAGATAACATCAGGCCAAGGCCCTTATGTCCCCCCGGGGCCAGAAAACCAGATTTTCCGAATGACCTGCCCAGATCACCTCTCATCAGCCTCACACACTGGTTGGTGCCAGGGCCCTTCCTCTACACAAGTCACCAGGTATTGTCCTGGAGCCAGACATTTCCCCCCTTCTCGTGTTCACCAAAAGACTGACCACGTCTTTGCTGGAGCCACTCATTTCGAGCACGCTCCAGCGACCCACATCCCCACCCCAGCATCAGGTCACACTGAAACTTGCCCTGCCACTGTGCCCTTCCTGTTTGCCTTCTCCAACAACCGCCCTTTGATTGACTTGCTTAAAGATGTCACCATCAAGTAGGCTGTGGTCTGGGGCCAAAAGGGAAAAGACCACAGGTCACTAAGGAAATAAGCTGTGAGAGCTTATTTCATCCCTGGCAGGAGGATTCTGTGTCGCCTCAGATATTTTTCTAGCCATCAGATCAGCTCAAAGCTCTCCAGGCCAGGGCCCAGCAGTGAACATCCCACTGCTGGTCCATCTCAAACATCTATGATTCTATGATCCTGCTGGCAGCTGCTGGTGGGTTTGTGTTACTTCTGAAGGGTATTTCAAGCAGTTTCATGGTTGTGTTTTCTATCAGAGAGCAGGAAGAGCTCGATTTCCACCTGCCACACCCCCATCCAGCCCACAGCCATGCTCTCACCCAGGAGGCAAGGGGTGACCCCAGGGGCTCCTCTTGCCTGTGGAGCAAGGGGGACCCGCAGCCATCCCAGGTGCCCATCATCCCTCCCCTCCCAACCAGTGGTTGCTCATTTTAAGAGAACACAGTGGCCTCAACAACAGGTCTTTTCACAGACCTGCAGGCCCTGCTATCTCCCCCACTTTCACCAAAACAAAAATTTCCTCGGGAATGCACCTTTGTCCTGGGTCACCAGGTGGAGGAGACCAGGCAAATACTAAAGGATGAGCGAGAGCACGCCTTAAAACAGAGAAACCACCTCATGCAGCGTCCCAGAGATTTTTTCTTTTTATTAAAATGAGACAAGCAGCATTCAGGCCAACTTAAAAGACTGAGTAGCACAATGACAGCTCCCATTTCAGGGGAGACAGGCAGAGGAGGAGGGGATCTGGATTCAAACTAAAGCCTTGTAGCAGATACCCATCAACACGCACCCCAAGGTCACATGTGGGAGGCAGCTCCTTTTAAAATAATAGGACAGCTTGGGGCTTTATTTACCTGCAGAAAGGCTTTTTCACTCTGGTGATGGTGGCTTCACCCCCGGAGACCTTATGGAATTCTTGTGGTGTCTCCCCGAAAGGAGCAGGTTTTGTGGACAACCAGTGTCTAGATGTGCAGGGAGAGGAGAAATCCAGGTCTGCAGAGCCCAGGCAGGGGTCCCACATTCCCATGGATGCCCACCTGATGAACCTGGCCCCCAGACAGTCTCTCACCCCTACAACACACAGCCCACGACTTGCCAACCCACTGGTGTCCAGTCCCCCGTGCACGTGTCCTACAGGCGGGTCAGGCTGATGCAGCTTCTCCTCCCGCAGTTGCCCACAGCAGCACAACCCCTCCTTTCCACCTCCACGTACCTGTGAACACCCAGTTTTAAGCACACAAACTGCCCATTTCCTCTGCTCACACCATCATAGGTTTAAAAGCACCGAGGATCAAGCCTGGGATTGCGAGTTTGCTGGGGAGCAGAGGGTCTGTCCCCACGGCTGGGCACAGCAGTAGTAGCAGAGTGGGGAGCCCACAGGTCCACAGCAGCATCTCAGCACCATGGCAAACAGTTCTCATTTCTGTCACTCAGGTGTTAAAAACACCTTTTTGAGGCAGAAAAGCCATGAGGGCCTCACCTGCACAGAAGACAGAGAACAGGACTGGTGCTGCCGTGGGTAGGGGAAAATATGGGGTCATGGTCTTTCTGCCTCACCTCCATCGCCCGTGCCACAGCCCTGCAGACGAGGCGGCAGGGTTTACTCCAGCAGCTCACTCGGCCACTGCTTAAAGCTTGCTCTGACTTAAAACCGAGCAAAAACAAAGACCGAATATCCCAGCTCCTCAGCAGGAGACGTGCTGATCTGTGAGCAGGGCTGAGCCCTGCCTGGCAGGCAGAACTTGTCACCAGCCTGATAAACCAGGGCAGCTCCTCCAGCAAGCGAGGTTCACCGACTTGCTGCGGGTGTCTGGCGGGCATTTTCATTTTTTTTTTCATCCCAGCACCTGTCGCACTTCAAGTTTACTGAGCAATGTTTCCTTAAAGCTTGCAATACGGCGGTTAAAGAGCGTTGGGTAAAATTTTTTTTTTTTTTTTTTTTGCTTTAAATGAAGCTACAAGAGATGATACAGAAATATGAGTCTGCTTTAAAACGGAAACCCAACTTTCTTACTCTTTGTGGTTATGGGACAGAAACAAACAAACCAAAAAAAAAAGGGAATTGGAAAACAAAGAAAAAATACAAGCTTCATATGATTTCTAACCAAATTTCATGCTCTCTGAGTGCCTGGCAGGCTTTCCAGTCACACAGGCTTTGGGGCACCTAAGTCCCCTTGAGTAACACCAAACTCCTCAGCAGCTTGGGAGCTTTGGGGCATTACTGACGGGGAAAAGGACTGCCAGGCAGCACAGTGAAGCCCTGCAGCTGATGGAGACCTCTGCCCAAGGGATCCCAAGGTTTTGTGCTCTGGTCCCCACTCTGCCTCCAGCGACACCGGATGAAAAACAAGGAAGCTACTCAGCCCCACGTCCTTGGCACTGCCCAAAACCACCCCCAGCACCTTCCCCTTGCACAGCCCAGCCCCACTCTGCCAGTCCAAAGGAGGCAGCTGCCTTTCTCCCAAGCAAAACAACACAGTAGTAACTAAACCCAGAGCTCTCATCTCTGCTCCTTCCCTGGATCCCAAAGCAGGGGCTGCAGGACCAGTGCTTCCCTCCCTGGGTGTGAGGTCCTGGGCTCCAGTTTGCAGTTCTGCACTAGCTTCTGGGGACCAGCAGAAGCCCAGTTAGCAAGTGCCTGTCCTCACCCACCTGGGCTGCCATCACTGCTGGAACCAGTTAAACCAATTAGTAGCACATCAGGGTTACCCTGCCTTTGTACCAAGGACTGTCACAGGTGTGTTTTTGCTAATGACCTTACACATTTCTGCACCCTTCAGCACCTCCTTGGCTGTTTGTGGGGGCTTTCATCTCCCCGCTTTTATCCTTTTCCCCCAGAGTTCATATTTTTTTGGGACTGTGCAGTTGAGAGAGGGGACAGCAGGGTAGATAAGGCAGGGGTTAATGAATTGCTCGTGATGGAAGAATAACGACCAAGCTAACTGAGGCTCTTATATGCCTCCTTGCTACTGTCCTTAGCTGCTGTGATGATACTGTGCCTACTCAGACAGCAGAAACCTACCTGCTCTCCCAAAGGGACTCAGAATTTCCCTTCTCCAGAGTAACGCCTGTCACAGCATCAGTTAATGGATAAGTCATTTTTCCACTAAATTTCAAAACTCATGTTATCACCTTTTATTATTATTATTAAGGTCACTTGTGCCTTATTTTAATTAACTGCTGTTCTTGTTAACTTTTGAAAACCAATGTTATCTGAAGCATAATTATCTAGTCTTTTATTCTGCAGCAGAGATAAACATGAGCAGGTTGGACACGACTGCTGAGAGACATCGCATCTCTCAAGGGGAACTGGACTCCTAAACAGTTTTTTGCTCTCAGACTCTGCCCACGACTGTTAACTTGTTCTTGAGGCACTTCTCTTGCAGCATGAGAAGATGCCCTAAAAAATTGCAGTGATGAATTTCCCTGAAAAAAATAATACCTCCTCTAAATACTCTGGAAAACAGCAGAACTTGTTTAACATCCTGACCTAAACACCTGGAATAACTTTGGGGCTAAATGGCTCTTGACTCCTTGAACTGATGCAGTGAAGTTCTCCTAAACCACAGTAAGCTTGTCCTTCCTAAGAACCTAATTCATCTGCCGCTCCTTCTTAGACCCTGTCCAGCACCAAGGCTTTGCAGGAAGCAAAACAAGCTGTTAAACCACAAGCCAAGTCAACTCTTGTCCCTTCTTCCAACATCTGCACTGCCTGCAAGACACCTTCCCCTTCGGCTCAGTCTTGGTCCTGCAAGTCCCCACTGCTGAGCCTACACAGGGGACTGCTGCCGGTGCTGGTCCTGCTCCTGCCCCACGCTCAGAGTTGCTGGCCATGCCCCAGCACGAGGCTTTGTCAGTGTAACCCTGCCGGCATCTCTGGACTCCTCTTCTCTGCCCTCCACAACCCAAGGTGCCAACTCCACCCCGCCTCTTCCAGCCCTGCTACCCCGAGGACCTTTTGGGAAACGTGGGGCTGTTACTGCTGGAGGATGCCCAGGAGCCTCCGTACAGCCCTGGCTGAAGGAGCAAGTTAGTCCATGCTTTTCAACCTGTGTCCTTCGGAAGGAATAATTGGATGGAAGGGCAACTAGGAGATATTGCCAGAAAACATCAATCAACAGACAAAATAATTTAGGTTTTTGACTGTGTAGCTACAGTAGTTTCCCTCTAAAATTCCCCTGTGAAAGGGAGTCAAGTGCTTACCACTCAACTTTACCCAGCAGCTTCACCTGCCAGCCCAGGACAGGTCTCTCTTCTGAGGCACTCCGGGGTGGGGAGACACCAGGAATACTGCTGTGCCATGGTACCAGGTACGCAGCTCCTTCGCTAAGGGCAAGCTCTCACCCAGGCCAATCTCGGAAAGTTGTCTAGTTGGTTCAGGATGGGAACGACAAACCTATTGTGAATTTAGTGGCACAGAACAACCACAATAATTAAGTTGGCCCCATCTAGTTGTTCTTATTAGATGCAATTAAATAAACTGACAAAAAGAGGCAACAGTGAATGTTGTGCAAGTTACTAATACAGCGGATCTCGCCACAACAACAAAATCCATCCAAAAAATATCTGTTTCTTTATGGGTATTTTTTTAAAGTTACACCATCAAAAAAAAAAAAACCCCAAGCAGACTTGTTTTGTTTTGTTTTTGTTTTTTTTTTTAAAGTCAGGTCTTTCAATATGCGGGAAATACTGTACAGACTGTGGATGCCACTTTCCAGCCTCATCCTTCCCTTTGCGAGCCTTGCACCCCTCCTTGCGGTAGATTGCAGCAATTGTCGTGCGAGCCAAATCCTCTCTTTGCTGGGCTTTGCCTTCCAAAAAGAGCGCAGCTAAACTCCCAAGGCATGCTTCCAGCTCCAGCGTCGAGCATCACCTTCTCCAGGTTGCGAAGGTCCCCGAGCGAGAGATACAAACAGCTTCTCCCTCTCGCTAGAAGTCAACGCTCAGCAGGCGTCTCAAACAGAACTAAACCGGAGGGTGCAGATGCGTGCGACGCACTGCAACAGTCCAACCACCCCATCTTCATGTTTGTTTAAAGGTTACTTTGGGATGAAAGCTGGTTAGAGAATAAATAACAGATGCTGCAGGCATCCATTATGTATTTTTGCAATTAGCAGAAAATCTGGGTACTTTTCTTAAAGAACATACATAATTTTGTGGGATGTTTATTGCTGGAAGCAATCTGCTCTCACGGGCAAGAACAGCATCCAAGAGCCCAGGGAAGCCTCACAAGCAGTCATACACGGTAAGCCAAATGCAATGCCTACTTCAGGAATAGCACTTCAAATCCTGAGCTCTGTTGCAAGGAAGCGGTCAAATGCACTTTCTTTCCACAGAAAATTTTAAATTAGAAAGAACATGGTAAAGTTATCCCCGTTTCTATTTTCCACTGACATTTTGACTACCCAGCAAAAATGTGGCTGCTGATTATACTTTCGATTGAAAAGTGCATCCAGGATGTTTCACATCATTGTTGCCTTCTGTGCCCAAGGGCTTCTCCCATGGTACTGCTACCATCTCCCCTCTTGGGGTAGGGAAATACTACTACACCTTGGTAAAGCTTGTCCATCCAGGATGCACGGCCTGGAAAGGCAAATAGAGGTACGGAAGCCAATACAGCTCCCAGAGAGCATCTCCCTCTCACAGAAGTTTGTGTGTGTGGAGCATGAGGTGGGGCAGCAGCTGAACTTCAGAATGTGCCAGTCCTCCCACTGAAATAAAGGCATGGATGATTTCCATCATATCCAAATGAAACCAGAGGTGGTATTCAGACAAGGACGGCAGTATCTGGGTTAGAAGATAACACGGACTTCACGATATTTGGTGACCATAGCTGGGGACTTCAGCTGGCTCTAGTTTAAGAAGACAACAGTGGTAATGCCCTGAACAGCAACCTAAAGAGACAGCTCTGTGCTCAGTCAGCAAAGAGGACCACCACACATTACATCCTCCAGATACCTCGATAGTCCCTGAAGACCTCCACGATAGATTAAGCTTCACTCCTAAGACTTGATCTAATTGAGAATCTATCCTAAATTCTCTTTTCACAGCACTAAATAGCAGTGCTTGCTGAGCACAAAAGTTGTACAAGACCCCATTTCCGCGTACCACCCACACACCGTTGCACTTCGGTAGTCGCACAGTGATTTTTGCTATTTCTTACCACAAGGAAACTGCACTGTGCCAAAAAGCCCTCCAGAATCAAGCAGATAATATCTTTTAAGACAGCGCCTGGCATCTTCCAAGAGTTGCCTCACTGCAGCAGCTATTACAAGAAACTAAACCAAACTCTCCTATTTGTAAATTAGAAAGAAAAAACACTACTCAGACCGGTATTTGGTTTAGGACTGAACAGTTCGTGCAGAGCTTAAGAAGCATTTCAGACAAAAGCAAGCTTTCTGCCAAACATTTGGGGGGAAAGAGAATTTCTGCTTTGCTCTCTGAATGCACTTGTAAACCAGGATGACAAAATAGCCTGGCACTGCCACCCACAGTAAAATAAGCTGTGCATCTCGTTCTTCACAAGCACAGCTCAATTTGTCTTCATCCTGCCCAGGTTAGCTTCTACTGCTTTACCCTGAAGACAAATTCCTGCCTCCACAGCCCCTGGAATTCAAGGCGGTAAAGTCGAACAGACGGGTATCTGAAGCTGACATCCGACTAGTGAAACAGAATTGACTGAGCTGCTTTAAGCGTCTTTCCTCCCCTCCTCAATCATCTCACTTGCTCTCACTGAAGCGTAACAGGTCACTGCCAGTTTAACATCTAGTGCTGGCGGGGTTTTTTCACGCAACTGCTGCTAAGCACTGTGCTGAAGCAAGGCAGACACATCCGATCTCGCTCACCTAGGAGAAAAGAGCAGAGGTACTACAGAGATTTTCTGTGGTTGAATTAAAAAAAAAAAGGCACAATGTGCTTTACCTCAGTCCTGTAACAGATTATCTACCAAGCTCATTGGCAGAAAGAGGTTTTGGTTGCTCCAGCTGAAGGCATTTAAAGATTTTGTTTCTTTTGCAAGGCACATAGAAATTGGTAAGAGCACCCCCTTCCCCACCCCAAAGAGCATCCACAGTTCAGAAAGGTGAGGAAAAGACATTAAGAGGCAGAAAGCAAGGAGGATAGAGAATACATCAGCTGAGAAGTTTAGAAGACTCAATAAAGATGCCTGTTGTTACCAACAGCAATACTCTACAGACCACAGGCTGAAAACCACCATCACAAACTAAGCAATCCATGAAAAATAGCAGCGAGCAGCAAGATTAAATTCATCTACGCTCCCCTATATGCACTGGAAGATTTATAAAGGTCTGCAGATGAACAGAGTGTGACAACCGCTGCTATACAAAACCAAAAGGCTTCGTATTTTTGTTACTGTCTCCTTTGTTACCGTCTCCTTTGTTACCTGACGAGCTGGCTCCTCTCTGGGTCGCCTTGCAGCTCTCACTATTAGCTGTTACCCCCAGGACCTCCGGGTCATGGCAAGTGCAGCCCCCAGCGCCCAGGCTCCAAGCCCTGCCGAACGGGCGAGCGGTTGTCCCCCACACAGCCAGCCCCGCAGCCACCGACCGCAGCTTCCAGAGACACCCGTGCCACAGCAGGGACCGAGCTGGTACTGAACTTCCACCCGAGCAGAACAGTAATCCCTTAAGCTGCAACTGCCCTAAGTGCTGGCAGCTTGGAACTGCCAACCGGTAATGGCAGCTGGCAGCTCCAGTCTGAACTGAGGATTTTTTCCCCCCACTTAACTCTCCCATTCTCCCCAGTTCAGGCTGGGTAACGGCACACAGACGTCCCCGCTGTTGCAAGACACAGCGTTTTGCACAAGACCTCAGAACTCCCTTGTGAACCATCTCTTCTTCTTAAGGACAAATGTTGCTAGTGGGGAATATCTCACACTGAGGCGGATCCTCAGCTGCGTGTTTATGGTCTTCTCCACAAGCGCGTCTCCTCCGCCTGCCCCCACTCCAAAAACCTGGCACTTTTCGGGCCGGAATCTTCAGTTCAAGTCTCCCATGTGGGGAGTGGGAAGTCCCCAAGGAGACTCTACAGTCTCAGGATGGGGTTTCAGCAGAACAGT
>Ga0181612_148794_pt1 | contig 17878 bp, 9 predicted proteins | sample HoacroProtozoa21_FD_119630 | JGI IMG/M metagenome (GOLD analysis project Ga0181612, IMG submission 119630) | Hoatzin crop microbial communities from Cojedes, Venezuel. Combined Assembly of Gp0051906, Gp0051904, Gp0051908 | reverse complement strand
TGCCTCCTGTTCTAGATTTCTTTCTCAGGGGGATGCACTGCTCCTGAGCATGGAGGAAGTGACATTTAAACAGCGACCAGCACTCTTGGACCCCCCTGCCTTTGAGAGCCCTGGCCCACAGGATGCCTCCAAGTATCTCCTTGAAGAGGCCAAAGTTATCTTTCCGGAAGTCCAAGAAATGGAGGGCATCTGAATATCTGCAATTTCCATTACCCAAATAATTCTTATTGGCTTTCTGTTTGTGGTTGAATTAAATCTGAGTAACTAGGCAGGCATTTTCCTTCATTTGTACTTTTTTTGTTTTTACACTTGTTATATAGATAAACAGGTCTCTTCAGGGAAGAAAACGAAGAAACCTTAAAGACACCAAGAAATAACTTTCTTTTATAGTAAATACATACATAGTTACGTACATATATTTGTTGAATTTTTGTTTCTTGCTGGTAGAGATGAAAGCCATTCACCAGTAGCACAATAACTGGAGAGAAAAACAGACCTGACCTTTAAAGAGCAATACATTATTTCTTTGGTAATTGCAATTAAACACAGGCAAACCCATGTTAATGTTAACTGTGTAGCTGGGAGCAACTCTAACTGTGGTCTGCAAGACGCTTGCTATCACCCTACAGAGGGCTGGCTGCAGTCGCACAGTCTTGGCCGGCTTCCGCAACACACAAACAAATCAAATCAACACAGTCTATGGATCAATCAAAGATTTGTCAAATGTTTGTCCTCTTGTAGGTAGATCCTCTAGCTGTTACTGAGGTGTTATGTGCTTATAACCAAGTTGGAGCAGAGTATATTGTCTCTAATTGTTTGTGCCAATGAACCCATAAAGATTCAGTATATACATTAGCATAAAGCTTTGTCACATCATCCATCATAGCATGTATGTACACAAAATACCAGACATTGACAAATCTGATAAAAGTACTGATTACTAGACTGGCCATCTGAATTTGGACATGATTACACAATCACTGACACTCCGCAAAATATGTGTGCATAAAATATATATGCTAAGTGGGTTACACTTCTCTAGTGATAACTTTTAAAAAGTTATATAACTTTAGTATACTAGATTTTTAATATATATTAAAGTTATATTTAAATGTTAATATTTTTGTAAGAGAGATGCTGCATCTGCTATTGTAACACTGAAGTTTTAGGAATGACAACTACAATAACAAAAAACCCAGAAAAACAACTAGATGTTTGGCATTAAGGATTCCAAGATAAAAATGTGCATTTTAATCACAATTTTGATGTAAACATTGTGTCTTGAGCTCTTCCAAATACTTTGCTTTAAAAATTACTTTTACCTTCGCTGTCATTTGTATTTTCTGATCCATTAACAGTTATCCAAACTGCTACCTCCATATATGTGCCCATTTGATACTATTTCAGCATTTAGAAAGTGATTTTATAAGCTCATATTGCTTCTAAGCTGTTATCAACACATTTATGAGGTGTGCTTTTGGAAAGCCTATTTGACTGACACTGGTGTTTTGACAGCTTTTTCACTGGAGAGGTTGATTAGCCCATGCCAGTTTGTCTGCTGTAAGTTCGATTTTTCTGCAAGGAAACCCTTTGTCATTGGCTAAATATGCTCCTGGGTAAATAAAATCCTTACCACTTAGGAGCCACCTAGAACATATTGTTACTGAAAAATGAAAACTTTGGAATCCAGAAGAGCATAACTTCAGCTACAGGACCCTTCAGCCACGAAGCTCTTACTTGCAGAAGGTATGAAGCTTCTGTGGCCAAATTTATGACTGGATATTTTGGATTCTGTAAAAATCAGAAAATAGTCTATGTTAGTACAACTCCATGTTACTGTCAAGACTTTGGTCCAGATACAGGATCAAATAAAAGAGCAGCCTCTGTTGTAATAAACTTTGGGGGATTAGAAATAGGCAAAATAAGTGGTGTTATTTCTTTTTGTTTGTTTGTTTTGGCTTTTATAGGTTGGTTGGTTTGTTGGTTTTTTTTTCAAGAGATATTAAATTTCTTACGCATTTTTAAAGAAAAATATTGTTATATTATATTTACTAAATACATTTTCTTCATTGTTTGCTTGAATTTGGTTAGTAGGGATGAATCCTGTCACTCAGCTTTAGACATCTGAAGAGTTGGACATTTAAACTTGGCGCAATATGGTTGTAAACTTGTCTAAATCTCACTGCATCTGGCCACAGATTTTTGTAATTCATAGACCACATTGAAAGTTCTAGTCTGAGTAGATTCTTCTGTCTTCACTGATTGGATAGAACAAACAGACGAAAGCAGATAACCTTAGGTAGTATATTTATCATTTAGTAGTATTAGCACATTTCCATCCAATTTTCTTTTTTTTTTGTATCTTAAAAAATAATAATAAAAAAGGTACCTGTAAAATTTATGTATTTTTGTTTTATAAGTCTCCACTTTCTTACTAACATGATTCCTATGGAAATAGTCAAAATTTGGCAGAATTGTAGTAAGCCCAAAAATAAGGGTTAGGTCATAAGATAGTAAAAGCTGAAATGACAAAAAAATTCAAAACTGAATTTTTTGTCTTGAAAAAAAACTTTGTAATTGTTTAAATGTTTTTAAAAGAAAACAAAAACTTGGAATAAATTTCAAAGGATACTTTGGAATGTTAATTTATTATTCCAATACAGGGTGAAAGGACATTTCAGAGATATTTGAATTTTCTATAGAAAATAAAATCTATGTATTGGCAGGACATTTTGTACAGATATGTAATACAAAGAAAAACAGGTTTCATGTAACTTTACACTTTAAATGTACAATGCTTACTCATACTGATAATCTGATTATGTTATTTAACATTCAAGATTTTACTGATTTATTTCTTCCATAACTACTCTTCTGTTTCAGATATGAGAATCATCTCTCTGCATTCAGCCAGGTTTCCTGCTCTAGAGGTTATTGTTCTTGCAGAGAAGTAATAACTAATATTGAGTTTTTTATAACTTATACATGTATTAGCTGGAGAAAAGAGACAAAAGGAAATGGTTTTGCTTTTGCACGGTATTCCAGGCCAGAAATTTTCATCTTCAGCTAAAATGTTTTTCCAGTAGCACTCGCTTGTTTAAATAAACAAAGGATTATTTTCTCTCAAGACCAAGGTGTTTTTTTACAGGCTAAGAACGAAAGAGCTGGAAGACTAAGTTGAGCAACACCTCCTGATGATAAGAATGTGACAATAATGTCATGACACAGATCCTTCATAGTGATGTTCAAAAGCTGGTGTGGCAAAGCGATGAGGTAGTCACATCGATGAGAGCAGATGTGTGTGAGTCAGTGCACACATAAGTATCAGTTTGCGAAAATGCATATAGAAGGCTTAATCTCAATGATCATTGAAGACACTTGAGTGAGCAGGGTCATCTTCAACTAGGCCAGTTGCTCAGAGCCCTGTCCTACTTGACCTTGAATGTTTCCAGGGATGGTGCATCGACCACGTCTCTGAGCAACCTGTTCCAGTGTTTCACCGCCCTCATTGTAAAAAATATCTTCCTCATATCCAGTCTAAATCTACCCCCTTTTAGTTTAAAACCATCACCCCTTCTCCTAGCACAACAGGCCCTGCTAAAAAGTTTGTCCCAGCTAATGCTTCAGCTAGCAAAGAGCTTTTCTCCTCTTATGACTTGAGATGATCTCTGGAAAATGTGCATACTTCCCAAAATGGGTGAAACTTTTCAGAGATCTTTTCTCAGGGAAGGCACCGGCAATGTCAGGAGCTAGGCATGTCTCCTGGGCAGGCACACGCATACTTATTTTCAATATTGCAGCCATAGAGTGGAAGAATCTCTCCAGTTTTTGACTCTGAAGCTGGGGGGAAGGAGGGAGGGAGAGGGGACAGGGGGAGGCTGCAAAGTTGCTTTTTGAATTGCAGATCTAAGCTTTACAAAATATTCCTCTAATTGCTAAATCAGGAGGGAAGATCTAACAAATTTTCCTTAAACCAGACTTCTAACTTAAAAGTCCACATAGAAATTGCAGCTTACATTTCCATATAAAATTTGTCTTCTGAAGTATTTATTCATTCTTCTAATACATTTTTTTCAGATTACTGATTTGAAAAGAGCAAACTCAATATTGTCCGTTTGACCTCAGGAAATATCAAAACATGCTTTAATGTAGAAGAAAAGATTCTGGCTAATTTTAAAATGTGAAATACAGGCAGAATCATATTTGTCCATCTCATCTTGCCACTCCTACGCAAGGAGCAGTGACTGGTGGTGATGGATCTTTTTTTCCAGTGTAGGCTGCTGGATGTGAGCTGTGTGTAACAGCCTGGTGGGGTAGTTTGGATAACGATTAAACAGCAAACCAGCACAGTGCTGCTGACCAACATTTCAACACTAAATGATTTGGCCAAGCCAAATTTCAAGAGTCTGGAAGCCAAGTTCCTAAGATGTTGTTGGGGAGAAAAGAGGCTTATACATCCATCATTTATAAAAAGTGGCTGTGAAGAATTTGTCCGTGCCCTCCCACTGGTGAGAAATTTCCATATATACTCTATAGCAATCAATGTCATTATACCACATACATGTAATCGAAACTAGCAGCGGAGCTTGTCTTTATTAAGACTGATCTACTATTAAGAGAATATAAATATGACTGAGTGTAATGGCTTAAATCCTTGACAGCCTCAGGTTTGCCAGCAGTAGATTTCCATGCGTTTTCAGCCAGGAATTGGGAACATTGTCTAAGCACAGAGCATTTAATGTGCCACAGACGGTGCCTTGAGATTTCCTGTGCACACATGCGCAGAGGAGCGATGGCTGGGAGAAGCTGCATTTTCCACCTGCCTCGAGACACTGGTGGAAGAGGAATTCTGCCTCTTGTACTCTGGGTGTCAAGCACTTTGCAGAGGTCCCATAAAGGCACCTCATCACCTTTGCCGTAACACCTCATAGCCGCTTGTTAGCTCCTCTCTTTTTATGGTCCTGTAGGTAAAGCGGTTCATCTTATTTAAATATCCCTGAGGCTACTAGCAAGAAACTATTGAACTGCATAAGAAAAAACTTGAATACAAAAACAGATGCATATGTTCGCCTTGGGGATAAATGTGTTATGATATGGGGCGAAACTCTGCTCCAGCTCTATTGCACGGTAATGCAAAGCAGTCCCAGCACAGCAGAAGATTTCTGAATTGACGCCAGGCTGAAGGAGAGCAGCATTTGTCCTAGCATTATCACCAGGCCCCTCACAATCACATTTTCACTTATTCCGTGTGGATGGGGGCTTGTTGACAATTCCCTGGATTTCAATCTGGAAGAAAGAGTTGCATGTTTGACCTTGTACCTCCAACGCCATGTGTCTGCCTGCCTCGCCTGCACACTTTACATCGATCCGTTCCCTTTCATTTGATTTACATACGATGTAAGCTATAGTAGCAATGCCCGCCCTTTTTTCTGCTTTGTTTTTGGCTTAGAGCATTATCAAGTAGTCCCTGGTTTTAGTTTCTGCATTCACATCACTGCTTTCATAAAACTGCCTCGGCAAATTTGGATGACCGATAAGGGATGAACTTTCTCTCACCCTCAGCTGCTCTGATCTGAATTGTTAAAATCCCTTTGGACTGGAAAAATGCAGAAGATATTATTGACAAATTTCAAATAATTCAAAGATTTTTCATACACAAATATTCAGAAAGCCAGAGTTTTAGCTGAACCTAATCCAAAACTTCTGGTGGCCTTGCAAGTATGAAGATACCTTTCTTACCTTCACTAGGAGGGGACAACTGGCAGTGGCAACAGCATTGCTCACAAGAAGCTAATGTGCGCTTTCTCCAGCCACTGGTAGAAGATGTCGCAGGGCTAAATATAGTGATACCCATTTAAGGATCTAAAGTACCTACTCATAGTGACAGAGGCCACATGTGGGCTACCTTGACAAGAAGCAACTTGGCAAGTTTTGACTCTGCTGTGGTTGGCTTTTTTTTTCCATCCCCTTTGAGACCCCCAAAAAAGAGAGAAAAGAGCCAAGTTACTTCAATGTAAGCATGTTAAATAACTGGCATCTTTCCTGAAATCTTGTGAAACAAATTGTAGCTCTATGCATTTAAGTCAGCCAGGTTACAGTATTCTGCAAAATTAGACATCTATAATGGGAGTGTTGACGAGCCCTTCGCTGTAGCAACACAGTGGTGCCCACTCAGAGAATGAATCAAAGCTCCTGGGAATAATTAAAGAACATTTTGGTCAGCTTGTGATGCAAATATGAATTTTTCAGGTTATACAGAAATAAACTGGAAACCCACAAAACATCACCAAAAAAGACTAAAGTAACGAGACTGACTGATGTTTGTCCAAATGGGCCTGAAAGGAAAATAAAAGTCTGGAAGGCAAGAGGACAGGAAGGTGTCTGAGTAGCTGTGGTTCAGGACAATATCTCTTTCCTCTCTGTTTTTTCAATTTTTTATTTTTCTATCATCTATTATGATGGAGACAAAACTAATCCATCTTTTCATTAATCCTAAATCCTTCTCCTTTATCTGGAAAAATGACACCAATTACAACTTCAGGTTCGAACTTTAGTAATTCAGAATCTTGTTAGAGAAAAGCATTTGCATATTCAAATGTGCTATTTTCACTAGTCTGTGGCTATATATTTTGTCAAGCCAAGCTTTTCTTACATTATCTTTTAATGGTGCTACACATACTAGAGTCTGTTCATTACATAGACCATTTCCAATTCCAATTCCTGTGAATTAAATTCAAGCAATTTCAATGAAATCAGTAGAGACCACCTGGGTTTAAACAGATCTATCTGATGCAAGAATACAACTTTATACTGTAATCTAACTCCTCCAGTTCACTAATGACTGAATGAAATTTAGAAAAGCATTCCCTCCAGCTAAGCATACTAATTCCCAAATGACATGCATCCTGTTTTCTCCTGACGTGATGATATAATGACGGTCAATGATAATACTGAATAACTATATCCAAGAGTTAACACTCCCATGCATACCTTTCATACTGAGCTAGCTCAATACTTCCAACCCTTCTTCAACTGTGTTACTTTTTGCTTCAAGAACCAAATTTAATTTAAAAATATGGTGGGAAAACATATTTTAAAATTGATTTATTGATTGTTGATGCCTATCAAACAAAGCAATCCTTTGGCTATTTTGTCAACATGGTAAATTTAGGGGGTAGCTGGCCTTCAAGGGGACACTCTGGATAAGAAAACAGTCAAATTCAAGACTTGAAAAATTAGAAGACATAAACTACAGGGAGGAGTCAAGTTATAAAGTCTCTTCTTTCTCTCCTTTCCCAGTCTTCCTCATACAACCATAATTCATTAAAGAGTGCTTTGAACATTTCCACAACTGCAAGCAGTTGGACAGAATGAACAGGTGAAGGAAATACATTTTAACAATTAGCCCATACATGATGGTCTCATCCTATTCAAATGTGCAAGCCTGAAAAATTAAAAGGTGTGAAGCAGATACAGCCACAAGGTGTGAAGACAACAGTCATGTTTAAATGACTTTTATCACTTTTTGCATATACTGATGTTTAAAACTGTATTTTTTAATGACACAGTATATTTTCTACCATAGCCTAGAGTCCCTAATTAGTGCTTAAGCCACTTGAAGGGATTATTCAATTTTTAAATAATTTCTTCAGCTAAATGAGGGAATCCCATATTCCCAATGTTGGCTGCATGAGCGTTCTTGCAGTTGCTTCTAGTCAGAGTTGCCTGATGCAGTGAGTTTCCTACGAACTATTGTGAGAGAAAATCATGTGCTAAAGGTGTAACCCAGCAATGAATCAGTAAATAGCTGTTCCTCTGAAGATCAGCTCATTAAGAAGCGGCCATCTGAATGAAATAAGGTTCCTGGGGAGTCTGTAGCACTAGACATGCCAGAAAGAGATGCATGAAACCTTGTTGTATGCCATGACCAAGCAAAAGGAATTCTTACCTAGGCAGGATTCGTGGTTAATATTCTGCTCTTGTGCTTCGCATATTGAAGCCCCAGCGTGCTTTTGTTTATGATCTGGTTCTTGTTCAGCACATTTACATGCAACCAACTGTTCAAGTGGCTCAGTCACCTCTGGTACAAAATGGAGCTGAGCTGAAATGCTAAAAGCTGGAGCTTTGTTTGCAACATGAAGAAAACCCAAACAAAAATATCAGAACTTTTTTTTTTTTTGCTTTGACAAAAACCTTAATGATAGCTTCCTTGTTCAATAGAATAGTGTTATATGGATATATTACAGCTGGTTAAAAGAATCCAAGATTATTTAGGTTTTACCTAACTTTTTTTACTTTTAACTAAGTTTGTTAGTCGGAGATAGCTGAATGACACAGCATTTGTTTAACTGAGCAATACACAGCTTAATTAAATACTTCACATGCCAATATCTAATCGTGACACAAAAAGACACACCCCCCTCCCCCAATTAAATAATCTTAAGTCCCTTAGCCATTTTCTTGGAAAAGAAGAGCAGGCTCTGTTAAGACACATGGCAAGCAATCTTTTCTGCAAAACAGCAAACTAAAACACAGCACTGCTACCATGTGTTAAGAGACGCTGTCCTTTTGCATGATATATTTAAAAACACCTTCTCTCCACAAGCAGCAGGTATGCAACTTGACCAGTTGCATCAGGGTTTTAACATATAATGTGACTTCAGTGAATTGAAAGGAAAGGAGGAAAGGCGATGAGTTAAAATCACAATTTCCCAAACAATCTTATTAATTTCTAACTTATAAATGGGAAATTTGTAACAAATAAGGAAATAATTGAGAATGCCCGCTGCACTCAGATATGCCTCTGCCAACATAGGCATAAGTAGAAATAGGTGTCAGAATGAAGTTCAGTTGAATTAAGCACCCATTCTAGCTGGAGCGAGGAATGAAGCCATTAGATTCAGTTGCTGTAAATCTGCCAATGTTTGGGCTTTTTTTTATTTCATGGCTGTATTACCTAATCATCCTGTTGTGATATATCCATACTGTATGTAAAAAAGTATGTATCATTTTTGTGCCCAGCTCAAAAAATCTATAGAAGCCACTATATATTTCTAGTTGGTGTGCTTAGCAGACATTATCCAACAAGTGAACAAAGACTATAGTTTCAAATAACACTAGTTTTATCTTGGCCAAATTCTCTGCTATGGTTATGTTATTTAGGATAATCCTGGCTTCACACAAGCAGGCTGAAGGAGGTGTGCAGGGGAATCCGCTGGAGACAGAATGGCAGCGCAATGGTACAATGATGTATTTGTTCATATTTTGCTATTGCATATTTGAAAAGGTCAGACTCAAATAAAACTGCCAAGATACGATATTCCTCGGAGAGGAAGAACATGGTTTATGTGTCTCAGCTTTGCCAAAAAACTATGGAAACCAGTGCTTCATTTTGTGAATAAAGATGTAGGCACAAATAGTGCCTCAGGCAGGGTGAAGACCACCCTTGGGCAGAAGTGTTTAGGAGTTGCAGTGGTGAAAGGTTGGGGGTGTGCTTTGTTTTGCAGAACATTTGGGTGTGTATAACAGGCCTGTCTAAACAGAATTGGTGTGTCTGATGGCTGATCCAATATTCCAAGGAGGTCCTCTATTCAGAACTTCTTTTCCTTTCACACTTACCCTACTTTGTGTATTGTGCTAGATTATACTGGTTTCATAAGTGGCAGTCACAGTTACTGTCCATCTGGATATGTTTTGAGGCTCTATAAAGTTTTAACAACTGTGAAGGGGGAAAAATACTAAAGTATGCAGCCAGTCTGAAGTGGTTATCTCGAGATTTAACCTACTTTTGCCAGGCATGCACAAAGCACGCTTCATAGTCAGTGTTAAACATGTTTAGATCTGTAACCTCAATAATACAGCAAAAAGCATTCTTATGAGATGACAGATTATCAGTTTGTATCTGTAATCTCTTAATGAATGAAAACAGTGATAGTATTAGAATCATACTAACACATCTCTACACATTCAGTCTTGATTTAGTGCATGTATAACTGAATCAGATACTTGGTTAACTCTTGCACTTGTCCTATTCCTTACTTTTTAATAAGGAGATTTTATGCTTTTCAATATACTTTAGTAAGATTTTGGTTTGCTATAATTTCATCTCATGCTATTCATTATGGAATGCCAATTCGTTCTCAAAATGCTTGTACATGCTTGTCACATTTTTTTCACTGTTAAGAAGTCCTCCTTTCTATTTTGGATTTTTCAGTGCCTAGTAATTCTTTTTTTTAAAAAAAGCACTAACAATAATATAGAGGATAAGCTTAAATTTCATATATGTTTCATGACAAAGAATAGTTGTTACCAGTTAAATAAATGTGTTATATGTGATTAGACAAGTCATACTAATAAATACTTGGATAAAATTAAGATAGCTTGAACAGACATCTATTACTGCTATTTGTAATTCCACGTGTCCTGAATTCCACATCTCAATTCCTGATATTTCCAGCAAATGCAGCTTTTAGTTCTCAGACTTTACTGGTTGAGGAGTAGGATCCCAAATTCCACAGAATGCAATTCCCCAGTAGATTCACTAGCACATTACAGTAAGTGGAAAGAAAAATAGATAATGTTTATGTTTTGCAACAGTGTGTGCATAGGGAAATATTTTGGTAAATTCACATACTATATTAGTAACCTGTAGATCTAGATACAGCAGATTTTCCTTTGGGAAAAGAAAAAAAATGTCATGCTAGACTAATTTACCTTGTCAATCTTTAACTCCTGCCTCTGTGACGACTGATTTATGTATTTTCAAACATCTGGCTAGGCAAGAGCATGGTTCTGCAAATACACTGCTCAGGTGCACATCCTGAATCTGTGGAGCAGGCCTTTAGAAGTCAATCAGGTTTAGACTGGTTGTCTTTAAGGTTAGAAGTAGGCAGGTACTTGTGTCGGGATCAAAGCAACACGTCAGAACTTTGGGACCACATCTCTCTGAACTACTGCCTCCATGTCTTCGGATAATACGTGGCTTAACTGTTTTCCTCTAGAGAACCTGAGTTGCCTGTATACTGCTCAGAAATAAGCAGCGCTGTATTTTATACACAGCCATGGCTGTTGTTATGTAGAGCCAGGCCATCACACGCGAGTGCAGAAAAGCACAGGACACTCGCCACCACTTGTTGTTCACCCCAGCCCCTGGGGCTGCTGCAGACGGTGGCGCGGCTCAGGGGTCTGCTTGGCTTCTGCTGCAGGTCAGCACAGCCTGGGGGCAGCCGGAGCTCCTGCCAGCCGCAGGGCCTGCCGGCAGGGTGGCACAGGCAGGCTTCCCACCGATGGTGGGTGACTGCAGCCCACAGCTCCCAGTATCTAATTGTAAACCTGTTGCTTTCAGGGTGATACAAATGAATGGCGTGCAAGTGTACAGCCACCAGTGCCAGGTCTATGCTATGCTGAGGTTCGCCAGTGTGAGGAGATTTATCAGTACAGCATGTCCAGCTGGATCTCGAAGCTGGATCTGTCATGCCTTTCTGCTCAGCGAGCAGTACAAAACGACACAGCCCATGCCAAGTCCTGGTCCCCAGCGTTCCAGTGCACTGCCCCATAACTCCAGCCTCCAGTCAGCTCCAAATCACGCTGTTGCCCAGGTTTACTTTCAGATGGGCTTTTTTAGCTCCTGATGTATTGATGAATACATAGCAGAAGAGAAGCCAAATTACACAAAACTGTCTTGTTCTGATATACTGGGCAGTTAGTTACCATCAGCCCCCAGAGCAAAATAATACGTGGGCTGATAATAATGTCAGGGCTCTTCGCGCAGCAGCTGAAACTGTGTCTGCAATTGCAAGTGTGATTTAAGTCTCTCTTGTTCATATACAGCTTTTTGGTACTTCATCCCTTGGCTATCCCAGATAGGCCGATAATTTTTTTTTCTTTGCATTTGTAAAAGAGGATTAAACCATCTTGGGCTGGAGAAAAAGCTTCCTGCTGCAGAAGGCAAAAAAAAAAGTTACAGCAACACCATCATAAGGCAGAGATGCTGTTAGAACAGCAAAGGATTTTCCTGTAATTTCTTAGTACCCATCTGCAATAAATTTTTATGAGGGTTTGGAGGAAATAGAGGCCTAGGCTAACCAGCAGGTTCAGTGGTTTGGAAAGCTGTGCAGCATAGTTACTGGCAAATCTTTGTTTTATCCATCCTGACAGGTTCTGCCACATTATACAGGTACTTATTTTTCTAATGGAACATTATAAATCATTGTCAGGTCATCAACATTCTCACAGTCTTCCAAAGTATTTTTGTGTCTGCCAAAGGTTCCCACCAGACCTATAGGCCCATAGGATCCTATATAAGCTCCTTTAATGGAGCATGTAGTGCTGAACTGTGCTCTGCTGCAACATTCCCGCTCAGAGGAAGAGGTATAAGGAACAAGGTGATCCCAAGAGTTATGGCTTAAGAATGCCATGAGACTTGTGTTAAAGACCACCTCTAGTAATAATATGTCTTAAACCATCACAGCAAAGTAAACCAATATTTTATTTAAACAAAAGCTTTTTTCCTTTCATTGTTCACATAAGAAAGGCTGATCAATTTATTCAGTTAGTAAGATGATAAGTCATCCTGTTCTTGTACGGCACATGCAACGCTGTCTTCAATCTAAATCTTTCTGTTTACAAATTAAAAGCTCTTCACTCTAGGTTAAGCAAGTCCCATTAGTTCCATTTTATTCATGCAGCAGCCATGATTAAGGTTATTTGCCTAAGGCCAAATTTAAAATTCTGTATGAGGATCCTGGGGTAAAGTAAGACACCATCAGGAGACTTGAATCTATGCCAGGCTCCAGAGGACCATTCTCTAGCTGAGAACGGCTGGAGTGCAGTATGTGCTGGCCACGTGTCCTCCTTCGCCTTGTTGTTCAGCCCAACACAAGTCATCTTTATTTTCCTTTGGGTGAGTGAATGTTTCCCTTTTTCCTTTCCTAAACTGGCGGAGCACTTTCAAGAGATGTTAAAAAATGAAACAGAATTAAGTTCACCCATTATTTTTTGAGAATCTTACATATCTCTAAGGAGTCAAAACTATTGACTCTCCCAGCTAATAACATGACAAAAATCCTGATAATAGGAAATGGTGTCTTGGATGCCCGGGCTACCAGCGTCATAGGGGTTTGCTTAGGCCATACCACAGTGATGCTGCAATGTTCTTGTGCTGCCCTGCTTTGCTAAAGGTTAGGAGATCAAAGTTACATCCATGCTAAATAATTTGAAGTAAACCAGGCCCTTTATTTTTCAGACCATCTCAAGGGCTTTTGAAAGTGGGAGGAAACAAAATGACAGTTAATAGATCTAGGAGGGCATGACCTGAGGATAAGGTTAAGTGGTGTAATAATCTCCAGGCTGAACTTGGTGCTGTATAGTAGTTTCCCTAATGTGCTTGGTCACAAGGTGAACCACTCCAAGCAAACCTCACAGATTTTCTGCCCATGCCACTTCGAGCAAAGCTTAGGGTTCTGTTAAACATGGGAACCCTCCCCTAAAACACTTTCCTTTTTATTCATTAAAGACTACTTTCATCCATGTTACACTCACTGATAACCTTCCGATATTCCTCATTCACTTCTGTGTGCTGTCCTTTCATTAATGGTCTGATATATGCCTCCAAAAGCAAAATCTGTCATACTTTCTAAATCTAAAACATTTCTTAGTTAGATTATAGGCTTTATTCTTTGATAATCAAAAAAGTTAATGCATGAGTTCTCTTTATTTGGCTTTGTTGTTAGAGAAGGGAATAGTCTGGCTGAAGAATTGTTTTTCTTGAAGAGAATGTTGGATGGGCATATGGGTCAGATTTTTTTTCTCTTCTTTGAAAGAAAGATCAAACTAGCTAATGAATTTCAGCATTTCTATAGGCAATGAGCTCTTCATGCTTGTTGTTAAGATCAGTGTAGGCAATAGAATCCACAAACTTCATTAAGGAAAAATGTTTTAATGTCCTTCTCTCAGAGACATTACATATATCTTCCCAGTGCAGCTGAGCTAAATTTGGAATTTCTCTGACATAAGAAAGACACTCTCAGCTAAGAAAAGAATCCACAAGGATTTAATCTCTGATGGCTTGGGAAAGTTTTGTTTCCAACATGTCCCAACTCAATCCAGCCATACTCTTGGTATACCATTGGGTTGGAGAAGCTCTTTACCTAGCAAAAATAACACAGACTTACTCTCACTGACATTAAATGGTATTTCAATGCGTAGAGAAGCAATAGTTATCTGATTTAAAAAAAAAAAGAAGTGAATAGAGGTAGGAAAGTTTATTGTGCTGAAGGCAAAAAGTGAAGGAAACTCTACTCATGCCTCATGCAGAGCTCTTCGCTAAGCAAGATGACAGATTTAGCATTGTTAGTCGAGGTGATGCATGAAGTAATAAACATAGCTGAAAGTAGCTACATTGAAATACTATATGCTATCTGAATATACTACCTGAAATTTCAGAAGATCAGGATATGGAACTGGTAAAAGGATCAGTCAAAAGAAACACTGGGGTAGGAGAGCAACATTTGGTACGTAGACAAGGAAGGACTTTCATCTGAGCTAACAAAAGCAGATGCAACTTGAATAGCAGGCTACACAGTTAAGTAGATGGCCAAGAAAAATGGAAAGGAATTGAAAAACAGGAAGGATAAAAACAATCCTTCTAAGAAAGTTACTAATCTCCTGGACAGGATGAAAAGGCTACTAGGAAATGGCAGAGACTGCAATCAAAAAGTCTACTGTATTCATAACAAAGGAATGCAGATATCCTGCTCTGACTTTTCCATGAGCTGTACAAGTAAGAAGGGAAGTACAATCAGAAGCTTGAGAGAGATTTACAAAATAACTCCCCCTTTTGAATTTAAGTGCTCATATGAGTGAAGGAAAGGAGGGAGGGGATTCAGAAGTGCATGCAAGTTTTTTATAATGCAAGCATTAAAGATAGTATGGTTTTCGTTTGTTTGCATTCAGAAAAGACATCTGAATAACCTGTCATCTCAGCCAGTTGTTCCAGAAAACTTATTCTTCTTCCCTAAAGAAGTCGTGTGTGATTGATCTCTGCAGCAACTGATGAGTTACAATCCCACAAATAACATGGGATTTCTGTCTGTTCATGTTCTCCAGCAGGACAAGGGGCAATGGGCACAAACTGAAGCATAGGAAGTTCTGTCTGAACATGAGGAAGAACTTCTTCCCTCTGAGGGTGACGGAGCACTGGAACAGGCTGCCCAGAGAGTTTGTGGATTGTCCTTCTCTGGAGGTATTGAAGACCTGCCTGGACGAGGTCCTGTGCTGCCTGCTGTAGATGACCCTGCTTTGGAAGAGGCTTGGACTAGATGACCCACAGAGGTCCCTCCCAACCCCTACCATTCTGTGATTCTGTGATTGTCTCATGGTTTAACCTGGCAGTAGACAACTAGGACCACACAACTACTCATTTGCTCCTCCCCATTCCCAGTGAACTCATGGAATAATACTCATGGACTGAGACAAAGATGGTTTAATAAGACAACAAATTAAATAATAACAACAACAGTAACAATAAAGATAACAATAATAATAACATATATGCAACAACCTATATACAACAAAATTATTCTCACCACCTGACAAATGATTGTGCAGTCAGTCCCAGAGCAGCGATTGCAGATTTCACAGAACTCATGGATTTTGCAGAGCTCACAGATTTTCCTGAACTCACCAAACTCATGCAAAGAGTTCAAACTCTGGGAAAAGGAATGAACTCCCAGAAACGGATTGAACTCACAGAAAAGGATCAAGCTCCCAAAAAAGAGGTAGCCTCCCTCTCAGCCAACCCCCTTTGTAGATTGATTACAATGCCTATGGTATGGAATATTTCCATTGGCCAGCTTGGCTGTCTGTCTGGCTCTGCTCCCTCCCAACTCCTGCACGCCTGCTCATGAGCTGAATACGAGAAACTGGAAAAAGTCCTTGATTTCTTAGCAACAACTAAAACAGTCAGTGTATTGTCTACGTTCCTCTCACACAAAATCCAAAACACAGCAGCTACTGGAAGGAAAATTAACCCTACCCTGCTGAAACCAGGACACATTGCAATACCTTCATTTTCCCTTCTCTTCCCTTTTATTCCTCCACATTGTTTTAAAATCGTCTCTGATTTTTTTAGGTTTGTTTCCCACATTGTGTACATCTTTTACAAGGCTCAGATTTACCCTCTATTTGTGCGTGAGGTTTTGGTGTTGTACATGCCTTCCAACGAAGCATGAAGTAAGCTTTCTGGCAAAACACAGTCCCATAATGTGCTGCCTGTGCCCGATGATGCAGTGCACCATCAAGCTGTGAATAGCCAATGAAGCCTACAGCAGCCTCAGTGCTCCAGTTAATCGTTTGTTCAAGTTCCAAAGCAGAGCTGACACCTGTGAAAGCTTGGCTTGTGTTTCTTTGTCAACACATATGTACCATCCATAAATGCCTTGTTGACACTTAATAGAAGAGATTCATCCATGGAATATCTGTTACGTACTTGCCTCTATTAGATGTTTTAAAAATAAAGGGAGATTGCAGCACAAGAAGGTATCATTCCTAATGAATTACAGTATGTCTGCTTTATGACAAAGAGCCATTAAATTGGTATTGGTGATTGATCAGTGTTATTTTAGCTGCCTAAGACAAACTACACAGCTCAAATGACAAGAAAGAGAATTATCAGACTGGTCTATGCCATAAAATCTTCATCCATAGTGTTAGCTCCCAGTGCATTCTAATAGTTTAATAAATTTGTTTACATTTTTATTTTTCATTACTTAACTCATTTATTTCTCTGTCAATTATTTCATTATTCTAAGCTCCATAAGTATTTGATTACTTTAGATATATTACGGTTAAGGAAAACATTTTAAAACCAAAAATTTTAAGATGCAGAAAACAAGAGAATAAATATTTTTCTCAGCAAACCCAATGACAACTCAAAAAAGCTTTTTTCCTGTAACTGTCTACAGAAAGAAATAGAGTGGACCTGCGATTACTTACTGAATAAAGAGGAGGAGGAGATTCTGAGTAAGGTTGAAAGAAAGCATTTTTGAGTTATTACTTCTGCCACTAATGAGACTTATTAATGTTTTTCTATTGGCATGCACAGTCCTTAAAAAATTTTGGATGAGACCCATGAGATCTTATAGATTGTCTGCTAGATATGGAGACCAGCAGTGAAATTTTTCAAAAATAAACTGACAGGTAGGCCTAGGATAAGTTTCAGTCAAAGCAAATGTGAAAAGAACTTGGGAGAAGACAAGGCGAAGCCTGAATACCAAATTGATTGCATCTCTAGAGTATCTTTGCCCAAAAAGTACAACTCAAAATTTGAGTTGAGAAAACATGCAGCTCTCTGGAAAACCTCTAGGCTGTGGTTGCACTATTCTGTGAGTTCTTACTTGAAGACAAGCCTTTATTTTTTTCCATATCGTTCTTAAAGTGAATTAAACTACATTAGATAGTCCCTGCACTTCTGTACAGACAACAGTAGTTACCTTGCTGAATAAGGGTATATGAGTTTTATGAGTTCTTAATTTTTAAATACTTTTTATATCTCTTTTTTTTATATTTTACTCATTTTATATATGGTAAAAATGAAGATCTGATAGAAAGAATAATTTATCAAAGATCACAGGATGGTTTAATTTTGAAGCCAGGATTTGAAGTCTAGGTCAATGTTTAATTCATATATAATGATGTTATTTAGACTTGTCATTTTTCCTCTTATCTTAATTTTTTTTTACTTACAACTATCATGTTGTTTATATTAAAGTGAAAGTAGTGGATCAGTTGCTCTTTTCTTCAGCCATTTTGTGTTTCCATTGAAGTAAATGTATTACTTTCAGCATTCCATAAGAATCCCTCAAGACTAAGTTAGTGTATG
>Ga0181612_183448_pt1 | contig 17879 bp, 10 predicted proteins | sample HoacroProtozoa21_FD_119630 | JGI IMG/M metagenome (GOLD analysis project Ga0181612, IMG submission 119630) | Hoatzin crop microbial communities from Cojedes, Venezuel. Combined Assembly of Gp0051906, Gp0051904, Gp0051908 | reverse complement strand
ATTCACAGTTTTTTCCCTACTACTCTCCTTTTCAGCTGTCCTTAACACACCTTTTATTTATGTTTAGCATATTTGTTTTTCATTAAACTGATGATTCCACCAAAAATACACCAAATATATATAAAAAAAGAAGGCAACCATGGTAGCTGGCCCTTATTACTGCTTCATTCCTGGACAGTATTCCAAAAGCAGAGTAAGTGACAGCAACTTCAAAGCATTTGAGCACAGGGCTTCTAGCATAATGTTTTATCATTTCTGAACATTGTTTGGATTCCCAGAAGCTCTCTTCCCATCTGAATAACTATTCCACTAAAACAAATGTACACTGTTGATCTCTTTTTGTCTTCACTGTTTTTGTCAAATTGCTTTCAAGCCCCTGTGATATTCTCCAGCTACCACCGTTTGTTGCTTTTTTTGCTTAACTTCGTAACAAGAAATACATGAGTCAGACACAGGAAAAAGTCATCCCATCCTCCAGTCCTTCCAGCAGCCAAGGCCGAACTGTCCTCTGGAGTGCACTGGTTACCCGCTCACCTGCTGAATTCTGAGAGACACTCCATGTCCACTCCCAGTCCCCAGCAGTGGCTGAGCTCCCACCAGAGCTCCCGCGCAACTCGGAGTAAGGACAGCCGGGCATCAATTCTCCCACTCCGGAAAAGAGATGTCAGGCAGCAGCATTCAGCCGCTCCATTCTGGTGCTCAGCGCCTCGCATCACCATTCCACCGGTATAAACACGCAGCGACTGTTTCCCAAAGGTAGACGTGGGGAGCCAGGTTACAACGCAACAAAAAGTACCTCTTACTGTAAATTAAAATCCTTAAACAAATCACCAGCAGTGAAACAATCTCTGCTTCAATTACGTGGTTAGCTAGCACATCAAGCCTTTTCTTCCTTTGGCCAGAAATACCGCAGCCATGATTGATCTAATCTGTAATCATGTTGTTTACTTCAAATTAGAGATAATACAAAAAGCTTAGTGGTGTGTACGTATATATTCACCATACCACTGCAGACATCCAGGAGGAATTTTATTTTATCTTTGTTGCTTTGCATTTTAGCCTCATTTCTTCCCTTTTACAGTCTACGGTAAATACAATATTTGCTTTCAGAGTTCTGACTCTCCAGGGATTATAAAGGAAAAGTACTTAACTCAGAGATTATCTTTCTGGTGTTGCACTGTATGAGTGAAAATTGTTACATTAATGGCACTATACAGTCATATTCAAACACCATTAAGTACCTCTCCAGAAAACCGAAGGAAAGGAGTGATGAACTCCAGCACAGTTCTGCTTGAACTTGAAAGTACATTTGTGTTTCTCCCTCCCTCACCAGGCAAAGTATTCTCTGGAAAGGAATTTCCAGCCTTTCTTTTTCTTTTATTAATACTTTATACCCTCTATTAAGAGTGGCAGGGAGTATTAGTAGTGAGCAAGCAGAGACACATTCAACAGTCAGTTCTCCGAGCTTGCAACGTCTATATAATTGGTACAAAACCTTCTACCGAAATTCTACCCCAATTCGGATTTACACCATCAGCTCAAATCAGGACCCAGTTTCACGCCTACAAACCCCAGTCCTGGGTGCGTCTGCTTTGGGTTTAAAGGCGTGCAGCAAACTGCTATCAGAGACTGAGACTCACTACTTCGTTCTGTTACACATTCCTCTTCCTTCACGGCTTTAGGACTATTTTTAGCTGCTTTAAATCAGTATAGGTCAGATGTATATCTGCTAATGAGTGTTGGTAATTAAGGTTTCAAACCACACAGCACCAATCCAACATTTTCGTGTTGTTGATATCTCTCTAAATTTGTGTATGTTCTCCAAGCAATTTCTTAGAGTCCTATTTAATTTAATTCCATTAAGTTCTTCAAGGGTAAAGTTACTGGCAAGAGCTCAAAATATCACTATGCCCAGATTTTTCACGTCAGATTTTTGTCTATTTTGTTCTTTGAAAACCTCTGCAATTGTTCAGTATGTTAGATTTTCACTTACCTCAAAAATTTAGAAACGTATGTCCTGAGACTATAACTTCCAGGATTTTGTATTTTGTCATACATTAAAAAATGGAGAACATCAAAGCTTAATAACAACAACTATAATAATAGCTATTATTTATTATTTGAGTGTTTAAAAATACTACAGCAAGAATGTTCACCCGTGCTGAAGCAGCTTGATTAGAAAGCCTGGCAAAACTTCTTGGAGAAGCTGCAGTCAAAGCTCAGGTACTTCTGGGAAATATTTTGGGAAAACTCAGCATCTCTCACTTTTTTCTCGTAGCTATCCGTCTAGCTTTGCAAAGTACTTTACAAGAATATGCGAGAAAACTGGGAGTCGTACAGGTACAGAAAATGTGCAGGAATGTAGCGAGAAATGCGCTCCTTTCCCACACTTTTCAATCTAAGTTGTTCAGAGGAATCGGACAGGCCTCCATGAGCAGGTCTGACCAAATACACTTTCATTTGCATGTGTCTGGTCCCTCCTGCACGGTGTCAAAAAAAAAAACAGAAAGGAAAGAAAGCCTCAGCATGATCCTGAAATTAATTTTGATGATAGGAGCCACTGAGTCCATCTACTAAGGCATTTATAATTACATTACCCTGTTACTTGGAAGAAAAACGGCCAGCTATATTCTAAGAAAATGTTAACCCCATCAGCCCAATCACAAATCACTACGTTTAATGTATTTTTCCTTTTATTAACACCCACAAGGTGCCCATTAGAGGCACCTTCACTGCTATCCTAAATCACTTGTAATTATCAGACCAGCGAAAACACGATGGAAGTGTTATTTCACGTCTTCGACCGAAAGGCTTTTCGCCGTCCAAAGGACGTGTCAGCACGGGATGACTCGGTCCGTGATTTTGTTTACTGCCTTCAACCTTCATTAGTGTTAACAGCGCAAAGATCGTTTCCCTGACTGCTGAGATCTCCTCGGAGAGAAAAACCACGCAGACACCGAACTCTCCTCTACCTGCACCGGTCCCTGGGTGAGCGGCAGGGTGCAGGCACCGTGCCTGGGCTGTTCCGGGCTGTGCTCCCGCTGCGCCGGCTTTCTAGGGAAGGGGATGGGAGTTGGGTCTGGTTCCCCAGGCCCCTGGCCACCTCTTACTCCTGCCTTGCCAGCTCACTCTGCTCCAGAGTCAGGCCTGGTTCGGACCCAAGGCTTTCCACTCGTCCCACATTCCGGAAACCCCACAGCAAAACCAGTTGCAAAGTTAAACACATTAAGTGTCCGAACTGGTTATTTCGCTCCTCGTAAGCTCTCTCATCGAGGTTTTTGTGTTCTTCTAAAAAATGACTGAAATCAACGCCTGATACATTTTTGGTAAAACCTGTATCATTCCCTGATTTTAGCTCTAAGCTTTTGACGAAGCTTTCAAAAATATCAGGTACATTTCAATAGAAGTAAAACCTTCCAGCTGAAGAAAACAACTGTTTCCTTTTAGAACACCAGTCACTACAAGGCTTATACAGGTTTAATCCCATTCAGACACATATTAATATCCCCTCAAACTAAAACAAAGAACCCAAGTATGACAACAACATAATACTATGAAGAGGGAATTGAAATAATTAATCCGGTGTTTCACTCTTGGAATTTTTGTGTGAAAAGGTATGACAAGCCCCTGAGCAACCCGACCTCATCGGATCTGCTTCAGAGTTAGGGGCTGGAGCAGATGACCCCCAAGGTGCAAACTTACATTGCTCTGTGGTCTAGACATCAGAAGAAAACTTGCTGGAACTGGAGGAAACACTTTAGGAAATAAAGTATATTTCCTTGGAGGAAATGGATATTTTTTTTCAGTAGACTTGCTATAAATTTTTCTTTGCAATATCATCTGTTCCCTAGAGGTGGCACGTGTAAGTGAAGCCTGACTCTACAGCCCAGCAAAGGTGGCACAGTGAACGTTCCCTCCATCCCCCGAAATGCTTCAAACCGCCAGCACTTCACATTTCAACTCGGTGACCACTGCTCGCTCGCTACCCACACACTGCAATTTGCCCGGCCATCAGGGAGCCCATGATAGCCACTCAACCATGGGAAGCAAGAGCTGGAATTTCTGGGGATGGTCACCATTTTCTCAGCCTTTGGATGAATCACAACCCTTCTGTTTCTCAAACTATCTATCCAAATCACAGATGTGACATCGACCTTCTGTACTTGAATCATTACCATGATACAGACAGAGATTCTACGGATTCATTATACAGGAATTGTACTATAGTATTATATTTTACTAGAGCAAATACAAACATTATTCTGCTAAAAACTTCTCTGTGCCATTCCGCAATGTTGTTATTAACATGCACGCACAACAATAAAAACTTATGGGCATTCACAAGTAGTTGTTATATCATTTATGAGACAATGATGAAGCCGTACACTATAATCGGAATTTGTCAAAACAAGAAAATGGGTACAAATTAAACCAAAATCAATTACACAAACTATGATGAGGTACCGAAAGAGAAGTAGTTTGCTATTAAAATGATGCAACTGATGCACATGGAAATCCTGGCATCAAAAAGCCAGACACCAAAGTCAAGACCATCGATCTGCATCTCCTCAGCCTACGTTGGAATAAATGATTAAAAGCTGGTATTTGAGCTGACACATTACAGAATGGAGTATATGAAAAAATATTGTAGTGCTTCCTGCTCTCGCTGCCCTGAAACTGGTGGGTCTGAAAAAGCAGGAATTCAGATCCCCGAAGCCTCTGATTTTTATTGCAAACTAAAAACTTGACTTCCACAACCTCCTTGTAGCTTTCGGTCACTTGTCAATACTTCACAAGAAACGATAAACGATCTCTGGATGGAAACCACTCCTGGAAGCCAGCAAGTAACCTACGCAATTCACTAACTCTCTTTCACCTCCTTTCTCCAGGGCTGGCCTTCAGCAGGAAGAAAAAAGGCAGGCAAGATGCCAGAGAATCGACTCTTCGGGAGCCTGTGTAGTCCAGGCAATTCATGGGCCAGCCCTTGCTTCAGTCCAGAAACAGCACCGTACGGGAACACATGCCCTGGCCTGGTCTTCTGCACGAGCAGCTTGGGAGCCAGGAAAACCGTCACACTGCCTGTATTCCTGCAGCACACAAACAAAATGGACACCTCTTGTGTGCACACAGACAAAAGAAGAGTTTATAAAAAGTGTCTTCCCAATATCATTTTCTAATCTGGTTCCACTTAGAATATACAGCACACTCCAAAAGTGAACGGATATACCTAATTTTTAAAAAACGAATGGCAGTGGTAACATACTTTCATTTAATCTGTTGCGTACATTTTAGAAACCTTGTTAGCACGATATCCAAATAAATATTTATCACTGTAGTAAACCTTCCCCTTGTTGTTGGTTAGACCATAAACCCAAACCTCACCTTCAAAAGATCTAAGCTATAAACAAGCATCTCAGCATTTTACTACGCATGGAAGCAAGTCCAGCAAACACCAACAGACGCGTCTCCCCTGTGAACAAAAGGCTGGTGCAATTCACTTGAAACCTGCTGCTCTCTCAGCTTCTGAAACGCCACTTTGCTGTCCTCTTCTTGGTCCCTAGCTGCTGCTCTGCCAAATGTAACCCATACTTGTAAGAGGTTAAAAAAAGGAAACAAAACGCTACCACCAACCAACCAACCAACCCAACGCTGTGTACGCGGGAGGACGAATAGCGGGGTTTGATGCAGCAGCTTGCTTTTACTATCTCTTTGCTCTTGGGAAAATGCAATAGTGGCTTTCGAATATTAATTGAATAAGGAGCCGTGCAAATTCCAGCTGTTGCCCGTGCAATCGTGTCTGGAAGCAGGGTGTTTTCTCAGCCCTCGGTGTCATGGCTGGACTTCCAGAAACTCCACGCATTTGTAGCCTTGCAAGTCATACAATTTAATCCTGCAATCCATCTGTGAAAATCCAGCTTCTCTGACTCCGGTGGCACACCAGCATTCTGGAAACTGTAACTAGGATAAGAAACATATTCAAGGAGGCTCTCCTCCACGTGTTGTGGTCACCCCTGGCAATACAGGGACAAGGCTGCTAACAGCAAAGCACATGATGCAAACCCCGTTTTGGGACGGATATGTTTAACAAAGTTGAAAAGTCATGAGGAAAGTTCACCAGACCAGTGTGCTTCCCCTGATTTTCACAGGGTTTGCTACCGAGTTACTCAAAACACATGCTGCATGCTTTGACGCAACCCACCGCTGCAGACGGCAGCCTGTGCCACCAGCAGCCTGGAGCCGCGACGCCCAGCGTAAAGGCTCGCTGGAGGGTGCGGGGAGGACATCACAACTGGGGACCACTCACACCCAAACTCGGCTCGCAGGTGTCAAACCGGAGGGAGCCCGAATTTGGAAGAAGTGCTCACCACCTGCTCTGTGGAAAGAAAGGGGGAAACAAACAACCCAAAGGGTCCTTTTAGGTGTCCCACGCTGAGGCCTTGCATCACTGACCAGTTTTGACCTTAAAGGACGTATGGAAGTTATTAATAAGTGCAATCAGGGAGGTCTTTAAAAAGATTTTTTAAAATGAGCAGGGTCTTTATCCTGTCACATTTTCTGGGCAGAAGTACAATTTAATTTGATTTTAAACTGTACTGTTTGATGAAATGTCCTGTTCTTTAGTTCAGTGAAGTCAAGACACAATAAATGGATTTTTAATGGATGAAAGTTCAATTTCTCTGGCAGCAGAGGCACATGAGGAAAAGAGACACAATGTACAAATGATGCACTCTGTGCTGACTTTCGACCCCAACCATTTCATGACAGGTATAAAACTGAAATACTGGGGGGGATGGGGGTGGGGGGAGGAGAGAGAAGAAAAAGGAGCGAGCTTTGAATGGCAGCAACGCTAACTGCCAAACAGCATTCAAATCGTTTAGAAACAGAGGCTGGCTTGGGGGTATGACAACAGTACAGCCAAAACTAAGTTCAAAACGTTCTTCTTCTTTTCTTAATCTTCCTTTTACATATTAACTACTACTTGTGTTCAACGTTTGGCTATCTGCTGCAGGGTGTGTGGCTATGTAAAGTCAAGTCAGGTGTTTGGGAGGCAAGAAATATAGTGATATCACTCCCTGTATTATGTGGAAGAATCCTCAGCAGAATACAAGCAAACAATGCTATTCTTCAGTGTATTTATTTGGTAGGAAATGAATTCGCCATTAGAGACACGGTTCGAGGCGGTGTTTCCTCAGTCCTGTCGGAGAAATGAATCCGGAAACAAAAATAGCTCTGATGGTGCCCATATTTATCAGGACTTGACTGAGCCGCATTAATTAAATAATGATTCTTTAATTGAAAATATGATGCGCTATATCTAAAGCTCTGAAAGACCATTACGAATTATTTGGAAGCTCCAAAAATACTTCAAAAATCAATTAAGTCACATTAAAATTGAATACAAATTAAAGACCAAAGCACCCATTCCTGTATATTTACCTCAGCGAGTTCAATGATCTCCGACTGCAAAATCTCTGCTCGTCTGCCAGATACAGACTGTGGCTTTTAACACACCACGTCAATAGGTTGCAACTGCTTACTTCTGCTCAGTGGCTCTGGGCTAGAAAATGCTATTTTTCAGTGTTTACCCAGGGAGGAGGAGAGCATCAGCATTTAAAGGTATCCCCACAAATGGCTGTATTTGAAGCGCTGTCGCTAGGTCTGCCAGCAGCGGCCTTCACACGGCCTCACTTACTTATCACCAGGTAATATTTACTTCCCAGCTTCACCTGGGAGGAGATACACAGCCATTCCTGCCTTTGAAGAGCATGTGTCAGGTTAATTAATGAATTTCTTATCACCCCTTGCTCCAGCCTGCCGCCCTGCCAGTTGCCTGTGGCCCCACAGCTCCTTCTGACTGCTCTGGTTGGGGGGTTTGGGATTTTTCAGCTCAGCAGCTCTAAGTGTTGTCGGTGCCATTTCTGTCCCTCAAACGCAGCTAATTTGTCCACAGAAGACACGGCACAGGGCATACCCACCCTTGGAAAAGCCAACCTGAGGGGCCAGTGGTGGCTCTCCCCCTCTTCCATGGGCGCTGATGGCTTTTAAGGCACCTTTTCATCCAAACTTCCTGACGAGGGAGCAACTTTGCTGCTCTCAGAGTGTTGTGGCTATCAGATCTGGAATGAACTGAGAGCTTCCACAACACCCACCAACAGCACAAAGAGAATTCAGGGGGTTCTCCTCATTGCCTTCTAAACCCCTGACGATTCAAGCTCTTGTGGCCACACGCGCCCCCGGAGAGGATCCCAACATTCCTGTAACTCCTGTTTGTTTCGGAGCCTGTTTTCACTACTTGATTAAAACATTTTCAGGTTCTTCAACAGAAAAGTCCTGTTTATCTTTAAACCTTAATTTCCCTACTAACATCTTCTTCAAACACGTGGCACTTGAATACAGTAAACCCACAAATATAACGTTCCCTTTTCACAGGCATTCCTTCACATCTTGTGCTAAACGGTTTATAAGGGAGCCATATCACTCACATGCTAACTGAAAAATATCATTCTTAATTATCTCACACCTTTATAAATTTTTCAGGTCACCTCTCTTCTATTACAAAATGTATTCTGGATGCCTTGATTTTATTTCTAACCGACGAGGTGCAGAAAAGCTATGCATAAGCTCAGTCAATATTTTTATGAGGCTTGGTGCCTCCCCTTAGAGAAATTACTGAAGCTCTTCTAATGTCTACAACTAACATCTTTGCAGAAACAGTAATGTCTTTTCCCCTGCAGTCACAGCCAACAGCAACCTTTGAATTGCTGAGGGAAAGCCATTTTGAGGTTTGAGAAACATCATCCAGAAGGCACAACTTGCTGCCATCCTTAGAATATCTTAGTATATCCCAACTACAGGGAGTTCAATGCTGAATTACTGCAAAAATATTACTCCAGGGGCTCCCTCCGAACCTCTAGTCCAAAAATAAGTACTGATGTTGTAACGTGCACCTATGAGTTCACAGACCAGGGTTGCTCCAAGTGTCTGGAGCAATGGTGGTTCTCAGAGATGCTCCAGCAGCGTTGCAGTGTCTCTGCTTCCAGGCAGAAACAGAGGGCTGTGCAAAATGAAATAAAAAGAATCGTTAGCCTAAATTACGCAGCAGGTCCTAAGGCTGCTGTAGCCAGTATTGTGCAGACCAGTGGCATTTCATATTAGTAGCAAGTTGGAATAGCGTCAACGAATCCACGCTTTTCAGCGTATGCTAAGACAATTGTGAGCCAACAGAGCACGCGAGTGAGCTGCTGTCTTAATGAGCGGGAACCCCCCATTTTTGCCTTGATCTTGGACAAGCTGATTATCAGGGGCTAACGGCAGACAGATGAAACCCACGAATGTCAAAGGAGACCGCAGTTTCTTACAGGACCATCAGTCTTTGCTACAGTCCTAGACGGGAGGATCAGCTGAGAGGAACACCGAGTAGCTCCTCAAAATCTGTGCTTCCTCACAGTTTTGGTTTAGAGAAAGTTTGTAGTAGACTCTTGCTCCATTATCACTTGGCTGTGCCATTTCAGTTCAAAGATGATGGGCATCGATAGCACTTAACTGAGAAAGGGAAAAAGCGTAACACTGTGTACTAAATATTTCAACACCTTTAAAAATAAATAGATGAAAGAAAACCTGCACATCGTTACTTAAATGACTTCAATGAAAAACTATTCCTGAAGAGCTTTACACATCTTTTGTAATGGCATTATGCTTTGCTTTATTTCTTGAACTTTCCAGCTCTGCGAGGAGTGTGGGAATTGCATACCCAGGAAAAAGTAAAACAAGTAATGTACATAAATTCCACACCCGCATTCAGCCCTTCCCTTTTCTTTCAAGTGGGGAAGTGTTACACTTCACATTAGCAAAACCAGCAAACTCTACAGAAATTCTGCCAATGAGCGCACTCCTTGCTCCTAGAAAATAAGGAAATATTGATGAACTGAAAGTGTATTTTTCTCCTAGCACGCATTCAGATCTTTAACATCTGCATTTCCCAAAACGACTCATTTTCTCCAGACTGTCATGATGTCGGCTGTATGTTGTGCCATCTAAGACATTCAAAGCACGGCAGTGTGTACATATTCCACCACGGGGTTCTCCGTGCAATTGGATGTAGTTCAGACTCGCATTCTCCCAGTTTGAAATGAGTGGACTTAACCAAACAGTACTGACGTGGTTAACTGCGGGAAACACAACCTCGGATCCCAGCCCCACCAGCCTTCAGAGCAAATCAGGAAGAAGTTAAACTGGTATCCTTGTCACGGACCAGACAGTGATAAAAATTAATCTTGGGATTTCTGTCCAGATTCATTCTAAACCTTGCTAGACATAGCTGTCTATTGAAATATGTATCCAAGAAAGGAAATTAAATAGAGAGATCTGCTTCCAAGCTGAAGCACAATGCCTATCCTAAATCAAATCTGTATCTGAGTTTTGCCCAGTTGTCTTACTCCTGGCTCCGACACTTCATCCCCAAAGGTAGCTGAGTTAGTCTCCCCCTTGCCCAGGTATTACATCTCAGAACGCAAGTTCTGACAGCCTTCCATGCATGAAAAATGGTAAATGTTTTAGCTCAGGAGATGATGTACGGAGCTTCTTAGAGGCAGTGAAAACTGGCTTTGGAGCTGCCACCAGGAAGATGATGGAAAAGCAGGTACGAACAGGAACCTTGATAAAGCCACACAAACCAAACTCATCAAATCTGGATGCCAAAACCCCAAACTCCCTCTCCTTCTTCTGCAATGCAGACCGAGTAGTTCGGAGTCAGCACCTAACACGTGACAAGCCTGCACGCAAAACCACATGCTTTAAAAAGCCAAGTGTCTACAGCTAAGTGCCTTGTGGAATGACAATTGTTCAGACCGTGACTGAGGACATATTCTCCCAGCACAACTTCTGCCAACAACTTGCTGAGATTAGAAAGTTGTTGGAAAGAAATTTATGGAGGAATTGCTTTCTGGAGTCATCTTGAATTAATAAATAATAGGTACCTTTCTGAGATAGCTGTTTTGAAGCCGCGTACAGCTGGATGAAAACTAGCACTATGGTCCAATTTATTTACCATTAGTTTCTTTCTCTCCCTCTCTCTTTTTAAGCTCTAACACACAATTTCAGACTACTCTGAAAGCCTCCTTAATTTGCCTCTGTATTGTGTAAAGCAGATGTCCTGCCTTCACAAACTGATTAGTAAGTGGTTTATATTATTCCAGTGGTTGTCATCATTATCGCAGAAATGTTGAGCAAGGCTGCTGTAGGCTGCTTTTGAAAATGTCTAGAATGCCAGACTGTCTGTTTCAGCAGTGATACAGGTGTGCAAAACATACTTTTCTGGAGAAAACAGACCAAATAATATTCCATGAAACAGCACATCATGTTTCAAGTAGAGAGGTACCTTCAGGATGACGGCAGAGAGAATATAAAAATAACACAGGCCCTGGACCGTGACTCAGAAAGCCTGGGTCTTATTCCAGACCTTGTGTACCAAGGTACTAGAAATTTGGTCTTTGACAATATCTTTTGTTGGGATAAATCTCAGATGTGTTATCCTAGCAGCATCTCAAACATTTGAGGCAGCCTTCTGCAGGACCCAGTCTTTTTCCGCCGGCTGTAACAGTCCCACGGTGGGAGAACACTTCAGACAGCTACAATTAAGTGGGGTGGATCTTGTCACGAGTTGCACAGGCAGCTCAACATTTAAATTAATTGTTTTTGTTGGAGAGGGCGAAGCAAAGTCTGCCTCTCTTATATGTTTGTTCACCTAGCAGCTGACCTTGATTGAGCTCTCTGAATACTACTGCAACAGAAATTAATGCTAATTATAGCTTGAAAAGATTAGATATGTTAAATCTGCTCCTAGATGTTCTGACAGTGTTCAAAGCAGAACGAAGGGTGGGTATTTAGTTGATTCTGAAGTCCTACTCACCACTGGCTCATTCCATTGCTTCCAAGCAGCTCAACAACTCTCCCACAAAAATAGAGCGCAATAGAGGTGACTACAAAGACGTATTTGTCGCAAGAACCATGATTTACTACTGCCATCATTGCAGAAACATAGCCATGCAGTTTCTGCTTCTAAAGACTGCAACATAAGAAGTTCCAGCTTGCCCACTTCTGGTCACAAACTGCAAGACTCACAACTGATAAACCAGGACTTTTTTTTTTGGTTTAACACGACACAAATGGTTCTTACAGCCGGAGGAACTGACCTCTTCCCTTTTGTCAGCATTAAAATTTCATGACCACATTGTTAAACAGAGAGAACCTGTGTCAGCATAGATGCACAGAGTCACTGTGTTTGGAAGGGACATCTTGAGGTCACCTGGTCAAGCCACCCTCGGAGCAGGGCCAGCTAGCTCCGGTTGCTCAGGGCTGTGCTGATATTTCAGTACCTGCACAGGCAGTCCCCTCTGGATGCCCATTACAGTGTTTGACCATCACCATGGTAAAAACCTTTTTCTTTATATCTAATCAACATCTGCATTTCCATCCTCACAACTTGTGCCTGTTACCTCCTGTCCTACGTACTCAGTGCGCATCTGGAAAGAAAACTCTTGCTCTTTTGTCTCTGTAACTTCTCAATAGGTCGCTGAGAACAGATTTCAACTCCACCTCCTCTTCCAGCATAACAAAGCAGCTCTTTGAGCCCCTCCTGGTACATCACGGGTTCCAGACCCCTGATAATCTTCGTGTCCCTCCACCAAACTCCTACCAGGATGCCAATGTCTTGTACCAGGGAGCCCCAAACTGGACCCAGTGTCTAGATGCGCACTGAGAGGTACCACAGGGAGAAATACCTACCCCTCATGGCGTGTTGCCTGTCCTTCCGCTACAACACCCCAGCACACGGTTGTGCTTCTGTGCCGCAGAGGTGCAAGGTGGGCTTCCATGCAACTTGCTGTCCAGCTACACCCTCCCCCAGGGCTTTTTCTCCAAAGCAAATGCTGCTCAAGCGCCACGGAAAGACACACGTGCACAAAAGGTCAGACTGCTTGCAATCACTGCTAGACTCCAAACAAACCTACAAGCACGGTGGATAAACAGCTGGACGATGAGACCAAGGGCAGAAGATGCCAAGTCAAAGCAAAGTGTGGCAACCCGTACCAAGGCTCTAGATCATTAAAAAAAATAAATCTAAAAAAAACCTAAAAAAAATCTGGACAATTTTTGTACCAAATAACCTGCCCTCACCTACAAAAGACACAATTCCATTATCTTGTCTTCAAACCTGATTTGACTCAGAAATACACAAACTCTTTTTTTTCCAAGCCAGTTCAGGACAACAGCGTCAGGACAAATCCCTCTTTCTTAAGACAAAGCAGCAGACACTCTCCAGCTCTCCCGCAGAAGTGAATCAAAGGCCTGCCACACTCCCCAGCTTTGCAGATTTTCAAAGCACAAACACCGAGCCAAGCTCAGCTTTTACAATGAGTCACGCGTACCCAGCAAACAGCTCACAGAATTTTTATCTTGAAGCCTTTCAAAACTATCTTAAAAAAAGACAAAGTATTTTTTAAAATGCTTCAGCAGAACTTTTATCTTGGGACTCCAGGAAAGCTTTGTAATGTAAAATCTCAACTTTTCTACTGCTACAGACAAATTTCTTCCCCATTTTAAAGACAAACAAGCTTTCCAGTTACAGATGAACCCAAGAATAACTTTAGCTGCTAAATCAAATTTCTGATCTATAGGAAAATTATCTTCAAAATGTGTCAAAGCAAGCCAAACAAACGGACTCCTGCCTGTGGAGCACTGGAAAACTTGAAGAGCAGTGTTGTTTAGTTAGGATTACTAACTTTCTTCAGAAAATTAATTTCTCAGCAGGAGTACAAAATTGTCCATCTGCTAATAAATCCAGTAAGTGCAAATATATATTTTGAAACGTTCCCTTCTCAGTGGAAATGTCAGCATTTGTTGTTCTTTTTTGGGTACTTTGAGGCACATTGCAAAAGGAATTCCGTGAACCGCTTCTGCTTTGCACTTCTGTCGTTAGCAGCTAACCTGAGCTACCTCTCAGGACTGCCAACAGAAAGCCGCTCCCAGCACTCTTCCTAATCTGATTTCTAACCCCTACCATTCTGTGATTCTGTGATTTGTTTCTAGATCAGTCTGCCTGCTGATGAACATACGCACACGAGTATACGTGTTATAAAATACACACAAACAGCCACTTCCACAGAGAGCATACGCCTTCTTGGCAGCCAAAATTCCAACCCTGTTCATTCAGGACTAGCAGAAAGCTGCTTTTCTCTAGACAGCCTTCCACCTTTAAACACCATACCTTTAATAAAAAAAAAAAAACAAACTAACAAACTGAAATTTGAAGACTGCTATAAAAAATTTCAACATTTTCGTTACCCTTTTGTTCCAAAAAGCACAAGTACCCAGACTAGACATTTCAGTGCAGCCATTAAAGCAGAATGCCTTTCGAGGCAGAATTCTATGAATGCACTCTGGCTTATAAAAAATGTATTAGATGATAGCTCTGAAAAAGGCTCTGAGGCGTAACATGGTCTATCATGTTGTGCATGCATGAGTTAGCTTTTACAAGATCAGAACCAGAAGCGAAGATGAATGCTATTCGCTGTAAGCCCAAAGCTTTGGAAGTTCAGTATCGCAGCGCGTGCGGATCAGCACTAGAGCTATTTTTTTTAAAAGAAGCACATTCTTTAATGAATCGTCCGGTTTTTAGATGTTGGGCACATGTCTGTGCCCACCCTCGGTTCCCGGCTGTGTGGAGCCGGGGCTGCAGCAGACGGGGCAGAAGGCAACTGCCCGCTGCCCGGTTCTCCCCGCTCAGCGCCCGCCGAATTTGTTGCGAGAAGGTCAGCGGTGTTCTTGTTAGCGGGTTTTAAAAACTCAAATATCACTTGACGGGCAAAAAGCAATGACTTCACACCGGGTGTAAAGAGGAACAATTCTGGCAAGGACTCATCCACTTACTGTCAAAGAAAATTACATACAATTTACTATTTTGACATTCTGGAGTGTGTTCGATGCATTATTAGGATTTGGAGGTCTTAAAGAGAAGCAATTCAAATGAACATTAAACTAAATGGTTTTTCTTTGATGAAATAATGATAAATAATAACACAGATAACTTTGGTTGTTTGCAAAATAGCTTGTTCATAGTCAGTTGCCCACATTATTATGAAAATATCCCGAAGCTCAGGACAAACCTTGTTCCAACTGCTAGATGCTTTACTGAGCTAACAAAGAGTTGTTATTCTTATTATTCAAATTGTTACATATATTACATGAAAACATGCCTGAGCAATATCGCACGGAACCCTGAGAAAACATGCATTTCAAAAACGAGCTCTGCATTTTGCCGCTAACTCCAAGCAGCACAACACCGTGGTTGACAGAGTCCCAGCGTGGCAGTGTCCCCACAAATGGACCCTCCTCAGACGTCTCCTCGGTGTTTTCCCTTCCAAACCAACTGCCCTGCCCCGCCACCAGCCCGACATGCCAGCCGTGACGTTCTGAGCAGCTCTGAGTAATGGGATCCACTAATGCTCAGCACATGGAGAAATTCCGCATCATTCTCCACGCTAAAAATACCGCCGGCTGCCGCTAGACCCACTCAGCGGTGATGAATAGCTGAAGGGACGAGCAGGTCTCTAAATTTACTCCGTATCTGACAGCCCTTCAGCAGATACGGGTAATGGATCCTACTTACTCCAAACTACTGTACACTGCGAGGCACCTTCCCACCGCGTGAATATATCCGCTCAGTATGGGCTTCTTAATGATCGCGATTTTTTTCTTCCCCATTAAGTCAAGCTGATTACACATTAAAAAGCTGTTAGTAAATTTTGAAACATGTTACTAATCCAAGCAAAAAAGGCATGTTTGGTCTTCAATTGCACCTCCAAGCTTCTATCAGAGAAGGTCTCAATTGACTTCTAGGGATTTGCCTCGAGTGCTGAAAGCGTGCGCATCTTATAAATGCACACAGCTAATTATCTTCGATGACTTTCGCTGATTCCCTCACTTAACACACGGGTACATCTTTTCTGGGTATACAGCATTATAGAATTTCATCTCCTAAAGGTCATTTTGGTGACTTTATATGATTTTTTGTGTGTGTGTGCATTTTTAATAAGGTCCCATTTCTGAATCGAGGAAAAGAGCATTCGATGAGACAAAGGGTATTTACTGCATATCTAGGGATCTCCAGATTGGCAATTATATCATAATTGTTTTTAAATTCTAAAAAAGGGGGTGGAGTGGGGAGGTAAGAGATAATTAAGTCACATGAACAGGACCCAAATTGCATTTGCTCTCAGTTTTGTTGTGCACAATATCAGTTTAATTGAATCATCTGTAATTCTTCTCACTTCTTTTTTTTTTCCCAGCCTGCAGGAACGCACACAAGACATTCTGAATGAGAGGCTGGCTGGCAAATTTCTTCAGAACTGAGATTCCAAGAATCCATAGGATGTGCCAGAAGAAAGCAGATGAGATTATACACATCTGTGCGTGTGTGAGCGCACAAATGTGCCAGGGAGGGTGGAGAAGAGGGGTGGCCTCTGGCAAACCGATGTCTGTCAGCCAGCGAACCTGGATTTCACTGTTACTATGTCATGGTTCACCGCCCAGCAGCTTTCCGCGAGCATCAGCTGTGCTGCACGCACACGGGCACAGGCGCGCACACACACGTCTGTCTCCTTATACATCCATACTGGCTGACTCCCGACAAACCAGTCTGTCACATTCACTGAATCACTGAAACAACGGAATGGGCAGAGTCGCTCCTAACTCAATTAGCAATGCATTTTTTTCTTTAAATAATTGATTTGAGCAACACTTGCTCCTGTGTTTTTAAGAGAGAAAATCTTCGTGATTTAACTGGCTTTGGCTAACGGAAAAGACCCTCGCTGATATAAAATCAAATCATGTTGCTTGCAGTTAACACTGGAATTACAGAAGAAAGCTAGAGAAATAATAGCAGTACCTAACCCGTAATGTTCCTAGTGCAAAAATGAAGGACTTCAGCATATTTGGGGGCTTTTCCAGGTGAAACACCACGCCTGAAAAACCGCACTGCTCATTCTTAAAGACATTTGCCCCAAGTTTTCTCTTATGTTACTTCTTTGGTGCTTACATCCCCAAAACATTCGCACACACCCATACTAAACGGCCTTCGTTACAGCAGTATTTGGGTGACTCGTAAGCTTGATGCATTTATCTTGATGTTACCCTTAGGGACAGGCAAAGCATAATTCAGCCTTTGCAGACTGAGTGACCCGATCAAGGTAATAATGTAGGTCTGTGGCAGAAGAGGGAAATTCATCTGGATCTGCTCAGTCTCTTATCAGCCCCACCAGTAACCACCGAATACTCCATCCCTGTATGTTTTCATTATGAAATTATGTATTTGGCTTTGGACTGTGGCCATTCTCTGTTCCCCAGACAGTAAGCAGGAACCCAGTGAAATCTTTAAAATAAAAAGCACATTTCCTTCCTTTCCCTTCAAGTGCACTAAAGATTCAGGGAATATTTTTACTTCCCTACCTAAAAACATTTCTATGAAAATTTTGCCAGTTATTGGATTGTTTGATTCTCTATTTGGTGATAAAAACCTCAGGCCAAATTTTGCTCTCCTTTACACCCAGATGACTTTACAAGAACCCCACAGGTTACAAGACTTGACCAGACTGAGCAAACAGGCAAAGGAGAAGAGGCAATCGCTACCAGCTCCGCCAGCCTCACTGCCACGGGCAGATTAACACCGCTTCGAGCAATCCTAGAAAACTCTGCAGAGCCAGAAGTCCACACCACAAATAGCTTCTGGGACAAAGGCTTATTGAAAGTGACACCTTTAACGACCTGGCTATTTATAGGTTTCAAACCTAGGACAAACAACAGATTCCTTGCCAGCTGCTTGTGTT
>Ga0181612_112622_pt1 | contig 17880 bp, 16 predicted proteins | sample HoacroProtozoa21_FD_119630 | JGI IMG/M metagenome (GOLD analysis project Ga0181612, IMG submission 119630) | Hoatzin crop microbial communities from Cojedes, Venezuel. Combined Assembly of Gp0051906, Gp0051904, Gp0051908 | reverse complement strand
CCCAGAACTGAACACAGCACTCGAGGTGTGGCCTCACCAGTGCTGAGTACAGGGGCACGATCACCTCCCTGCTCCTGCTGCCCACACTATTCCTGGCACAAGCCAGGATGCACCCATCCTGTGTCTGACCTTCCCTCCATAGCAGGACAGCTTGTCACTTTGCTTTACAGAGCCCCTTTCAGCAGCTGCTAACTCTCCCACAGGGTGTTTGTTAACATTAGGCAGCTCGGGTGATTATTTTAAAGCCCACCAGCCCGTTGTTTCCCCGCTCTCACTCCTTTACAAGCAGCGAAGGACTGGGCCATGCTGTGTTCGCTGTCGCTTACCCTCCCGCCCGTGCTGCCTTGGCCGCTGGCTCCCTCCCGGCGCTGGTACGGCGTTCTCCTGCCCGCCATCTCTGCGGGCCGACGCCAAAGTGTGTCCTGTCCCGCCATGCGGTGCCCGAGCGGTTACGATCCCCTGAGCGCAGCTCTGCGGAAGCCTCTGTCCTTCATTCAGCGAAAGCCCCAGCTGTCCCATCTCTTCTCGTCGAGCAGGAACAAACCCTTGCTGTGCTTTCCTGTGATTACGGTGCCGCCTTTTCGGAGAGACGCTCGGCAAGTCTGCCCCACACCTCCCACTGAACATCAGTTGATGGAGCATGCTCTCTCTCTATATATATATATATGTATGTATACCTTCATCATTGCAGCCTTTGGGTTTATTCCCTCATGACCCCATGGTGCCCACGCAGTCCTTGTGGGGCCGGCAAACTGGATGGAGAGCTTCTTCCTATTTATTCCTTGTACTCCAAACACCATTGTGGACACTCGGGAGCAGCCTCATCGTTCTCTGGTTTACACATCACATCACTTCCTCGAGATTTCCCGCTTTTGCACCACATCCATGTCCCTTGATTTTTTATTAGTCTCATGTAGCTTTTTTTTTCTTTTCCTGCTCTTTCCAAACCCAAGTTAAAGGCCACCTCAGGGGATTAAGGAGTTGATGTTGCAGGTTTCTTTGCTTTGCTTTTTTTCCCGCTTTGAGTAGGGAACGGGGTTTTTTTAGTGTTGACCAGAGCTGAATTTGCATACATTTTTCATCCAAAAATTAATCTTTTTCTTTCAACAACAATTAAAATAAATCTCAAAATCCCCTTGAATTAATATTTGGCATCTGGTTTCTATTCTGTTGTCTTCAATGTTTATTCAACTTTTTCCTCAGATTGTTTGAACGGATACCTCGGTCCCTCCTTTCCCACCCCTCCACCACTGTAGCTGGATGGAGTTTCCCAAGCTTTTCCGCAAAAGGCTTTCCTAGAACAAAAGTTTTTTACAAGTATGTGAACTGTGATTTGTCCTCTGACTAGGACTGATTTAAGATTTGTTTTCTAAACCCAGAGTCCAGTTTAGATGTAAAAGCGTGATTATACGTTGTAAGACAAAGTCTGTTTTCCATTAGGGTACGGTTTTCTTATGTTTACTCAAGATGTACGTTAAGATACATACCTTGTATCAATTACACTTGCATTTGCAGGATGTGCATACTGAAATTTTTCTGATCCGTATCAGCAATATAATGGAAACATTTATGTGAAGCTCACAGAGGATATCATACTTTGTTTCAAATATTTTTATTATGGAAACAACATTATCAATAAAGTACAGTAATACTTTGCAGGTCTGACATTCAGTCATTTCAAAAGCTATTTTCAGCTTTGAACTTAATGCTCCTAAAAAGTGGCGCAGTAGAGCTGTGGAGAAGTGTTAAAACACTACGTATGCTGGAGGAGGATAGAGGTGTTCAAATCAAGACGACCAACAGCCTGGGGAGCTTTAGAGGAGAGAGTGAGATGTCCTGACAAACTACTGTGCAACAAAGAGCTCTTCGGTAAGCACCACAGGCTCCAGCAAAGTGCTCCTCAGCAGCCACAGTTCTCCCTCCAGGTGACCAGCAGACCTGCGCACACAGTGCGGCCCTCGAGGATGTTTGCCTCCAGGTCTAACCAGCAGACCACGCGGCTTTTCCTATGAACTAACTGGAAGGCTGAGAACCAGCCAGATTTTGCCGCCAGTGCCCAAGCTAGGAAGGGTTTTTTTTCAGTGTGATAGCATGGCTGGACACCCAAACCTCAGCCACACCTGGTCCCAGCACAGTACTGCTTTCTGGAGTACTTACTTGCACTGCTTTGGCCAACATAAGCTTTAGTGTTTCCCCCCTAGCTAGACACAACCGCTATTGCAGTCAGGCTCCCTTTGGACCCCTTCTTCTTCAGACATGAATCTAATTTCCCGCAGGTTACTCTAATCAGGATACCCTCCCGTTCTTCAGCATCCTCACTAGGTAGTATGTCCCTTGTTCTTCAGCCATAACAAGGCAAGCTCAACTCAGCTTCCTTCCTAAAAGTCCCTTCCATCACTGCAGCTGTCATCAGAGAGGCAGATTTTCTCAAAACCAACCTTTTCAGGTCAAAGCACTATTGACTTTCTTACCACAGAGTTACATATCTCACAGGAGAGAAAGCAATACCCCAAGTTCACCAAACACAGATGCTCTCTTTCGCAAGATTTATTACGCCTTCTCTAAGCGCAGAGACATGATATGGGTAGAGGCAGACTGCCCCATTGCCCTCCTTCCAGGTGTTCCTGATGCCCCGCACAGTCTCTGGCAAACAGGGACCCCATCTTTATCTGGGCTGTAAGCCCATTCTTTTTAATCCTACTCTTACTCTGGATAAACTGGTTTTTTAACCGACGCAAACTAAGCAAGGTGTATACCTTCTAACTAGCTCTCTGACGCTTTTTGTAAGGTTCTGTGTGTCACCTTTCCTGCTTGGTTCTTTTGACAGCATCTTTTGTTCTAGCAAATAACACACCTTAAACAAAAAATTTATGCCATACTCACGGGAAACAATTTGGGCAATTTGCCCGTTGTCATAACACTAATTTTCAGTAACTTCATTTAGGATTCTTCATCCTTCGAGTCCTGAGAAGCAGTTAGAATTAAATGATAATACAACTACTAGCAACAACCATCACTTTGCTACTGAGAACTAAATGAAAACACCTGAACCAGTGGCTGTACTTTGCATCTATCCCCAACACCCGCGGCCCTAGTAACCGTAGGACGACAGAGTTAGCCATCGGTGTTCCTGCTGACGAGAGGCGCGTGCCGATGTGCCTGTGCAGAGTCTGGCTGTGCTGGTGCTCACCAGCAGGCAGGAACGGTACAAGGAGGTTCATGGGGCAACAGAGCTGGAGATGAGGACCCACCATCCACACCACACATATTTCAGGGGCTATTTTCTAGGGTGCCTCTAGCCTGCTCCTGGGGACTGACTACCCTTCGCACCTTCCAGTTTAGCTGCTGCTGGAAAAAAGCCCAGTGCGTGCCTGCCCTAAGACTGCCTCGTAGCGCAAGCCAAAGCGGGATGGCCAGGAGTTTCCCTTCAAAAACACATTCCTGATCCATGGTTCAGGCTCCTGGATCCTATCACAATTTCACTACCAGTAGTAATAATACAAAGCTCATGAGTCAGGCTGCTTGTGCTCCCCTCTGCAGGCTAATTCCCTCAGACCTGAAGGTGCCTGCTAACCGGAGGCGTCCGGCAGCTGAAGCCATGCCAGCTAGTGCATTTGGTCTTCAAAGGCTGATCCTTAGTGCAGACCCTGGCGTCTGTTTGCATGTGATGTCATTGGTACAATGGATGGAGCAGAAAACAGCCCTTGCTGGGGTTCCCTATGAAAATACAGTGGAGGAATGAATGTCAAGGAACTGTCGGTGCAATGCATGGGTAAAGTGCAGGAGGAAAAGCAGGTTCAAAAAGAATAAATGGGAAATCCTCTCATCACATAAGTCTAGGTCAGACTAAGTCTAAGTCTAGATAAGTGGAAAGTGGAAAAGAGATCTGGATGTCTTTCAGGGGGAAAAGAAATCACCCGGTCCCACACCGACTAAAATTGGTAGCAGTGGTTTCCATCCATTTCAGCAACAGCAGAGCTGGATCCATGCATACAAACTGGAAAGCCAAAACTAATCCATGCTTTTGAAAGGATCTGTACAAGCACGTCAGTAGTATGAAGGAAAGCTTACTGAAAGTGGCTTCAAAAGCAGCAAAAAAGAGAGCAGTAAGAAAAACTCAAAACTTCATAAGGAGAAAGCAAGGTTAGGGACAGAACTGAACAGGAAAAAAACAACAACTCAGTAACACTGTAAATGGCAGAGATGGGCAAATTAGGCCTTTACTTAATCCTGGTGCATCTTTGGTCAAGGAGCTTGTTGCATGCAGTCTGAGAGAAATTAGAATTAGTCCAGTGTTTCTGGACTATGGAAAGACTCCAATACAAGTCAGGCATCACTTGGTAAGTGCGTTTATCCTGCATGGCTACCAAAATGAGCATTAGCAGAGATGCAGGGACCTGGGGAAGATGACAGGGCTAAGGAGAAGTGGTTGTGGCAATGCAGACAAGGCCACCCATGCCCACAGGAGGTGTAGCTGTGTCCCTCAGGATGTGTTGCTGGCTTTGGTTGCACTCGTCGTGCTATCTGACCATCAAATGTCACCACACCATCGCTGGGACAAGCTGCAGAAAGAGAATGGAAAATGCCAAAGGTCAAGTCATTGTATTTTCCCTTAGGTGACAGCAGGGAGCACAAACCACATACCCACATGCATGAGCTCAAACAAACTCCAAACCGCCGTGAAGCTGTGACAGCAGAAAGGTAGTGAGAAGGTAAAGAGTGATGGGCACCCTCAGCACCCAGCAGGCAATGACGTTTGAATTTATTTGACCCTCCCAGGACTGGAGCCAGTGTCCTGGTGAATGCAGGATGGAGATGCCGGCTGGTGAGGGGTTCAGATCCTTCTCAGGCAACTGTTGCTGATGGCACAGCGAAACCAAGGCCGTCAAGGCCGTGCTTAGAAGATGCAGAAGTGATGACACTGAAATTCTTGGCATTTAATTAACTGCCAGGACAACTTGGGAGTAGTTCAATACAACCATACAACATGTACACATAAATTAAGAGTATGGATTTGTGCTCATTAATAGAAGCTGAGTCCGTGATTCTATCAGGTAGCCATTTTCCTTAGACATGCCTTTTTAATAATTTGATTTATTACAAATCCTCTTCACAACAGAAATACTCATGGACCTTATCTGAAGCCCATCATCACTACTGATATCAACAGATTAAAAGGAATGAAGCAGATGCAACAGATATTAGTCCAGTCATGTAACGCACAAGCAATCCAGAGGGCTGAGGGAACATCTTCCGATGCAGAAGTGAACCTCACACCTTTTGTTGTAGTCAGTTATTTTAAACCCAATGCCCTTGATATGTTCTCTGGGATCGAGTGGGCGTGGAGGAGGTCCAGGGAAGCTCAGGAGCTTTGGCCTTTGCATTAGCACTGTCCGGGGCATGGCTACGTTGTTCCCTTATCTCCCTCCTCTCCCTTCATGGTCCCTGTCACATGAAGGTGGTCTTTGCCCCTGGGAAGAACAAGAGGTTTGACTCACCTGGGTCTGGCACATGTCCATCGTGATGTTATCCTGCACAAGGATGTTTAATGATAAGTTGGGAGCTTCAAATCTATTGATTGGTTGCAGAGCCTTGCCTCCTGCAGTGGAAACCCAGGCTGTTTGAAACCCTCTTTTAAATATAAGCTATATTGTTTCAGGTGACCAAAGTTTTATTTTACTTCTCTAGTAAATATCTTCCAGCTTCTAAATGAGAACTTTGGGAAAACTGCTCCCACAATGCAACTTAAAAATCACCCTGCAGAGACCTTACGTTCCTCAGCCTAAATCCAGCCTTCAGTGTGTCTTGAGTTATGAGGTTGTCCAGACCACTAATAGAGGAGCAGGGGAATTTACACCAAAAGGCATAAACAAGTCAACAATAAAAATAACCATTTGTCTCTTCTTCCTCCCTGATGTCTCACTCCAAAGGTCACCGTGCTCTTTCATGAAAGCAAAGCTCTATAATGTGAGTTTAGACATTCTAGGCTAAATCCCAGAGATCTTACTTCTCCCTGAGTCACTTTGGTGGATTTTTGGTTTGCATTTTTTGCTTGGATAAGGTCTGAGAAATAAGCAGGGGCTCCAGAGTGGAGAAAAGCCCAGGTGAGTGGGGCAGGTGCTGTGCGGCTCCCTGCTCGACCCAGGGTGACTCACGCCGTATCATTAGGGAAGAAACAAGCTGCCAGCCTCACGTTCTTCCTATTTTGCAGATGAGGTTTTCTTACAATAGCCTCAGCTCAGTGGACTGAAAATGCAGGTCTGACAATCCAGCCAGCAGTCTGAGCGATCTGTGGGCCGTTTAAAACGCTCTGAATCAGAAAGAAGAGAGCTGGCAGGTCAGCCAAAGACACCGCTGTGCACACAGCGGTTTCAGTACACCGCTTGGAAAATAATCTCTTTCTGAAAGTTTCCTAAACATTTGCTTGTCCTAAAAGGCCATACCTCAGCTGTTGTAACTCAGGCCAGCCCGTCTCTTCTAGATTAATACTACATAGCCCATAGAAAGGTGTCCAGTTTGATGTAAACACAGCCAAGCGAGGGAGAGCAATGTTGCACCTCGCCTGGGACACAAGCCGACATCCTCAGGGCCTGAGAGCAGGAGGCAGCTCCCCTGCTCGGGCAAATGTCTCTACACTCGTTCTTCCTGACAGACGTTCTCTGGGTGCCCTGGATGGTATCTTCCCTTAGGGCATCCACATAGCCTTCTGCTTTGCTATCCCAGGGACATAAGGCCATTTCTTGCTGGAGGACAGGCTAAGCTGGCTTGCGTCTGGGCACCGTGAAGCAAGTGGGATCAGACCAAGCTACCCTCTCCAGAGGCATGCTGGTGTAGCCACAGTGTAGGAGAGGTGCTTTATATTTATCAGCTGCGTCTGCACCTCGTCTAACACCTCCAATTTTTCCTTTCTAAATACAGAAAAGAGATACCATTATCTCACTCCCTAACAGAATAATTTATATAGATAGTTCACAAAACAAGTGGGTGCAGTTTATCAGGAAGATTCATGCAAAGAAAGGATCTTCAAGTCCAACGGAGCAAAATGCTCACCAGTAATAACCACACATACACACAAGCAAATACAGATACACCACGTATCCACCACACACTGGTTAATGAAGTAAAAGATCAACTGTAAAATGGGTAAATAAAAAGCCGGAGACTCACTGAATTAGAATGCTATGTATGCATTAAAAAGTGGTGGACATATTTATCAATAGCCATAAAAAATTAGCCTCACTCACAAACGCAGGCATTTTAGCTGAAAAAAAACTTAATAACAACACCTCTTTCTCTGCCAAACATGATTACATTGATCATTATTTTAACACATTCTGAAGGATTGGGGTAGATCATAGGGCAAGAGTTTGAGGATTTTACTCCTCCCTTTGCCACTGATTGATTGCGTTAACAACCCAGGCAAGTCAGATTTCTGCTACGTTTCACAGTTTCCCTTTTGTAAGTGGGGATAATATTTCTTACAAGTTTTTGTAAAGCAGTTTGAGATCTTGGGGAGAAAGCAGCTATTTAAATGCTCTATGTTATTATTTTAGGCCCTGTTTCAGGAAAACATAGAAGTATATGTTTAAAACCTGCTGCTTTAATGGGTCAAAAGCGCCTGCTTTAGGCTAAGTTCATATTGATGTGGTCTTTCTGAAAAAGCTGCCCTAAACCTTCAAATTATCCTTATTAAAAATATAGCTCGTTGAAGCTTACATAAAAGATAGAGTTAATTTCTAAAAGGAGAAAAAATAGTAGAAAATTAATGGCAGCTAATCATATTGAAGCATTACCTTCTGTGTTTTATTCAGATGAAAGAGGCATGCAGGAGCACCCATGCCTTTTTGATTAGATGCACGCAGTAGGCATTAGGTCCCCTTCAAAGATCCTTGGGCCATACGGAGACGGGAGCAGCTCCGCGTTGTCATTGGAAAAAAAAAATCAAACTCTTTTTCTTGGAGCCAGGCTTCTTCCCCCTGCTCCCCCCTCCCATATTTGTATATATTTGGAGAGGAGAGTTGGGCTTAGTTTGTTCATAAACTGCAGTTCCTGGGCGGACCCCACACACAGCTGGGCTTTAGCAGCTGGATCCGCCTTCCCGGCAAGCCTCGCCGGGAGCCTCGCAAACTCGGGGCTCCGGGCTTGACAGCAGAAACGCAGGAGGCTGGCTGCACTGGGGGGAGATGAATTGGTCAACGCCGTGAAGCCGGGATTCTGGTCACTGGCAGGATCCAGAAAATGGGTTACTGGAGGAGACCGGGTCTGCTTTCCTTACTGCTGCTCTCCTTCTGTGAGTAGAAAAATGTTTCTGCTTAGGCAACTTTAAGCAACGTACTCCAAGAGGTCGTTTATTTTTCCTTCCTCCAGCAAAACAGCTAATCTTTGATTTCTCCCCTGACAGCAATTAGCCGGAGGATTGGAAATAGCTGAGAATTTAGTAGAAAACACTGCTACGACTGCATCAGCTGTGTATTTCTTTTACAGCAAAGGGCGAGCGTTTGCCTTGGTGGAACGCACTGCGTGCTCGCTTGGAGCAGCTCGCAGATGTCAGTGTTTACAGTGCAAAAATATATATAGGTCAGCATTACTTGTTGGAAGTTTTTATTTTATTGAGGGAGATTAAAAGCAACTGAAGTGCACCGCTGAATGATCTGGCTTCAACAGTGTCCAGATGTGGTGAAGTTTGAAGCTTAGAACTTTTATCTGCCCCGGTTTATGCACAGAATTAATCGAACTATTAAAGAAGCAAAGAAGTGAGGGGAGGGGGAGGAGAAGCTTCTTTGCAACAACATCTGGTTATTCGGCAAACCTTTCCAGCGCTTACGTAAAGATTTCTTTGTAATAAGTGCCCTGTTTAGGTTTTGATAGCACTTCTTCAGTACTGTAGATAAAACCCTCCAGCAGCACTTGAAAATGTGCCCATCCATGGTTTAACTTCTCTTGTTTATATCTTGATGATTGTTTCATAACAGGGAATAGATTTGTATATAAGTGAGTGTTAGATACACATCTCCTAAGTATGTGTGTGTGTCTTTCTGTATATACAGTGCCTATGTATGTGTATACACACATATATCCCTATATAGAATATATTTATATATTTGCACAGACAACAGCACTTTTTACAGTGAACTCTTTTACAAACACAGAGCCCTTCCCCTCGCTATAGAAATTTCAGTGCAACTAAAATTGCTTTTTGCTCAAAGCGATGAAGTAGGAGGATTACAGTTCCAGTATTTTTGCATCCAAATGAAATAACTGGGGGCAGGGATTCATATCTGCGTTCACTTTACATGGGTCCCCCTATCTACAGGAATAGGGAGTGAAAGGACACGATCGGTTGGTAATCTATGTGTAGGCAAATACAACCTTTGGTGCAACTGTTGAAGCAGAGAGACCTGGATGGGGGAGATTTAGGATACAAGGTCTGGTTGATTTTTCAAAAAGCTGCGGAGATATGTAGCATTCATTTTTGCAGATAATATCCTAAAATGTGGTCTGAAATGTAGGACGCTATACCAATAACATCCTGCTAAATTAATCACACTTGGAGCAGAACTGAAAGAATTACTACAAGGTATTATTTAAAGCACAGTCTTGGATGTTTTTGGTAAGAAAGAAGACCACTAATTATCCTTCAGAAATACCTAATTTTGGAGTTATTTAACTTATGGTTTCCTTTTTCTGAAAGGCAAGGTTTTAATCTGAAAGAAGCCAAACCAAAACATATCATGATTACTAAGTTCATCTGAAAGGTTACGTGAGTGATATGATGACAAAATTTGCCTCTGTATGGGGAAAAATAAATAAGCCAAGGCTTGCTGTCTGTGATTCAGCTCAAGTGATATATGTTTTCCGGGGGTACTTTCCATTTACCTTGCCTATCGTGTTAAGATCGACACTACAGTCATTCAGAGACAGTAAAAGTACCCTGGGAGCCCACTTTGCATTGACATTTAGAGAGAAGAGAACAACAAGTTCCCCAAATTGTTGGAAAATACACATTCAGCAGTTCTTCAAGCAACAAATCCCACTGCTCACCCAGCCTTTCTTTAAAGAGTGACAGCGCTCGATTAGTGACAGCAGCGAAGTCGCTCCTCTTAGCGGAGTGATTTAAGACTTGCCATAACAAATATGGCTCGGATTGCACCTCGGGGATCCCAGAGTAACTCCAGCTGAGCATCTTCAGGGATTTTTCTGCCCTCCCTAAGAGTTTACAGTCTTTACAAAGACCCCAATTTGTGCTCCGTGCTGCCCGTCTCTATCCCTTTGATCGCCGACATGGTGACTAGACAGCACATCTGACCGCTTTAGTCCATACGCCATGGAAAAAAGGACTGTAGCCTGACAGACGGCTGAAATTCCAGCCACTGGATTTCCCTAATTATCCCTGGCCAGTCCTATCAAGGCTTCAAAATATCTATCCTTAGACTTCTTCCCAGTGGCAGTGACTGCTGGAGGGCAGCATTTTTACACGGCTTTCTCAGCAGAAGGTGCAGACAGGAGCTGTAGTTGCACCACTGTTAATGCAAACCCTCACGCAGGGGAGCGGGGAACCCTTCTAGAGCAGAGAGCTGGCACAGTTCTGGATTTACCTAACTCAGGACAAAAAAATATAAGGATCATTCAGGACTGGAAAACCTGTCTTACAGTGTCGGGGGCTGAAGGCTTTCGATATCTTTAGTTTGGCCAGGAGAGAGCTGAGAGGTGAGCTAGTCATCATCTATAACCAGGTCCCGGAGAGATGCTTTCTGGCAAAAGGCTTCCTCTTCCATGGGAAAGAGAAAAACAAGATTTGCACGCTGGAAGCTGAAACCAGGCACTTTTGTGTTAGAGCACGACACAGTAAAGTTGTTCCAGTGGGTAATTACTCAGGCTCGGGATGTGGTGGATTTTTGTTGCTCAAAAGCCTTCAATGACAGCAAGACTATCTGCTCAGCAGAGTACAACCTAGAAGTTACGGACATGGTATAGGGATTGCTGTACTGTGCACATGGAATCACTCTAGCCTTAAAGTTAATAATTTGGAGTTTCCCTGTCCTGTTTTGCATCAGAATCAGGAAAGTCTCCCTCATGCTCTGTTTGTCAGGAATAGGGCTCAGGTCAGGCCCTGCTAGTACGGGGCTGAGCAAAATCTCATCTCATGGAGAGGAGAGAAAAGCACCACAAGTCTCCGAGATGCTGGGACAACCTCAAAAGCATGAGCTAAGTGTCACTGGTGTGACAACAGCTCTCCGGGTATGACGAGCCCCAGGAGCCCGGCAGAGTGCCGTTGGGCATCCAACCTCCAAAAGAGGACATGAAACTCAAAATCTGCCAGGGCACGCAGCACTTACCAAGGGAGAGCTCTCCCCCATAGGGTCTGCTGAACCTCTGAAGAAAGAGAAAGAGCATGTGTGAAACAAGGGAAGGTTGCAGGTCTGCTTCCCAGAGTCCAGAGCTCCCAGCTTCTGGGGTTGGGGTCTGCTTCCCTGTAACTCGGTCTCCCACTAAAATGCTGCCAGCTAAAACATCCCAACATTTCTTGCTGTGAGTCTCCCAGGCTCCCTTTGCCACGGTCCCTCAAGGCACTTTGATGGCTCTGCAGAGAGCGTGTTCAAGGGGGTATCTCCTGGTAGATGCTGGCTCTCTCAAGCTGCATGCTGTCTCCTGCTTGCACACACCAGCCCCTCTTCCCCCAGTGAGCCTCTTCGGCTAAACATATAGAGCGTATAGAATTCATAAATCATGACAGGGAGCTCCGGGGCTGTCAGAAAAACATCTCTGGCTTTTGATCTGCTCAAGAAATCTCTGACCTATCCCAGGCTCCTCAGGCAGTGCATTCAGAAAGTCAGCCTCTTATTTCTAAGGTCGCCAGAGCTGAAACCAGGAGTTTTAGCCACCGAAACACCAGCCCGCTCCTCGGGCAGGGGAGCTGTCAGGATCACACCCCAACACCAGACCACACACAATTCAGGAACACGGGGTGAAACCTGAGCTGGTGAGAGAACAAGGGAAGGAAGAGGATGAAGGAAGAGTTACCCTCCATTTTGCAGGCAAATATATCAATTTGCAGAAAAGGGCTTTGCAGGTCCAAGGCTGAGCCGGAGCAACGGAGCAGACCTCTTCTCCCAGGCTACGCAGCACATGGAGGTGGGTGCTGCCCACCCCGGGACACATGGCTGCAGGGCTGGTTATGACAATCCTTCTCAAGTAGCACCATATGTTGCTTGGGTGTTGTTTTAAGACAGCCAAAACACCAAGAAAGATATTATCATCCTCAAAAACCAAGAGGCTACAAGGGCCCCACGATGGCTGGGTGTAGGTAGAAGAGCTGGGAGCACACACAGCATCCCGCTGCCTGAAGAAGAAACTTGTGCATCCTACCACGAGGCTAAATAAGAACAAAGCTGCAATAAATTCTCCAGTTAAGAAGTAAAAGGGGATAGCACAAGAAAAACTCTGACAATGCAAAACCGGAGTCCTCTGCAGTGTTTCAAGTGGCATGAGACTCAGCAAGGCAAGTGACAGATTATTTTGAATTCACCTTCATACTTCTCCAAACTTGATACTACAGTTTCAACCCTTGGTGTAAGTCAGACTAACTGAAGGCTAAGAAAGCAGGCAGTGTGCAGCTATGTCAGATTTATGAAAGCAGGCTCTTCCTCTCCTCTTGCATCTCCAGCTTTGCTGTGACTTGAGACAGGTTGGTCACCATTAAAGCTGCTCAAATCTGTATTTTAGTGGGGGGCTTTGTGGAGGAAAGTCCTTTTTGAAATATAACTCCATGGAACTTGAAATTAAAACACGCCGTTTTCTAAAAAAAAAAAGCCCAAATATGCTTTTTACTGGTGTTTTACTGGCATTATTGCTATTTAATGGTGGTCACAAAGACATTTTTGTGTACTAGTAGTAAAAAAGTTCAGCCAGCTGCAATCGTGATACTTGTTACTCCCATTAGAGATGGAGTCCTGAACAGATGTATCCCACATATTCACTGAATATGCAGAAAGCAAACATTGGCATTAAAAACAGGTGACGGGGGGCTTTTATTCTGAGAAAGTATTCAGCTCTACTGCCTGTCTTCCACAGCTTCATATTGTTCCATGTTTTGCTCCGTCGAGTTTATTTCCTCAGGACATTATTTTCTTCTCCCATTAGTGATAACTCTTTGCAATAACATTTGCTTTCAGCCAGGCTCCGCAGTGTTGCAACCATAAACTAATGAACTCTCCCATAGATTGTCGTGTTTTCAAGGAAGTACAACATCTGATCTTTTTATTAAAAAAAAACAGTCCCACCAAGAAGACAAAATCAGCAGCTCCCACACACTTTGCTCTTTTCACATCCCGTGTTTAGCGCTGTGTGCCAAGTGAAAGCCCCGCGCTGGAAGGGGCCTCCGTGCAGAGGGGAGATAACGGCACGGATGGCTGCCTGCCTTATCGAACCTGCGGATTAGAGCTATGTTATCTCTCTGCTGGACCCCAACTGCGGGATAACATTGCCTTAGGGACCTTTAGGGGGAAATGAAGGGGTGGCTGAAAGCTGTCTTGGCCCCGCTCGCATGCACATCCCCGAGTTCAGAGACGACCGTTGTGATCCTGCCTCCGGAAAGGATCTGCAAGGTCCATCGGAGTCATATTTCTCCTTTGTCACTTGGTTCATCTTTTTGTTACAGCCCATGGAGGGCTGAAGCTCTCCTGCCAGCTGCTGGTAGCTGTCAAGCTTTTAGGAGAAGTGGGAGAGCCTGCTTATCGTGCAGTCCCCCCTGCAGCCCATGCTCCCACCAATTACGCTGCTCCAGGACTTACCCTTTCATGGAGCTGTTCCACTGCAGGGCTTCGCTTCCCGTTGATAAGCCAGGAACACGCCTGACAAACGACAGCTGATTTATGCAACAGCAAATGCGTCTCGGCGTTGGGGCAATTAATGTATCCAGCTGCACACCGCAGCCTGCCAGTCTGCCCTGGACAGAGGGCTGTCACCCCCGTGGATTCTCACAGCTCCAAGGATACACCTCAGCCCTGGAGTAGACAGGATTATTTACATCTGGACTCAAGATTAAAATAAATTAAAAAAAAAAAAAGATTTTTTTCAACATTTCTGCTGTGCAATGTGCGGCCATCAGCAGGAGCAAGCTGTGCTGGGGAGCTGATGTGCGTCTCCAGCGCTGGCAGCTGCTGGGTGTCACTTTGCAGAGTCCCGCACTCCAGTTCAACCCACGCCTTGGCCATGACTCTGGAAGTGGTTGAAGGAGCTTCGTACTGGGCATGCTTTGCCTAGTGCTGTGGCAGGACCTCTCACTGTGCCATGCTGTGGATGGAGATGTTCCCTTTAGCTCCATGTCATTTACTCTCCGCCAGGTCCAAAACTCCAGCTCTTCTGGGTAAAGCAGAGGTCCACAGAAAGCCATCTCCAGCAGCTTCCACCCCAGCTCCAGAGTCAGTGCTAACGAGGCCTGAAGGGGTCTGAAGGAAACGCCTGCCTGCCTTCACTCAGCCTGCAAAGAGCTGTTGTCCTCCCCTTGCAATGTACGATGGCAAGTCCTCCGACCACACCTGGGAGCTGGAGGCCCCATGCCTCGAGGACCATCGCACCCTAATACATGTCCTGCATGCAAAGCAGTGCTGATGGGCTTGTGCCAGCAAGCATGGCAGTCAGCAAACAGGGCCGGCTTATTGCCCCCGGTCCAGGGCCCAGGCGGGGCTGAGCCCTGAAGCAGACACCTGGAGTGACGCTGATCGATGTGATCCGATCATTGATCAGGCGTCTCCTTGCCCCAGTATCTGAGCATCCCCTAATCTTTTCACTTCTCCCAAAACCACTGTGAAGACATTCGCTCTGGGAACAACACATTTTTCTTATATCTTTGCTTCTGGGAGGCCCAGAGACACCTGCTGAAGTTCCTGGCCTGCTGGTTGTTACACCACTAAGAGGGGCCTTTTCTGTAGATCGACAAGGCAAAACCCTGAGATTTAGCTAAGGGATCCCTTCTCACTTCAGCCACCCCAAACCAGACAGCTTGGCTGTGTCCTGCATTGCCTTGGCCCACCATGCCCCCCATCAGAAAGGTGATACTGGCAATGTGAATTCATACTGTGCCTGGCACTTGAAATCCAAAGAAGAATTTTGATTCTCTTTTCTTCCAAAATCAGGAACTCTGACCCCTTCCTGGGAACACTCCTTGGCAGTTCCATGACTACAAGTCCTTCTGGGGTCTTTACAACTATTACAGGCACAGACATTTCTTTACAAAGATCATTCTTTTCAGGTGGATCATTTCATAAAATGCCACCCGCACAGAATGAATGCCCATGTCCCCTGACAAGTGTTTGACAGAGCAGGTCTCCAGCCAACACAGCTGGGGCACGATGAGGAACATCTGTCTGATGTTGCTTGATAAAACTTCCTGCCTGGGAGACTCTGAACACCAGCATCCAGCGTGGAAGAAACTGAATCAGCCACTGTCTTGCTGCGTAAAGCATTTTTATCCACTCTAGATCTATCCCAAAATTAGACCCAACGAGCCCACGATAGCAATCAAGACCCTTCTTCTTACAATAGGAAGTGACACACAGCGCCATAGGCAACGAGCAGTTGAATGAATCATCCTTCTTCAAATAGACCCAGGGCACAAGCGTCCCCAGCAATAATGCCAATGGATCCCCTGGGAGCTCAGTTCCTGCCATGTCTTTAATACGTCAAAAGGCACTCGGTGGTGGTAGAAAATGGTCGCAGACGCTCCCACCAGAGGCAAGGGGTATTTGCTGGGGGGTGAGATCTCCCCGGCATGTGCTTACTTTCATTTGCTATATTTGCCCTGTGCTCACCTGTTTGTAGGCGCAGCACAAGCTTTTCATTCACCCTCACTGGGGCCATTGCCTCTGCAGCAGGCTGCAGCTTAGGAGGCAGCTCTTGGGCAGAAATGCTGCTCAGCAACATTCAGACGGCGGCATGTTTCAGAAGGCATCCCGGGGCAGGCCGCCGAGCTGAAAAGGCAACGCGCTACTGCAAAATGATGAGATCTCAGAGCGGGACATGATGAATGGCGAACATTCCCCTCTTCGTCTGTTCCTCTGCACTGGAGGAGCAGCTTCACGCTGCACCTTGTCCCCTCCAGCCGCCGAGGCTCCCTGGAGCTGAGCTGCAGCTCTGCCCAGGGGCTGGGGCTTGCGGGAACCCTCTCCTCCCGCAAGAGGGGTCTCTGGAGAGGCGTTGCGCAGACACGCAAGCTACCGTTACTTTCATGTGTGGAGGAAAAGCACTTCAAGCCCTGTCCACAGGACTCTTGGTCCCATCCCTGCAAAAATTCCTTTCCAAAAACCTGCTCCCTCAGCCCTCCTACCATAGCTCTCTTCTGCTTTAGAAAACTAGAAGATATTCATGTTGAATTCAACCCTGTTGGGGAGTGCTTTTTGGTAAAAGATCTTAAAGAGATCTAAAAGATCCTTAAAAGATATTTTTTAAGAGATCAAGAAAGAAATGAAAGCGAAGAACACACCATCTATTTACATGCTAAATGCGGCACGCTTCAGGGAAAGCAAGAAAGTTTGTAGAGCCTGTAATCCAGGCTACCCTCAAGTTCAGGTTCTCTCTGACAGCACAAATTACTTAATTACCATTAGATCTGGCCTAAATGAGGGCAAAACTCGACTCTGCATAATAATTTTAGCAGACATAAAGAACAGGCAGTGCTGGAACAACTTGATGACAGCCCACTGACGGAGAATGAACAGAGCATCTCTGCCCCAGCAGCTCGTCGCACAGTCCCATGCAAGCCTTGCTCCTCCGTGGGAATCAAAATCTTACAAATGCAAAAAAGTACAAATTAGTCAATCACAAAAGGTCCACCCGAGATATGAAGAGCAGCTCCAGCCTAACGTCTCTTTGTGGCCTCATCAAAGTCCTTCTAGCAGATGGTAAATCGAACGTGTGCCAGGAATTTCAAACGCTCCTCAGGAAGTTCATCTAAACCATCAGTAACCCATTTGCACTTAAAACAGAGCGAACCCTGTTGTCCAAATGTGTCCCAGATAGTGTTTCTGACATGTTTACCTATTTGGAGGGTATCTTTAAATTTCACTTCCATCTATTCACGGAGATCCAGGATTCCTGCAGCGCCTGAAAAATACACATAAAACCGAATTCCAGAGTATAATATGATGATAATAGTAAAAAACAGAAAACTGCTGAGCAGTAGTTTTACTTGGATTGCAGTAGTCAAGACAGAGCAATGACTGCAACCAGCTTGCAGCTCACTTGCTTTTGCCGTTGTGTTGATTGCTGTTGCTTTTGTTGAACTGGACTCGTCTCTCCTGGTTCTTCCTGAGAATGAGATGCAGAAGCTGCAGTTAAATAATCCAGATTTAGGATACACTGTTGGTAGCACTGGAGAAACAAGACCAGCAAAAATTATGGCAATGGCATCATGGAGTCAGTTGAGTCTTGCCTTCTGCCGTTCAGCTCCCAGACCTGCAAGGGCTGTTAAAACCTCAGCAATTTCTGCAACGACGTGCGACAAGATGAGCTCAAACCACTCGTGCGTGGCCGGGCCAGGCGGTGACTCCTTCTCCCAAGCAGCGTGGGAGGTGGGAAGAAAGGACTCATTTTTAAGGCCAGGATTTAGTCAAAACTGGATCACTGCAAAGCGCTCTTCAGAGGGCTGAAATGTCAGAGCCCTCTGAACACGCAGCGTGTGAATCCCCCTTCGTCAGCAGGCGCTTTCCATGGGGCATGTGCTAGCTTAGCCCTCTGCAGACCCCTACGCACGCCACGCCATGGCACACACTAACGCATTGCTTCACCCTGCAAAGCCCCAGATGAGCAGCGGCGCTGGCAGAGCTGCGAAAATTGCTTGTGAACATTGTCCTCAGCAGTTTCCCCTCTCCTCAGACCTTTAAT
>Ga0181612_173219_pt1 | contig 17884 bp, 14 predicted proteins | sample HoacroProtozoa21_FD_119630 | JGI IMG/M metagenome (GOLD analysis project Ga0181612, IMG submission 119630) | Hoatzin crop microbial communities from Cojedes, Venezuel. Combined Assembly of Gp0051906, Gp0051904, Gp0051908 | reverse complement strand
CATAACGTTTGTTTGAAGTGCCATTTGAACGCAGTGCATGGCTGTTTCCTTGTTTTGCCTTGCAGACCTCAGCTCAGCAGGCCTTGATGGGGACTATCAATACCAGCATGCATGCTGTTCAACAGGCGCAAGCTGACCTCAGTGAAGTTGATAACCTACCACCTCTAGGGCAGGACATGGTAAATTTTTCTAATCCCTTTATAGAAATAGATTGTAATGCTTTGGAGCGTTTACTGATCAGTTTAGTCATTGTCTCTGGATCTAGAGTGGTATTGCTAAAGCTTTTAAAATGAGATTAAAATTTTATGCTCTCTTTAAGGAATTCATGTACAGTGTTCCACCTCACTCTAATCAGTCTTGAAGATTAGACGTAGCACGCTTCCTTGCACAACTGTGTCTGGAGTCCTCTTTGTTTCATGTGCATATGTACCATTAAATGCAAATTATGAGCAGTTTTTATAGTGGTAGTGACTGCCTTGCAGACACTTGAAAAAACAAGAACAAAACATGATTCTGATGTTACTGATCCAGGTTAGGGCAGGAGGACTGATTAAGAGACTATTGCTTACAGGGAACTGTCAGTCAAGTGTTTAGCCATCATGGATGCACTGTTTATGGCATTTACCTTAAAAGGGAAGCTGTTGAAATGTGTTAGCAACTCTGTAGTGAATGACTCAGCGAAAGAAAATGCTTGCTTTCATATTTTACTTTGAGGGCTTGGTTATTGACCTCTGTTTCACTCTTAAGGGTTCATGAAGGAACAAGAGATTTACATAGTATCTCCTCTTACACAACCTCACAGTAATCCTTAATTCTTGATTTTGTTATTGCTCTTCAGGCATCAAGAGTATGGGTTCGGAACAAGGTTGATGAATCAAAACATGAAATACACTCTCAGGTTGATGCTATCACTGCAGGAACTGCATCTGTTGTTAACCTGACAGCAGGTAAATTTCAAAGGGAAGGATTTCCTTGCAATTTCCTGACTATTGATCAGCCTAATTCAAGTAACATAGGGACTGAGTATGGGGCAGCTGGAGAAAAATTATCCTCAAAATACCCCCATAGCTAAGTGTATTGACTTGTAGAACAAGATTTCTGTCTCTCCCAACACAATTTTCGTATCTTCAATTCACGTCTAACATTAAAAGTATGACTATTGATGAAGATAAAATGTGGCTTACTTAATCAACAAAGTAGAGAGTGTTTGCAAGGTTACTACAAAAAAGCATTAGAGACAGATTATATGTTTGTTGACAGTGTTTTTTTTTCTTCAGCAAATTTCAAGTTGAAGGAGCTGTGAGTGGCTTAAGGTGACCAATACTGTGTTACCTTGGGTTCTTTCAATGTTGAAAGATAGCTGAAACTGTGGACTTCTCAGCAAATTGCATTGAATGAAGAGAAATTCTATTAGAAGATAAATTCTCATAGAAGAAATGTAGAAATTGGAGAAATTATAGCAATCTTGAATTCTTTTTAAATTGATAGTGAAATTACTTTGTAGGCATTGCTTGGCTATCTTGAAATGTGTCTTTTGTCTGTCACCAGAGTTTAGCTTGTGGTAGCTGCTTTTTTTTCCCCTTTTAACTACTAAAGCATTCTAATGATGAAAAAACATTTGCTCTACAGGGGACCCAGTTGACACTGATTACACCGCTGTGGGATGTGCAATTACAACCATCTCTTCCAACCTCACTGAGATGTCTAAAGGTGTGAAACTTCTTGCTGCTCTCATGGATGATGAAGTTGGAAGTGGAGAAGACCTCCTGAAGGCTGCTCGAACGTTGGCCAGTGCTGTCTCAGACTTGCTGAAGGCTGTGCAGCCTACTTCAGGAGAGGTGAGTAGATGGAAACTTCTCGGGTTCCCTCTTTAGAGTGCTTGGCTTTGGCTTTTTTGAGACATGTTAGCTTCTAAGCCTTACCTGCTCAGTGCCACATAACATCCCCTGTGCAAGCAACTCTTTTGCCAATTTCTTATTCCTTCATCTGTCTCTGTCTTTATGCCTTGATATTAGTCCCTGTCTTGCCCCTTGATATTATATCTTCTGTGTTATATGCAGAGGTTAATTGATTTGTGTAATAAATAGTTAATTTATCTGGCTACTGTGTTCTCTTTAAAAAACACGTTTCAAACAGTACTGTGACTCAGTTTAGTAGGAAGCGGAGACATACTCATTCATGATTTTTTTCTTTACAATCTTTGTCTACTTTGACATATAAAATGAGAAGTTAATACCTCTGTTGTAGTTTACCAGAAATCAGAGTAGTACGGACCAAGATAGACTATCTTGATGAGATTTTTTAATGAGTTGAGGTCTGCAGCCATTTGCCTTTAATCTCTTCTCTTCAGGTATTTGTTTTAAAGAACGTGATATCTCCTCATGTTTCAGATCAGTTGGCATATTGACTGTACATCCTTAATTATCCTTGGAGTGATTACAACAATGTCTGTTTGAGTTCTTCAAAATTCGTTGCACATTCTCTGGGACCACTTTAGATGAAACCCCAGAAAAATGGATGTGCAGTTCTGCATGTGGGAAAGTAAAGATTTTTTTAAAAATTTTTTACCCATATTGATTGCACACTAGTACAAGTTCCTTGCAGAAATCTAAAATTCAAGTAAAGCTCGTTTTCTTTGAATTAATGTGTTTCACTGTTACATTTTTCCAGCCTCGACAGACAGTTTTGACTGCAGCTGGAAGCATTGGGCAAGCAAGTGGGGAGCTACTGAGACAAATTGGAGAGAATGAAACAGACGAAAGGTTCCAGGTAATGAGGGGGTTGCTTGTCACTGTCAGAACTGTGCAGCTTTCTAATGAGAAGGCCGCAGCCTAAAACCAGGCTTCCCAAAGTGCTGTTAGGAAATGCTAGATTTGAAGCTTCTAAATGCTAAGTGAGGTTAATGCATTATGAAATTATTTTTACTTACACCATCACGGAGTGCTGATTTCATAGGAACTCCTACTTCATTCTGTGCGTCATACAGATGCTTTCTGTCTTCGTGGAGAGTTATTTGCACTGCACTCCCCTCAGTGTTTAAAGTACATGGCTCTTGCTATTTGCGTGCTGGTCAGAGTCTTGCTTTTTGAATTCTACTCTGCTTATTACTTTCACCACTACGTTCATCACTGGTTTCTTTTATGGTGACTTTCAGTACCTCAGTGTTGCACGGCTAGTATCTTTTATAGCTTTCCTGTAGCATGTGGAACCATCATTCTATTTTACAGATGAAAAATTTGGTGTGGAAGTCCAGAGATGCTCTAATATGAGATATCCTATGACCTGTTGATCTCTCAAATTCTTGACGTTGTGTCACGCTTGAGATGTTTCAATCACAGTTCCCGTTTTCTTCAGTTGCAGCAGGCTGCAAGTTATATCGCACAGTGCCAAGTCAGACACAGAAAATAAGGAACAGCAAACAACTTATTTTTAAAAATAAATTCTGCCTGTCTTCACCAAGTATAGGGTCAGATGCAAGATTATAATCGAGTTGTCCAGGAGGACGTGCATAGTCTTAATCAATTTTTCTGAATGCCGTAGGGATTTTGTGGGAAGTAGTGTATTAAAACATGCACATGCACACAGACAACTTCAAGCCTCACCCTTCCTTGTGCTTCACTGTCTTTGCAAGCTGATGACCTATTATACCATGTATTTATGAAGAGTGAATGAATATTAATGAATAAGTGTTTCTTCTCATTAAGTATAGTGGTTTTCACATAAGTGTTTGCGGTGTCCATATGTATGCATGTAAACCAAAAGTTTACATAGTCTTTTGGTAAACTGAGTGAAGAAAATTATTGTATTACAAACATAACTTCTTTAAGATTATTAGTATTATCAATTATCAAATCATAATGCCTCTATGACTTAATCACAATGTTAGCTGTAAGCAGTTTAAAACCATTGTTCTTAAGTGCTTGGTTAATAACAATTCTGGATCTTTTCACTCAATGCCAAGAACAGGTTTGTACCGGAACCAAGGGGAAATAATTTACAGTGACATTTAGACCTCTGGAATGCACTTTATGCAAGATGTCTGCTAATATAACTTGTAGGGCATTTTAAACACTTGATCCACTGGTAAATGTGTCTTCAAGTTTCATTGGAGTTCTCATTTGTATTCAGGTTGACTGTGTGTTGAAGCCCTCTCCTTCTTGGGTAAGGGAAAGAACGTAAACGTTCTGCTAAGCGCTATAGAGTGTTGGAGAAGGGTAAGGAGAGGGATGGTTTATCATGCCTTCACACCCTAAAAACAAACTGAAAACTAGTGTTCTTAATTTTTGAAATACAAGGTTTTCTTTCTGCTGTGAAGTTAAAATTAGACATAAGTGTATCTGTAGTATCTTTCTGCAGGAAAGCCAGGTCATTTTAACAGAACAGGCATTAGGAAGACTCCATCCCACTAAAAAACCAAAGTATATGGAATGTAGCATTTTAAGTGGGGAAAGGGGAAGATATTTTCTGAACTTTTTCATTGCAGGAGTTAACACATGAGCATGTCTTAATTTCAGAGTTAGTCAAATTATTTTTGTACAAGGCAAAAATGCTCTGGAATTAAGACCTGTTTTGAGTTATATTTTGGAGCAGTAATTTATAGGGCTATATTTACATCATGGACAAGGAAATATTGTGGTTGGAAATGGCATTTTCAAGAACAGTGGCAGTTGTTACTGTCAAGCACAATTAAGTACTTGAATTTAGTATTAACTCAAGTACTGTCTGTCCTCAGCAGTTTGCTCCTTGAGGTTGTCGTCCTTATTGCAGATATTTATTGCATGTTTAGTGGTGAACTCCAGATGGTTTTGTATTAGTAAGGTATTTTCAGGAAAGGATAAGCACATTGCAATTTGGGACATAGATTTGTTCTTATGGACTCTGAGCCAATTCAGAATTTGATAGTCCATACTCATTCAGTCTAGTAATTTGATAACATAAATAGAGAAATGGTTGTACTGAGAACAGGAAACTGTTGAATCTTCGAATAGCCACGTTTGCTGCTTTATGTGAAACAAAATGCTTGTTTTGATACAGGAGAACTTCTTACCTTCAGGAGATTTGATCTTAATATAAACAACATATATAGTTTTTTTGTTCAAAAGACTGAGTTTTCCCTTTATTTTACCAGGATGTTCTGATGAGTCTGGCCAAAGCTGTTGCAAACGCTGCTGCCATGTTAGTGCTGAAGGCCAAGAACGTAGCGCAGGTGGCTGAGGATACAGTCCTGCAGAACAGGGTCATTGCTGCTGCTACACAGTGTGCACTCTCGACTTCCCAGCTTGTGGCTTGTGCGAAGGTGAGGCTAGCAGTGTTCGTGAGGTGGCAAGGCACTGTTTCGAGTGTATGCTTCTGCGTGTTTCCAGTGGTCTCAGGCAATATACTGTGTTAATATCATAGCTCTAGATTTATGCAATATCAAAGGTGTTAATTCATAAATTGTCACCCATGATAGTGGCAATCAGGAGCCCACAGGATGTGAGGTATTGCTGTAATCTTCAGAGAAGCTTCCACAGACAAGAGCCCATCTGATGAACTACTAATAATGATAAAATAAAAAAGTAAAAAAAAAAAATATTAGTTCGAGAAGCATAGCTTTCCTGGGGGACTGTGCAAGTTTCCTAATAAAGCTTAGAATTAGGATAGGTTCACCTCATCTAAAGCTAAATAATTAAAAGTTGAAATTCTTGCTGAAAATAAAATTGAGTTGGTGATCATGGATTTTAAACATATTTGCACTAATTTACAGTAGTCCAGTTGTTTTAACAGATCCATTGGTTTTGGCCAAGTACTGATTTTCAGTATAAGCAAATTACAAAGCAGTTGAGATCAGACCTCAAATTCTGGAGTCTGTAGTTGGAGCACTACATCTTCTGCAATCATTTTGTCTTAATAAATAAATAAATAAAATACTCATATAATTTTAAAAATTCAAGAGTTTACATTTCCTACTTGGATGCTGCTTTTAAGTCTGCAGTCTGGATGTTTCACAACAGTTGAATACCTGTTTCCAGAAGGTTTATATTAAAATTAATAGCCTATGTTAAGTATTAATTTTTCAATATTTATTTCTCTGGCTGCAAGGGCTTTTTGTAATGCATATGTACGAATTTTCATTATGTGGACTTGATGTTCTTACTTCCTGTGAATATCTTCAGTGTGGTGTAAGAGACCCAGTGGTGTCTTGTTTTCCTCATAAGATATGCAGAGCGTTCTCATTGTTAAAAGCTGTCCAGATATGCCTGAACAAAATGGGGGAGGGTTGTTTCTAATCTGTGGATTACGGGGTTTATTACTTGTCTTGTAGTTTCAGAAGTAGAACGTTGTTTGGCTTGTGCCAGACACTACTTTTATTTAAACAAACAAAAGGCTGATAATAAGAAGGCTTTACAAGACCAATTCTAATTAAGATTTCATTTTACTTGGAGTTCCAGGAGGAATGGAGTACAGAAGTGTGCCAGTAGACATAGTTTCTCTGGAGGAGTCTGGTCTATGCCAGCCCTCCAGAACCACTCTCTAGTGTTTGCTCAGTTCAGCAGCTGCTGAAGAAGCATGAAACAAGGTGAGGGCTTCCATTCTCAGAATCTAAATTGAGATTAATTTAATGATATGCAGAGCCCAAATTCCTAATCTAGATGTCTGAAGCTACCTATTTAAATACTCACTTCTTCAGGGTTTGCTGTCTAGGGAAAACAGGTAAGTTAAGGATTAGAAACTCACGTAGTACATCTTTCACTTGTTAGTAGTTAGAAAATTTGCAAGTAAGCCTTTTCTGAATGCGTTGTGTCGTTTCCCCATGCAGGTTGTGAGTCCCACCATCAGCTCTCCAGTGTGTCAGGAACAGCTGATTGAGGCAGGGAAACTGGTAGACCGTTCAGTGGAGAATTGTGTGAGGGCCTGCCAGGCTGCCACAGATGACACTGAGTTACTGAAGCAGGTCAGTGCAGCTGCCAGCATTGTCAGCCAAGCCCTGAACGACCTCTTGCAGCACGTCCGCCAGTTTGCGAGTAGGGGAGAGCCCATTGGGCGCTATGACCAGGCGACAGATACCATCATGTGTGTCACAGAGAGTATTTTCAGTTCCATGGGAGATGCTGGTAAGTTTCTCTAATGGGTGATAACTTTCTATGACTTAGAGATGACCACATTTCAAATAATGCAAGTAAAAACCTTCTCTGAAATGTACTGTGCTTCTAGGCTGGTGCTGTCGTGGTGGGTAGTTGTTGAACCCACAATATTAAAACAGCGAAATGCACGTAGCTGTGTACTAGACAGGATGAATATTCTGTGAAAACATTGAATATTGAGCTGCAGGATCACTGTAGTATTTTGTCTGTTTTCCACCATTGCTTCACTTCACAAAATTGCATAGCAATTCCTCATCTCCAGATATGAAGATGGGTAGCTGATCAAATACTTCCCAGTGATTGATTTTACTATGCTTAGATTTTGTTGTAGGTTTTGAAACTTACTTCTGCTTTTTCCTATGACATTTTTAAAATGTGCAGCTTCTAGAACCAACCAAAACTTGAGATGCCTAGCATTTAACAGAGTCGATATGAATTTTTAATAAAGAACCAGTAAATTACTTAGAATGGTGAAATTTCAATAATCGTGAATGTTATGAGGTAGAACACCATGAAGGGTGTCGTGGTTTAACCCAAAAGCCAGCAATTAAGGCACAATACAGTTTTTCTCACCACCTGACAACCAATTGCACAGCCAGTTCCCGAGTAGCAATCATGGAGCTTGTGGATTTCCCAAAGTTTGTGGTTTTCACCAAACTGGCAAAAAAGGGAGTTCCTTTTTGCAAAAAAGGGCAACCCCCATTTGTAAACTGCACATGATGTCTATGGTATGGAATCTTTCCACTGGCCAGCTTGGGCTAGCTGTCTGGCTGTGCTCCCTCCCAGCTCCTGCACACCTGCTCGTTAGCCAAACATGGGAAACTGCAAAATGTCCTTGATTTCTTAGCCACAACTAAAAACATCAGTGTATTCAACATTCTCCGCATACTAGATCCAAAACACAGCAGCTACTGGTAGGACAACTGGAAAATTAACTCTGGCCCAGCCGCAACCAGGACAAAGGGACATTATCAACTTGAAATCAAGACAATTCGTAGAAAGTTTAAAATGGGATCAGTTTTTAAAAGCAGTTACAGTGAATAGTATGGTTTTGGTCTTTTCTTTCGTGTTATACAAACACAGGGCCAGGAAAGTAAATATTTCAGTCACAGTTGTATTCGCCTTACAGTTGATATGAACAAACAATCTTTTCTTGTAAAGTCCATCTTAGTTATGTTTAAGAAAGAAAACTTTCTGATGTGTCTTTTTTTAAGGAACTGTCATTTCAGCATGCAACACTCTTCTAGAGAAACATGTGCAGAGAAGCAACTAGTGAAATTCTCAGTGTATTTTGACCCTAGAATCTTCTTTATGAGAAATCTGACTGATTAAAATTTTTAAAAGATGCACAGGAATGTTCACTAAACCACTCTTAATCTTCCGACTGAAAGCTGTGGAAAAAGTTTTTGTAATGCTCTGCAGCTAACGTAAGGAATTTAGTTACTGTACACGTGCACAAGAAAACACATCAGGTTTTATGGTTAGCTGTCACTTATTCAGCTTCTGTATGGAAGGATATGGTAAAAGAGATGATCTTGAATGAAATTTCTTTTCTGTTCACAGTCAAATATCTTGTTGTGAAACACTCAGTTTTTAGTAGAAGGTGTTCATATTCCAGCTGGTGTTTCCAACTTATCATGCGCTCCCGTAGGCACAGTTTTAGCAGTGAAGTTACTCTGGCTTGTGACTGCTGTGTTATTGCCCAAGCATGTTATTCTTTGTCTTTGATTTACTGGCCTAATACTGTAAGAAAGGGCTTTTAAAGGTTTTTTTTTTTTTCAAGTGGAATATTTGAACTGGGAGCTGAGTTAGCCATCGTTGGTAAAAATTTGAATTGCAAAATTGCAGACTGTGAAATAGTTGATAACAGCTAGAAAACTGATTTGTTTGCATATGCAAAAAAGGAGCCTGGTAAGAAGGCATTTAATCCTGGAGCCCACAAGTCACCTTTACATGTGAGACAAATGCTGCTTTGATTTTTCTTTCCCATGATTTTTTAAGAGCATTTGAAAAGAATGAGGCCTTAGACCCAAACACATCTGACTTGATTTGGTAGCTTGAAGGAAGCCAAAGGTTTTATGGGTTCGGGTGTATGTTTTAGTGACCAAATGAATTTGCTCTAGAAAGGGTATGTGTCCACTTCAGAAGCATTGCTCTTTCATCTCTCTGCTTCACCATGAGCGGAACATGATTCCAGTATCTTAAATATACACCTTATTTTTGCCCGAAACCACCTAATTGATGCTGAGTCTCTTCTGACAGAGTTCTCAATTTAGGTTATGTTAGACAGAAGATAATTCCCCAGAAGAACTTCCCCCAAAGAAAAACAGGTGAAAAAATGGGTTATTTTTATTAAAGTGGTTAAATCTTGGCCACAATTTGAAAGCAAAATTATTAGTCTTTACTGGACCAAGAGTTTCACAACTGTATATTCAAAGTTACCTGAAAGTATCAATATGTGTGTTTTTGTCTTGCTGTCTAGAATGCAAATACTGCATTTTTTCTTACCCTCCACTGTAGCAGTTTCCTTCATTTATGTTGCGATCCAAGATTTTTTTATGAAGCTTCTAAGTGAAGAACTATTTGTATATAATTTTCAAGTCAAAAGAGTACTTCAGCAAATGTAACTTTATTTTCATCTTGCTGATATGACTTTTGAAAGCAAAGCTGAAATGCAGAGAGACGGAAAATAAAACTATAATTGTACACCACAGGTGAAATGGTACGACAGGCCAGGGTGCTGGCTCAGGCCACTTCTGACCTTGTCAATGCCATGCGGTCAGATGCTGAAGCAGAAATCGACATGGACAACTCCAAGAAGCTTTTGGCTGCCGCAAAGCTCCTGGCAGATTCTACAGCCCGCATGGTTGAAGCTGCAAAGGTACCAGGAAAATGAACTAACTGTCAGCTTAAAGTTGTATGGTTATACACAAAGAAGAGATGGTATGTGGGCTATTAGAGGTGGGATCTGGCTGATAGTAGAGATGGGTTTTCTTATCAAGTAAATGTTCTGCATTTAGTGGCTTACCCTAGGTATGTTCAGAAAAAAACAGTTTCTTAGTTACTTGGGTTTTTTTGTTTTTACAACCCTTCCTGCAGTGCTTTGCTCACCTGTGTGCGGGGTGGTCATGACTCAAGCCATCTAAGGCAGTAACTACCAGCCATAACCACTGTGATGCTAAGTCTTGTGCCAGTCTACCAATACAAATGGAGCAACAAACCCATAGCTGTGTCTTACAAATCGCTCTTACAAAAGCCGTTAACAAAGCAACTCTGCCTCTGTTTGTCTTGGGAACAGTTTTTTCCACCTGGGGAATCTTGCCTCTGTTGTTTCCCCTCACCCCTCTATTCTCATAAGAGGCAAATATCTAACCTTTTCTTCCCTTTCTGTGCTAGAAACCTATTTAAATCCACTAGGGAGGAATATGTTCTTTGAATTGTTTCCTAGATCCTGCACTTAAATGATTTTTACAGATTCAGGCCAGCCATTCTGCTACGGCTCTGGAAGGCCCATATGCCTGGCGACAGCATATCCTTGACTTTCCAGTACTTTCTCAGGCTTCAAATGAAGATAACCTACTGTGTAAAATCTCAAGGTTTGGAGTGCAGTTACTGAAAGGCAGATTGAATTGGGAATTGAAAAAAATAGATTGTTTTTTTCAAAACCTGCAATCATATAATCAAAGTACGTGACTGCAGATCATAGTGGAAGCAGTTTACAAAGGATTTTTTTCCCAAGCACCTAAAGTAGTATACGAAGCAAATGTTCAGCTTCCTCCCTCAAAGCACCTGACATGTACAGTGACAACTTTGCACTAGCAATAAATTTTCTGCTTCAGAGTCTTGTAAAGTTTTAATGTTGTTCTAACTTTGGTGAAGATAATATAAGGAAAATAAAGGCTGCTGTAGCAGACACTGTCTGGAACTAAAGCCTTGATGTTCGTGTACATTGTCTCCAGGAACTTTTACTGAGGCTCGTGTTTTCACTCTGAAATTTTGTGCAGGGAGCTGCAGCCAATCCTGAAAATGAGGATCAACAGCAGCGTCTGAGAGAAGCAGCAGAGGGACTGCGGGTTGCTACAAATGCTGCTGCGCAGAATGCCATCAAGAAGAAAATTGTCAACAGATTAGAGGTGGGAAACTAGATAATGTTGAATTTTCAGTTTACTCCATTTTGGAAATTAGTGTCTGTAGATCATTTCAAGCAAGTAGAAATGTATATTTCAGGAAAAGTGCTAAGCATAGAAAGATAGCACTGTAAGCTCAGTTACAGAGTACAAGGCTTGGAATTGGAGATGCCATCATATGATACTATAATCCTCAGAAAACTGAGCAACTTGTATCACTAATGTAGATGCTGGTGTAAAAATTTGACTCAGGTGTTTGATGGTGGCGTAGTCATAAAATTAGAACAGCTGAGCTAAAACTACTTCATTACTGTTTTATCTGTATCATCTGTCAGTTACACACAGTATCTTTTGGTGGTTTTGCTAGTATATCTGCTGGAGTTTCACATAAATTTCCATGCAAAACTATGTTGAATTGCACCATATCCAATTAAACTGGTAACTTATTCAGGGAATCAAAGAAGCAGAAACGAAAGTGAAAAGATACAGCATGGCTAGTAGCACAGCCAAGGGGGGGAAAGGCAGTTTACTGTGTGCAAAGGACAAAATATCTCTGAAGTTTGTCTTCAGGAAGATAAAACCTTGCCTACTTCTTAGCAAAAATGTAGAGGAAATAGATTAAAAAAGAAGTCTTTCATAATTCGTAGTTGCCAGCTGTGGTTTTACAGTAGTCTGATTCAAGTGCAATGAGATTAGACAAATAAGGAGAATCTGAGTAGGTAACCATGTTCCAGAAGTGCATTTAAATTACTGTATCTGGCTAGGACCAAAAATCAGGAGTATTTCAAGAAATAAATGCTGATGTTTCAGTTTTCTAACTGCATGCAAGAAAGCTTTATAGAAAGGACTTCTTCTGTTTTGCTGTTATAGCATATACTGCCTCACAAAGGAGTGAAATGTGTAATGACGAGAATGAACTTCATGCTTAGTTGTACTTAGTGGGCCAATTAAGGAAAAGTATTGTAAAACTTTTTGGAATATGTTGGATAAATTGTTAAATTTTTGGTTTTGTAATGAGAAGAGGTTAATAGTAAAAGACTCATAGATATTTGAAGAAGGTCCTTCCTGTGCTTTTAGAGTCAGTAATACCAATGTTTTGTACCTCTGCGTCATGTTAGTATCTTTGCTTTTACCGCAGAGCGGTCTCAGTGGAAGCTGGCTCTCTTGAGTCAGAGGTGTGAACATAATAGTGTGAAGCCCTGTATCTACTTTCCCTGTTTTTTCTGGATTTCTTTGTAAGGAGCTAATCAATTAGACTTGTTTTGGCTCTCTGTAATTGACTTCTTTTGGTCATATTGTAACCTAAACTATGAAGGAGTAAGATCTTAGAATCACTCTAGTTCTGCCTTTTTCTTTATTGGCAAGTTAGAGATGGATAACAGTGTTCAGCTTATCTTCATCTTGAGCAATCCTGAGTTTCCTTAATGCGAATCAAATTAATCAAGGGATATAATGTATTAATCTGTCAAAGTTGCCTATAATATGTATTTAATCCTCTGAATTACTCAGACTTACCACTGATTTAACTTTAAATTTATTTAACTGTTTCTTTTTCTCCAAAGATTGCAGCTAAGCAAGCTGCAGCTGCTGCTACTCAGACTATCGCAGCTTCTCAGAATGCAGCTGTTTCAAATAAGAACACAGCAGCCCACCAGCAACTTGTGCAGAGCTGTAAGGTAAACATACCACAAATCACTGATAAATAACTCTTGAACTCTGCTTTATGGGGAACTGAAGATCACTTTCTATAACAGTGCTGTTGCAACTTCAAAAGAAGATCAAAAAAACCCAAACCCAAAACCACCACACACATTCATTGTATGGATTCTGGAGAACTCTCATTTATTGTATTATCAATAGTTTCCATGCATTACTGCATGGAAAGCTTTGAAAAGCTGAGCTACTGTAAGTGCCATGTAGTACTTGCCTGTAACAAATATCCCTGCAAACACTTTGCAGTAAGGGATGGACAGGCTTACATACCTCAGCATGTATCTGTTGAGTAACAACCAACTCGCCTGAAGCAAGGGCTTTAAGTACAAGTTTTACTGCAAATCAGTCAGCACTACTGTGTATGCAGAGCTATACTAGAAGCACTGTGCAGAGGGGTCTGGCTGCTCAGAAATCTGTACATTGTCAAGAAGTCTTGGCCATGCATTCAGCTCTTCAGCAGGTGAGTAGCTCTATGATCAGCAAAGCAGGCTGTTGAAGGATATGTGTGGTGAAGTGGGACTGAGGTCTGCTGTGGTATAAAGGTAACTTTTGAGTTTTCCACAATAAAGGATGTGGTACCAAAGCGGTTTATTCTATAATGGAGTGAAATACTTATTTAATGTATGGGTTATATAATTGGCTGTATAAGTAACAACACTGATCCTCCTATTCCAATATTCAGCCTGCAACCAACTGGGTCCTTAAATGTCACTGTGAAGAAGTAGTTATAAACCTTACTATGGGGTTAATGTTATTCCTAGCTTGAAGTTAAAGCTGCCAAGACCGCAGATTTCAACATATGCCTGAAATCAAGCATATTTTTATGGTTCCAAGCTAGAATTCAGTGTCTGGTGAGAAGCTGTTCTTTTTTGTTTAAGCTACACTTGGCAGCTTAATTTCTAGCTCTGACTAATGTTGCTTTAGGGTTTTTAAAGAAATTGTGTTTAAACAAAAAATAGAAAATGACAATACAATGCAGAAGGGTTTCTTCTGGCTGGAAGAGTACTTATGCAACATGAGATGGGTTCACGGCTTCTCTCCTGCCTGCAGTCACGCAGCTGGGGGAAAATCCCCATGCTGGGAAGGGACCCCGCACCCTGTTTGAGGTGCTGGCACCTTGGGGCAGCCCCCAGCCCTCCTCCCTGCTCCTCACCTGCCCCTCAGCAGCCATCTGGCTCTGTGCGCCAAGAGATGTCCAATGGGGCAGGCCGAGTCCACACATCCACAACAGCGTGTCTCATGCCTGGATGGACAGACAGACAGAAACTGTCCCTTCCCCTGGTGTCCACCTTCAGCCAGGCGCCAGCTCCTGCCTCCAGCTTGTGACCTCTGTCCATGGATTTTCATACATAAATAGAGCTAAAAAAATTATATTCTGACCTCAGTGCAGGGGAAGATTGTGGAGTGGTTCATCTTGAGTGCGCTCACTGGGCATGTGAAGGACAGCCAGGGGATCAGGTCCAGCCAGCATGACTTCATGAAAGGCAGGTTCTGCTTGACCAGCCTGATCTCCTTCTATGACGAGGTAACCCACCTAGTGGGTGAGGGAAAGGCTGTGGATGTTGTCTGCCTGGACTTTAGCAAGGCCTTTGACACTGTTCCCCACAGCATCATCCTAGAAAAATAGCTGCCCATGGTTTGGATGGGTGTACACTTTGCTGGACAAAGAACTGGCTGAATGGTGGAGCCCAGAGAGTGGTGGTGAATGGGGTTAAATCCAGTTGGCGGCCAGTCATGAGTGATGTCCCCCAGGTCTCAGTTTTGGGGCCAGTCTTGTTCAATATCTTTATCACTGACCTGGATGAGGGGATGGAGTGCACTCTCAGTAACTTTGCTGATGACACCAAGTTGGGCAGGAGTGTTGTTCTGCTGGAGGGTAGGAAGGCTCTTCATTTGAAGAACTAATTAAGATAACTTCACATTCTAAAAATGAAAACCAGCAGAGGTGTAAAAACATCAAAGTTTTGCTTTATGGTTTGAAACACAGTTTTAATGACAGGAGGGTGTGTTTTTAGCAAATTCTGAGTTCACTCTGAATGATCAAATTAAACCACGGGTTACAGGTTTCAAGAACAATATCTTTCATATTTTAAATACTTTTATACATTGCTTTGTATTCTGTCACAAAAATTGTAGTGAATGGTTGAGTTTTTTTCCACTCTCTTTGTATGCTTCATCCAAAAGATAAAATAGAATATTAGTTAAGGCATTACTAGTGTTTAGTTTCTATTCTTGATGGCTATGTTGATCATGAAAAAAAAAATATTTGTGAAATAATAGAAAATTCACCAAAGAAGGGGCAATTCTATTTTGAAGTGCTGCAAAAATTTTAAATGTATACTGACTTAACCAAAAATTTTACTGCAGAAACTTATGCACTAGTGCAGCTGCCAACAATAGAAAGACCTTTTGTCGGGAACACTTAGGATGGATCTGTTTGCTATGCAAGTCACCTTGGAGAAAATTCATTGTTTGTTTTGTACTAGTCTACTAATTCCCATTGATTTGTCACCACTCTTTCAACTGCAGGTGTAGGTGACTGTTTTTTAAACAGTCTTCTCTTTGTAATTAGGTGATAACTTTACTGAAGGCATAGAAATAGTTTAAACCATTTATTTAATTGAAAATAAGAGATTTAGCAATACAAATAAATCTTGAATTTTTGCCTTGCATTTCAGTGATTATATAAGGATACCTATAAGGCACTGGTCAAAAAAGTCTTTCAATGAATTTCAAGCCTCAAAGGAAGAATCTGAACAGATTAATTTGCCTTAACTTAAACAAAGTAGCAGCTTTGTCAAACCAAACTTCCAATTTTCTTGCCAATTGACTTGGAAGGAGAACTTCTGAAATAAAATAATATTTTGTCCTGTAACTTCTTTAGATTCTGAACCTGCCAGCCAGGATACAAGTAAGAACCAAATGCCCCTCTTTCTGCAATTTCTTAGGAGAAATACAGGAAGAGGAGGAAATATGAGGTATCAAAAGTTATGCCAGAAATGGCCTTCATACTTTTAAATATACTTGTGTCCAACAAAGACAAGCTTTAAATGTATTTATTGATTCACTTTTATTTTTATTCTGCTTTGAGGACAATGTTAACTTCAAAGGATTTGTTTGTGGATTGACTTAGCTGTTCATCACCTTCTAATGCTAATATCAACTTTGTTTTTGAACTTTGATTTCAAAAAAGTATCATTCTGAAACCATTATATACTCTTGTCAATTGTTCTTTGACTGTTATGCTAGCAAAATTGTGTTTGCTACATGAATGCCAGAGAAGATGTATTCCCCATCTGGGATCTCTTTCAAGGTGCTATTCACTACCTTTAAACCCTTAAACTGAAATAAAATCTCCAAATAGAAACTTTTTGATGTATATTTTTTGTCCTGTACAATGTTATTCCTAATAAAATATATCATATATTATTGCCTATTCATAAATTTTAATCTTTAAATAAATGTATTTTAGAGTGGATAACAGCAACTTGGACATTTATAATGGAATCAGAAGCCATTCTCTTGGTAGGCACGCTCTCTGCAATCTTTCTCCTGAAATAAACTCAACATATTGAACACTGCACAACAATTTACGAATTGGAACGGTCAAAATTGTGGCTGACCATTGGGGACTTGCAATGCAATACTAACTACATCTTCTGACTGGCAAACTCCATTGAATTTCTCTCCTCTTCCCTAGTTATAAATGTTCTGATACTTCTAACTTGTGACCTTAGGGAGTAACTTACCTGGAAGTCAAACTTAAAGGAGGTAGAAATTTAAGAGACCTTAGTTACTGCAGCAGATTTGCAGTCCAGTGTGATGGGGAAAAAAAAAGGATTAAGCTGTAATTAGGATGATGAGATAGCAAAACCACTAGCAGAAGAAAACTGAGAATCATGCATAGAAAAAGATAGATATAACAATTTAAAAGTTATTTGAAATCAGATTCTGTATTAGCTATTCTGAGCTGGGGGCACAATTGTCAATTTCCCCTGGCAAAACTGTTCTTTTTTTGTATAAATAATAAATATTAATTGGAGTGCCAACTTGAAACCATTTTATTAAACTCCTGTTCAACAGTTCCTTCTTCAACTCACTTTTAACTATCTCCTTGGTTTCTGTGATGTGTTGGAAGTGTAAAAAAATGAAAAAAACAAAGCGTCCATACCTCTCACTGCTGTTCAATGTGACTGGGAGCTAACATAAACAAAATTGTCTTGCTCTTGTAGATAAACTCAAATGACTGTTAACTAATATTAAAAGAGCACCACCCCTAAATAACAATAAAAGACAAAGCCTCAAAATAACAACAAAGACCAAAACACAAAAACAACAACAAAAAAAGGACATATTTTGCATTTGTGCTTTAGAAATACCTGGGAAAAAACCACAATGACTAACCTATATTGAAACATACTGAAATAGCAAAGACTATTCCGAAAAGAATTCTAGATCTGGTTATTTAATCAATTCTTTTTTGTATTCATTTTCAGTAACTCCTTATTTCTTTGCTGTCTTCAAATTCCAGTGGTAAACTTCCTGTGCTTCATTCACTGTTGTTGAAGAATTCACATTACCAGAATAGTAACAACTCTTAGCAGAGAAGGAAATTGAGTAATCCACCAGTTATTAAGGATACTAGGAAATATTTCTTTACTGAAAGAGCTGTGAAGCATTGGAACTGACTGCCCAGGGAAGTACTGGAGTCACTATCTGTGGAGATGTTCAAAAAACATGTAGATATGGCACTTCAGGATATGGTTTAGCAGGCATGGTGTTTTAGCAAGCATGATGGTGTTGGGTTGAGAGTTGGAGCCCTGAGCAACCTGGTCTAGTGGAAGATGACCCTGCTCATGGCAGGGGGGGTGGAATCAGATGATCTTTAAGATCCCTTCCAACCCTTACCATTCTATGATT
>Ga0181612_163447_pt1 | contig 17884 bp, 14 predicted proteins | sample HoacroProtozoa21_FD_119630 | JGI IMG/M metagenome (GOLD analysis project Ga0181612, IMG submission 119630) | Hoatzin crop microbial communities from Cojedes, Venezuel. Combined Assembly of Gp0051906, Gp0051904, Gp0051908 | reverse complement strand
GTTACACCATCATAGAAAGCCACTAGGTTGGTGAGGCAGGACTTGCCCTTGGTGAAGCCATGCTGGCTGTCTCGAATCACCTCCCTGGCCTCCATGTGCCTTAGCATATCTTCTAGGAGGATCTGTTCCATGATCTTCCCAGGCACAGAGGTGAGGCTGACAGGTCAGTAGTTCCCAGGGTCTTCCTTTCTACCCTTTTTGAAAAGGGGCACAATGTTTCCCTTTTTCCAGTCACTGGGGACTTTCCCTGACTGCCATGACTTTTCAAATATCATGGAGAGTGGCTTGGCAACTACATCAGCCAGTTCTGCTGGCAATGTACAGATGAGGGCTTGCTCAGAGCAAAGCTGCACCATCTTCTCACATGCAAGTAGATTCTTTTTGTGCTCTCTGGATTGCACCTTTTAAGATCTAGCAAAAGAATCAACATTATTGAAAAAAAAATAAGCCTGCCCGCATTATAATTTGGAAGCTGCTGCTCTGGAGGGGAGTGGGTCTATCTTTGTATTTGTGCACAGAGAAACAGCTTGCTCTAGTGCTGGCTGTGGGGATTGCAGATGCCCTGGGGATGCTCAGGTGAATTAACCTGCCCTTGGGGGGTGGCTGGTGTGTGCCAGGAGCACGTCAGCCCTGGATTCTGGAACCTTCCTCCCGGTTTGACCCCCATGGCCATCCCTGTGGCACCAGCTGCAAGGCTCCAGAGAGGCTCTCAGGCACCCACTGCCAGCCCTTACACCGTTTTTCTCCCACCCAGAGCAAGGAGCAGACCAGGCTTTAGACTACAGCCCCATCAGGGCTCTGCGGTGTCCACCCCACGGAGCTTGGGGGAGGGAAAACCCTGGCCCAAGCTGCTTTCCGCAAGCCCCAAAACACCCAGCAGCCAAGAGCAGCAGGCGGCATTGCTGCGGGGAGGATCTTGCATACTGGTGCCTGAACGCTCCCATACCCAGCAGTAACACTGGTGTTGATAAGAGACAACTTCCCACACGTTCTGCAGTTTACATAGTGATTAGCTTCTATGCTAATTCCCAGGGAGGACAGCTGAATTATAATTGGATATATGACGTAGCAAGGGTGTAACTTAACTCTTCAGAAGCCTTTTCTGAAGCAGATGGGTATCTTGATGACCCTGCCTGCATTTCTAGTCAAACGTTTGTTGAACAAGGCATAGTTGTTATCCAGACCCAGTGCACCCCCCTCCTGCAGCCGGGTGCTGAGGCAGCAGCTCTGAGCCCATGGGAGGAGCCGCGTCTGTGCAGGAGGGTTCAGGAATGGCGTGACAGCCCCACGTGTGCTTCTTGTGGACACAGGCAAATGCACAGATCCTCTCCTTGCTTCTCAGTCACAAACAGTGAGATTTGAAATACTGACAGCTTTCTTTTTAATGTGTTTTCTAAAAACCTTACACAATAGCTGGATTTTTTAAACGGATGTTTTTTGCATACCCTTATGAAGTAATAGAAATTTTTTTGAAATCATATACAATTTCAATCGCCCTTTGCGTATGTTCTGAAAGAAAAAAATGGAGGTGAAAGAGCTGAGGTTCACTTTCCTGGCTGGCAGCTGTGGAGCTCTTTGGCTGGCACACACTAATGGTGAGTGATGTTGAGACCACAAGTGGTGGGCAGACATGATGTGAATGTGGACTGGGACCATCCCTGTAACTCTCCCGGCCTGAACTGCCTTCCTTCAGGCCCAAGAAGACCTGGAAGGACAGCCCAGATGGCTCATCCCCGTCCAGAGGAGACACATCTCAGAACAAAACCTAGAGAAGGCAGTGTTGCGGCTCTGCTCAAAGCATGGCTCCATCTGCCCAGAGCATTTAGGGCAGCATCTCCCTGCGATCAGCGAGAGATTAACGGGGGATGGAGTGCTGAACTGCAGTGGCCAACTCGAGCAGCCGTTTCAAAGTGCCGGGTTACATGATAAAAGCTTTAATCATTGAAGAAAACAGAGAGGGATAAAAATAGCACTAAACACACGTAACACTGTGCAACATCTGGTTACACGAGTCACTATTAGCCCAGAAATTTTTTTGAAGGAGTGGGACCTCTGATGTTGTGTTTGGGAAACTTTAGCAGGCGGGCTTAATAGCAGGGGAAACAACTAGAAAATCAGCTGAATACAAGCTGGCACAAGGAGCTATATATATGCTACAAACATATATATTTTGGCAACAGAGATTTAAGGGAATAGCATCCACATCTGATTTCCAAAGAATCATGAAGTACTTTTTTTAGTCAGCAAGTTTCTCCTTGGGGAATTGTTACAGGAAAAACATCCCGGGGGCAGCAATGCAGTATTTCAACAAACTCCCAAAAAGCTGTGATTTTAAAATTAAAGGAAGCATTTAAAAAGGCACAAAAAGTACCTGCCAAGTGCTCAGATGTGGCTGGATTTCTACGGGTCTGTTTTCCCTTTGCTCCCTTGGGAACTTCTCCCTAGCTAGTGGCTTCACACTGACAAGGAGGCTCAGGCATGACCCACCCAGAGCGGCCGCCCGCAGGAAGACCTTGATGAATGGCAGAGCTGGGGTGTTATCTGACCAGTGCTGGCAATAGCTGCCTCTGATTTTCCTAGCATTTAGAGGTTCTTAGAAAGTTTATTGTCACTGGCCTCTCGGAGGTGTCAGCATGTCTAGTGCTGAATGTGAGACTGATCTCCCCAAAGACACGGACTCCTTTTGCTTTAAATTAAGCTTAAATAAACAGAATTGAAGAGCGTCTACCCAAGAGATTGCAAGGGAGCAATCCAGCAGAGAAAACAAAAACCAGGTGGTAACATTAGTGACAGCTTTTGAGCAGAGAGGCCCTTGGAGGATGTGTCTTTGTCCTAATTTTACACTATTGGTTTCATACCTTTCCTTGTGTCCTGAGGAGTGTTATTAGAAGATATAAATAGCTGTGACTGAGAACAGAGCAATAGCTTTGTCTCTTCTACAGCAGAGACAATAACTACAGAGCACTAAGCAAGCAAAAACCTCTTGAAATAATAAGCAAAACTGATGAGATTCATTCAGGCTTGTAAATACAATTACATTCTGTGATGGGATGCTCATGCCCAAAAGAAACTCAATCCAAAGCTGATGGGAGAATGCAAAGGGATGGCTCCCTGTGAGCCTCAAACAGACGCCTGATGCAGGCAGAGCCCAGCCCCAGCGATGCCCCCTCCTCCTCGAAGCGGGGCAAGTGCTTTGAACCAAGAGTTGTGAAGACATGCAAGTCGCACAGAGCGCTTCAAATTGATGCTGAAGCCCAGTGTGGAGGCAGCTTGGCACTGCAGGATGGCTGCCGTGAGGGATCACACTCATGTCCATGGCCATTGGCACAGCCATGCCTGAGTCGAGCAGGACAGAGGTGGCAGCAGCACATTTCAGTGAGGCCAAGGCATATTTCAGCACAGAAGCTCAAGGCTGGCACACCGCACTCATGTTTCTGCCTGTGTTTACCTCCATGTCGCCTTCTTCCTGCTTCTGTTGGCTACGTCTGTCCTATTTGTTGGACTGTGGACATTATCTCCATGGTATTTAAAAAAAAAAATGCAAGGAATTCCTATTTGAAAACATTTCCTCCAATGTTGAAGCTGTGGTATAGAAAGTAAAAAGCTTCCGTAGAAATAATTTTTAAGCTTACGTTTACAGGTCAAGGCTACTACAGACGTAGCAGCAGCAAGAATGCTGCCCCGTGGAAGCCTCGGCATAGTCTATAAAGTTTCTCGACAATTAGCCAGCAGTGACAGGTAACCAGTTCTCTGTGGAAACCGTCTCTGCTCACCTTTTCTCAGACCCGCGTCTCCCTTCGAAGGAGTTCACTGGTAGAGGCGGTGGTGTGCGCCGCGCTGTGCAACACCTCTGTGTGCATGTAATCAACCTGTGTTTTCTCTCTGCATGATTCCTTGCCCGGCATTTCAACATCTCTTTTCTGACCTTCAGTGCTTTTTCTTGTAGATTCCACTGCTCAAAAGCCTTCAGAAGCTGTTACAGGACAGCAGCTGACCTCTATCAGCTGCATTTTGTGTATCATCTCCTCCTAAAGATTTCTTTCCCCAGCCAGCCATGTTTTCTCCACTATCACGATACTCAGTCTCTTTTCGTTTCCTACTTTATGACTTTTCCAGTAAGATACACTGTTGCACTGAGCTCCTTTTTGCATTCTCCAGCACTCAAATGCAGATGGTAACACCTCTTTTGTGGAGATGCTTTTCTCGGCTGAAACTGGGTGTCAGCTGTTCCTCCTGTGGCTTGCAAATGCTCACAAGGGCCAAAGGCAATGTGCAGGACGCTGGCCCATGTCCCCAGCACAGCACAGCTCAGTCTTCTGGGGACTCCCAAGGTCTGAAAAGGCTCCTGTGGGTAGAGGAAGCTTGGAGGGTCACTTGTCCTCTGCTCCCACCAAGTGGGGTGGGCGCTGGGAGCCCACAAATGCCCAAATTTGCCCTACAGTGACCAGTGCCTTTGCATTTTTGCTTTGTGCATTTGTTACACTCCATATTAATAGCTGCAATTAAAGGCTGCTGTGCCATTATTAAAGATTTATAGAAATCTGCCTGTTTTATCTCAGGGCTCCCAGGGAGGAGCTGGGGCTTTCCCGGCTCCCCAAAGTTTCCCTTCGTGACGTTTCCACCCCAACCTCGGAGGTGGTCTGTGCCAGGGCCCCTGCACGGAGCTGAGGTGAGCCAGGAGCCTGTCTGAGCCTTGTCCTTCCATGGCAGCGAACCCCCGAGCCCCCGAGAGGTGGGGGAGCAAGCTTGGGCCAGCCGCTGCCCCAGGAGGGTGAGCAACTTCTACCTCCATGCCACTGGTTGGAAGCAGCAGAAGGGCTTAAATTCCTCCTCAGCGCCTCAAGGAGTGGAGCCAGCCAGCGCTGCTGTGGTGCAAGGCTCCTCGGGAGCCGTTAGTTTCTTTGGAGTATTATTTTTTTCCTTTGACACAAATGATATTTATATTCTGCATCACAGGCATTTCAAGGAATTGGTGTGTGGACACTTGTTTGTTCATCTCTTCCATGCACGTTAAATGACTCATAAAGTATACAAAATTAATTACAAAATATCTTTGTGGAGGTTGCTGGACAGGATCCCTGGAGCTAAATCAGGAAAACGGTTCCTCTTCCAACTGTGAAGCGGGACATACTAAGGAAGTTTTACTCATTAATGTAAAGTTGCTTCTTACACTGTTATGACTTTCTTTAAAGCAAGAACCCCCCTGAAAAAAAACAGTAAAACCAGAAAAATGTCTAGAAAATGCTTAGCAGTGGCACTCCTGGAGCTGTGGTGGCTGGGACAAGTTCCACGAAGACACAGTTTCTTCCGTGGCATTGATAGAGCTGGAAGAACCGACACACTTTTGCACATACAACCCACAATTCAGGTCTGAAAGTGCAGCCACAGTCTTCAAATGTGAATGGAGAAGAAGTGCCCTGGGGTTGAATGATGATGTTGGGCAGTTAAATGGTCTGAAAGAAAGAAAAAGGTCAGTCCCCACTGAGCAGAGCAGCAACGATGAACGTGACACGGGCAGCTGCCCTGCACCAGCACGCTGCACCCACGCTCGCAACTTTGTGTGGACAAGTAACATAAACAAGGGCCGGCTGAAAGGGGACATTCCAGCTCTGCAGATGGTTTCAAAGCTTTGAGAAAAAAACTCAACCTTTTCCATAGGGAATATGTGACAGTTCCTTCTAGGCGCTGCCTCTGCAGCGAGAGGAGCTGCCAAAGCCCTTCCTCCTCCTTCTCTCCTGCCTTAGCAAGTGGCTGGGAGTGCAGGAGAGAGGTCCTCTCCTCCCGCTGTGGCTCACGGGGACGGGGACAGAGCAGGGATGGACATGGAGGCTGCAATTATGCCTCGCGAGAAGCAGCTTCTGCAAAACCCCGATGTCTCCTGTTGCTCCTGGCCAGCAGCAGCTTCACAACAGGTGGGAAGCGTGATGTTAACCTCCTCTCTCAAATACTAGAGAAATCTCTTCTGAGAACAGGATACTCTCCTGTGCAAAAACAAAAGCTAGAGACTATTTTTAGTGTTTTGATTTCAGAGGTCAGTATATTCAAGTATTTAGTGGATCTCCACTCTTGGAAGGGAGTGTCTATTCATTTATAGCTTCTCTGTGTTTCTGATTGTGGTTTTTCCTTGTTCTTTTGTTGAGTTCCAGCTAAACCAGCAACTTCTACAACCCTCCTCTGCACAATTTCCACGTTAGTGTTACACGTAGACTAACTGAGAACAAAAGCACTCGTGGTGAGAACTAAATCACGCCTGGCGAGAGGCGCAGCGGGGGCAGTTGCTGTAGCAGAAGGAAGTTATATTGAATTGCTGCTCGGGATGGACCAGAGCCTCCACTGCCCACACGGTCACCACTGCTGGCACCTCTCGTGCATCGGTGAGCTCTCAGGGATGGTCCGGGGGCCAGGCATCCTGGCTGCTCATGTCTCTGGGGTGCTGTGTGCCCAAAAACGCCAGGCACGGGCATGGGTGTATCTAGTACCTTTTTGTTTCTGACACCTCCTTTGTATTTAGCAGCACCAGGATGGAGTCACGCTGCAAAACCCAGGCAGGAAGAACTAAGTGGGCCAACATACATTCAAATTGAATAAATTTGCAGCTGCCACTGAATCATATTCAAAAAGCAATTGATTTGGGGAGCTACAAAGTGCACAGTGACTCATATATTTTTTGAAGTGGTCTGTGGTATTTATTTATTGTGCATTTTAGCATATATAATTTTTTTTTTTTTGGTTTCTGCAGAAGCTTTCTGCAACCGCAGTGTGTATGCACGTCTGTCTGCAGTCCACGCTCCCCGGCTACCTCAGAGGTCCCAGCCCAGAGGCTGCCTCCCATCTACAGCACCGAGAAGGGAGAGAAGGGCTGTGGCTCCTTGAAAAGCTTTTCTGCTGACACTTCGCAGTGGGGCTGACGACCCATTCCATGTTGCTGGCCAGACCCCTTCCCCTGGAGAGATGCCAATTTCTGTCCCGCTTTGGCTAAGCAGTGGCTCCACACTGGTGGAGGCTTCTAGCTGGGAATTGATGGGAGTGAGATGATTCCTTAGACTTCTTTAGCTGGAAAAAAAGCAGGCATATTTTTGGCATAGGTGCCCTGCTCTTCTGAAAAAAAAGCAGTGAGCTGAAGTGCCTAAAACCTCCCACTAAAGGGGCTTTGCTGTTCATTTAAACAGCCTCCTTAGAGAGGTGTCTTTCTTTTAGATTCAGATTATGCAGTCATGATCCCTGTTTATATTGAGGGATTACGTGTATAACTTTGTCCTTTACAGTAGTTCTTATTAAAATGTAGTTTACATAGAAAATAGATGCGGTCCAGCACTGTCAGCTTCAGGCAGTGGTTCAAGCGGGTGTCACTGGGACACAGTCCACGTTTCTGTGACCTGCCTGGGAAGCCTACCAGGCTGCTGGAAGGGGATCGCAGAGCCATGGATGAAGAAGGAGACAATATATGTAGAGAGGTATGATCAATTATTTCAGAGGAATGGCGGAACATCAACTGCAGTGAAACACCAAAGTTTGATTTTAATGTCTTTCCACTTAGCTGCAGGCTACAATTCAATTTAAATTCAGATGCAGTGTGTTAAAATGCAATTCCTCACCGCCTCGCAGGAGCTCCGTAATAAAAAGCAGACAGCATCCAGGACACCTGCCTGCCTTACTGAGCACCAGCAGCACCATGGGCAAGTTTGAAGGATGCAGTGAGGCAGGAGCTGTCATTTCTCTTTCCAAACTTCTTCGCTGATAATGTGTCGGGACCAGTCAAAGTTTCTGCTGTCAGAAATGTGTGTTTTTAATGGTGAGTTCGTTGATGAAAAAAAAATCACTGGAAATACCTCAATGTCTTTTTTCCTCCTGAAAAGCCCAGGCCTTTGGGAGCTTCCTTTCTGGTACCGCCTACAAACGGTTCATGCAAGGAGACTGAAAAGAGGGTTAAGCAGCTCAGCAACAATGCCTTGAGACAGAGCAGCTCTGAGGATAGACATGGTTTTTCTCATTTAATGAGAATACTCATTTCATTTTTGAATAAACTGACTCTCTACTGGGAGGAGTCGCAGAGGAGGCACATCACCCCCCCGGGATGCACAGGTTGGCCAGGAAATGGAGCTGGATACAAAAAATGTTAAATGGAAATTTAAAATATTAAAAAAAGATGCTCTAAATTCCTCTCTGAATAAAAGAAGGAATACAGTCATCAATACATTCAGAGAGCCCTGCATGGCCCAGCGTGGCTCTGAGCATCCCAGCAGGCTGGAAACCGCATGCAGTGGGGGCTGATGCGCCCCTGGGCGCACATCTGCCTGTGGAAGGAAAACTGGCTGCCACTGGCGTACCCAGGGTGTGCGGGCAGAAAGGAACAGCGAGAGCCCCTCCGCCGGATAGTGCCGGGTGTGCTAAGGCGGGGAGGGGAGGCAGAGCTTTAGTGTTAAATGGATGTGATGCAATACACCTAGGGACAACAAGGTGGTCAGCATCCTCAGGAAGGCACCCGCAATGTCAAGGGATCGTGCTTGGCCATGAAATGGCAAAGGACTGTTAGCTGCATCCTCAAGCACGGACTCGACAGGTTTCCTGTGAGGCACAGCCCGTGGATGGAGCATGTTGCAACCTCTACTCCTGAAGCGGAATTAGAACAAGGTTTCTTGTCCCACCTGGATTAGAGCTCCCCTGAGGATCCCTCACTAGAGCTGAAGAGATTGCTAGAGAGCAGACATCCAGGACGTCTGAAAGATGAAAGAGTATCTGCCTCTTAAAGACCCCCAAATTCCCAGCTGCGCCGGATCCCATCGTCACATGAAAAACACTGTCACAGAGCCCAGACAACAAACCACTGGAGAAAAGACAACCAGTGGTTGCTTCTGCACCTCTGGCTTTAATGACACAAAGAGGAGCCCTAGCTGTGCTTGCTCATCAAACACTTGCAACTATTTCCAGGAGCCTTTCAAGGACATTTTGAAAATGGTTGTTGTAGAGTTTAATGGAAATTATTTTCAGTGATGTGTTGAACCAAATGAAGTGCATCTTCACTGACACAGACACCCTACATATTTGTACTACTTTCAATAGTGCATTTTGCTGTCTGGTGTGTGGGTTTGCCTCTGTACCCTGAGGACAGACATGCTGTGTGATCCCCGTCCCATTATTCAGGAGCAATGTTTACAGCCAGCACAACCCTGCAGCTGGCACCAGCAGTAAATAAGGAGTTTCAAAAGCAATTGGCCGGGTTCACCTCCGGTATTTATCATGTCACCGAGCACCTATAATTTCCCTGCCAATACTGATGACCTGTAATTTACAACCCCCACCTTATGCTAATTTATTTTGTCTCATTGAAGGGAGGATTGCAAGCTGCCAAGAACTTCTGCCAAAACACAGAGAAACAAATTTTAAAATTAAAATAATATCTCCCCCCACCCCCGAGCAACAAAACAAGCAGGGTTTTACAGGTGCTGGGGCACAGCGAGGAGGGCTGGAGGTGATCAAGATTTCTGTCAGCATTGACCCTCTGTGCTGTGCCCCCTCTTTCTCATACGCAGAACTTAGGATGACCTGTTGACAGATAGAGAGCCCTTACACGCAGCAGCTTTTGCTCATGCAACCTCTACATGGGAGGTCGACTAAAATTAGTGAAGCCGTGCTATTATGGCCTGACTGCTGTTGTGTACGGCCAAGTGCACATCACTAAATGAAGCCCATGTTAGAAAGCTCACAAAGAGAGCTTGGTGGTCAGAACAGACATCCCTGGGCAGACCTTGTGCAGCCATCAGTCTGCTCAGGAGCTGGGCTGTGAACCTTGCAAGGAGCTCAGGTTGTTTCTCTCGTGATGAGTGTTGTGTTTTGTTGTTATTTTTGTTTCTGAGTTTTACCTTCCCCATGCCGTTTACTCAGGCTCAGTGGGGATCTCTACGATTCGACTCTGTCCTCTCTGGACTGACAGATCTTGGTCTGGCCAATTTACTATGCAAGTAGCTGAAAAGTTTGCCTGTTGCGAAAGTATGGGACTGAATGGCTGCTTTGTTTTCCCTCCACAGTCAGTATCCTTGTGCTGGACAGAAAGATATGGTCATGGACTTTTAGTGCAGTCACAACTCCAAACTGAGGATTTATACCCATACAGCTTCTGCAGTAAAATACCTTAGAGTAAGAGAGTGGGTTTAGTTAGATTCTGCTGATACTGTGCACACTGCAGTATCTCAGTGGTGCAAACACATTTCATGATGATTTGTTTATCTCTGAAGAAATAACTTTTAATAAACAAACCCTTTGCTGTTGCTCTCGCAGTGCAGTTTAGCCTTAGCAGGTGTGCCTAAATCTGCCTCAGGGCAGGAGAGCCTCTGAGTTTCACATGCGCTCCCTTGCTTTCAGGAATATCGTGATGAGGCACTACATTTTATCCTATGGCAACTTGAAACTTCTTTTTCAAGCCTTGCTTTTGGAAATGTCCACTGGATAGTCCCGCATTGTTCCCCTGACCGTGTTTAGGAGTAGCTCAGAGGGTGCTAAGATGCTTTACTACTGGGTGAGCTCAGCTGATGAATGGAGTGCTTCCACCTCACTGACAGTTACTGATTTTGCTCCACTTGGAACCATCGAGCTGTTCTTGCTTGGAGGTAGATTTGTTAATGTATTTCCTGACAGCAATCAGTAATTTATTTTATATTCTTTGTGGTCTTTAATTGGGAGTGAACCTAAAGATGGATTGCTTGGATGTATTGATTGCTGCAGAAAGCCCACTTAGCAGCTTACATTCTGGAGAACGGGAACATCAGTTTCTTGCACTGCTCTTGTGGTGTTAGGGGAGGTAAGAGGTAGCTCTTCTGCCAGGACATAGCTAGGCTGTGTCATGACTAACTTCGGTTACATCTTATGACTTTGACATGACCAGCACTCCAGAAATCCATAAGTGTTTGCAAAAGACAAGTAAAATCTAGCTTTTAGTAATTTTCTTGTGATGCTAAAAATCCCGTATGACAGAAGTTTGATCTTGTTTTGATATTGTAGTGATAAATGATAATTTATCAAGACTTACAGGGGTTGTTAGAGTTCTAAATTTTCTACCCTTGGTGCTAATTATAAAGATACACATGCATTGTTTTCTTCTACCTGGAAAGAAATGCTCAGGTACCAAGCGTGTAGGTTATGCCGTGTGCCTTGAGCAAAAGAGCAGTGCGGAGCTGTGCTGCACTGCTGCACCGCCTCATCAAAAGCCACTGCTCTCCCTGCTGCACCAGAGGGAGTTATACACACAAGCCCTCCAGCTGGCACAGGCCGCTTTTCCTGCCTCCTGGCTGAACTGTGCTGGCTGGAGCGGTTTCCTCCCCTGGCAGTAGTTCCTCGTCCGTCCCCACCTGTGGGAACGGGAAGGAAGGGGAAAGTCATCTTCTTTATCCTGCTGCATTGCTGGCAAGGAGAGCAGTGTTGAGCTCCTGTTTCCTCTTCGTGACACGAAAGACCTGTATCACCACTTTTAGGGGTCAAAAGCGAGGTGATTTTATTGAAGATTGAGAAAAACGTGTTTGGTTATTTTTTTAATTCCTCTCATGTTCTTGAAGTTGACCTGGAGTCATGCGAGAAGAGTTAGTGCCGTTTGCTAGTGGGGAACAAAAGCATATAAGAGTGCAGTGGTAAACTGTTTAACCCAGAGAATACACAGCCTACAGAGGTGGAAGCAGTTATCTATGCAGTGACTAGTAATCCTGGGCAAAAAGTGTTGTTGCAGTTATTGCCCAAACTAGAAGAACCATGAGGGCAGAAGACATTGATTAACTGAGCACTTCTGTTGGCTGCTGAAACTTGTTCATGGTAAAAGAGAATGTAATTATTTCATGAATCATAAAGCATCCCCATGCTAGCACATCAAAGCTCAATGCTGGTACGCTCTGCTGTGCAGACATTTCAAAAAAGGAGAGATAGATGGGAACGATATTTAAAGCCCTGTTGTAGTGCATTTTGGAAATGTGTGGAGTTGAAGCCAAGTATTGCATTTTGCTTTTTTCCTCTGACATTTGTTGGAAGCATTTCCTTACTTGCACTACATCACTTTTTTGACTAACAGTGAAAAGGAATTACATTTCACTTTTTTTTTCCACGATAGTAAAAGCCAGAAAAAAGACAAACCCTAGAAAAGAGAGGGTAAAGATAAAAAGCTGGCTTAGAAAAATCAGATTACTGAGACTTCGGACTTTTTGAAAATCTATGATGCAAACTTCAAATTCCCACCCCTCTTCAGACTGTCTCAAAATGTGTATAAGAAAGTAAGAAAAAAGAGCAATGCAGAGAAATAGTACAACTCAAAAATTAAGTTTATAAATATATATCTCAAAGAGAGTAAGCAAGGAAAGACTTTACAAGAAAATTCCTGTATGACTTACAAATGAAGGCTGTTGTGGAAAAACACCTGAATTACCGAAGAAATGGCTTGACTGAGTCCTGCACCGAGTTCTCAGGCACCACCTGCAGCCTTCCCAGCTCCCCAAATGGCTTTCTACCGCCACTAAGCAGTAACGCTCACTGATTTTTTGATAGTGATATTTTACTATAATATTTTATAGCATAAAGAAATCTACTTTTAAATTAGCTGTTCCTCCAAATCTAAAATTCTGCTTCATTGAGATTAGCTAGAGGAAAACCGTGATAAACTCCAAAATGAGCCTGGAGGATATTACAAGTTCCACTGCTATTTATTTTCTTTGAGTGAAGTCCTTCAAGGTAAGGGAAGACTTCAGGCTGGGACTGGCAGACTGCAGCTGGTAAAGGCTTGTTATTTGTCAGTGCTTATGCACCCAAAGAAGGCTTCCAAAACAATTTACTCAACTGAAGATGAGGAAGTTCTCTTTACAAATGTAAATGTTGCAGTCACAAGAATTTGCAAGACAAAGTGGGTAAAACATTTTGTGTGCCCACCATGATAATTTATACCCTGGGCACTGGACCTCTGGCGATGAAAGGGAGCAGTGGACTATCTGATCCTCACTTCATCCATTTATACAAAGCTGGCACGATAGAGCAGATAAGATCTACTGCTGTTTCTTAAAAAGAATAACTCAATCAGCAATCATATCACGTACAAGTTTAAAAAATAGGATTAAAATGTCAGTGTTACTTTTATTTTAGTCCTTCATGTTCTCACACTGTAGAGGCTATTGTAGCACGGGACAATGTAAGGATGTAAGTGGCGTATTTAGGTCAGGTATTGTCTTTGTAGCTGCTGTGTTAAATTTTGCAACCCCTCCAAATTCCTAAGGCACTTAAACCTCTGCCTTCACCGGACGGCCTCCTTTCTGCCTGAATGTTAGTTATGGACAGTACTCTCTGCAGTAATCTTCTCTGATTTCCCCATCTTTCCTTCCACTCCTTTCACATTTAATTTATCTTCCCAAACTCCTAAGGTTTGGATCAATTGTAGCCTGAATGTTTTCTGGGTTTTTTTTTCCCCACACACGATTAATTTTAATGCTCAGTGGCCAAAATAATTCCCGCTTCCTACATATTTTAATGTTTTGACTGTGTCTCTCCAGTGATATGCTCCATTTACATTGGAAATGTTTCTATGAGAATAGCAGTGATGTTTACGCTGATTTCTTCCCTCTTCTGCTGCATTTTTGCCTGGAAGAGAAGGGCAGGCTGTCAAAACAGCCTGTGATTCTCTGCTGCCCCAATAATTATCATTTCCATGGTGGTAGACTGTATGCAGGGCAAGGAGAGATGAGACATTAAAAGCAGTAACAACAAAAATTAGTCATTAGGTTGGTGTTTTCATTCGTGGAAATTACTGTGGTTGGTGAAAAAAAGTTGAAAATCAAGGCTTGCACATGCAGGGTCTACCTGTAATTGTAATTTACAATGCTAATGTGTCCCAGCATGTATCAGACAGTGATTTCCTCTTCCAAACACAGGGAAAAACTCTGAAATCTGGTAGTTTTGTAATGTAAAGGCATCAACTCTGCAAGGAGAGACATTTCAAGTATCTGTTTCACCAAACTTTAATATACATTTAGCGGGAAAAACTATATCCAGAAAATAGGAGAGCCTTTCCTTGTTGGTGTTCCTGGAAGGTGGCTGGTGCCTCCTGGGTGCTGCTGGAAGCACAGATGGAGTAGGACAGCATGGTAGAGCACTTCTGGGACAGTGAACCCCCCTCTAGGGATTTTTATTTCAGTTATCTCCTTGGGGAAATTTCCAGTTCACACCGTGGGAAAACAGCAAGAATAGGATGTAGGTACACTCTGCTCTGAAAAGATTTTTTATGAGGCTCCACTAGCCTTGACAAACATGATTTGTTGCTGCTCAAATCCCTTTCTCTCTCTCAGAGGTTGGAGCAATGCTCACAGAGCCACTCCAGATGGTCAGCTGCTGGGCGGCTTCTGTCTGCACATCCCAGCCTTCGGGATGGGATGCCAGCCTGCGGGAACAGCCACGAACCGGCTGCCTGCACTCAGCAGATGTTACTTTTGAGTCCAGGTTAATAAAATGACTTTGAAAGAACAGCTCCGTAGGATTTGTTGGGCATTAGCAGGACCTGGGTAGCCAGGGAACTTTGGAAATGGGCTGTGTATGGCTGGAATCAAGAAGTCTATAGCTAAGGATGAGTCAAGGGCTTCAAAAAGTACTTAAAATGAGTGATTTTTTATCACAAAAAAGTTTGCTACTTGACAAATACGCACCTCGCTTCTCATTTTAGAATGATTTGAATTTTGTGAGGCTGTTGTTGTGGTGAGGATATGCAGATCTGTCCAACACAGAACATTTTCAGTACAGAGCAAGTGTAAATCCTGAAAGTAACCGTTTTCTAATCTGCGGTGTGCAAAAGGTAAGAGGAAATAAAAAGTGCTCATGCAGCAGATGAGCTCGCTTCCAGAGCTGGAAGCAGATAGATGCATCTCCGCCTGCAGAACTGCACTTGGCGAAGGGGTCATGGACAGTACAGTTCACTCCGGCAGGCGATGAAAGTCGAAACAGCTGGAGAAACGCTGCTGTAAATACACGTGTGTGGAAACTCCCACTGCAACTCCTCACGTGCTCAAATGAAGTTCACCGGTGACTGTCTGCAGAACTGCAAATAGTGAATCTGCCTCATCACAAGCAATTCAAGCTTAATAGAGCCTAGTTCCTCTTCTACCCAAGTTCTGCGCTTGGCTTCGTAACACATTCTGTTATAATTCATGGTAGATGTTCAGAGGGAATTGTTTCTGCCTCAGGTGGTGGTGGCTATACGTTATATTTTTCTTTTTAGATAAAATCAAGTTGCAAAATTTCTGAACAGGAAATACTGTTACTTGATGGATATTGTTCTCTATATAATCTGTAATATCAATGCAGAATGATTGCGAGGTGAATATAAACACGCTCTGTCTCAACTGGTAATTTTATTCATTTTTTATACTGCTGTGAGATGCTGAAAACATATATTGCCACAGCAAATTGTGTTCAGTGCAGTAATCAAATACCAGATTTGTGGGCATAAACACTTGGAATGATGTTTTGAAAGGAACTACACTATAAGTAGGCTTAAATAGGAAATGTTTGTGATTACAGTCTTGCAGTAAAGTTATGTATAAAAACTTACCTTGGAAATTGCTCTATATTAGTAATTTTGTATATTTGTCTTGTGTCCTGTTTATACTTTGAGAAGCCTGAGAGAGTCCACAGCAAATTTAAGGTGGATTTCTTGCAGAGAAACACATAACAGAGACATTAAAGCCCTGTGGATAAGTACGCTTCCAACAATTTTATTAATGACAAAATAACATTTGAGCAACTCTAGCATGCGTATTTCCGATAAGAAATCCTTAGTGACAAAGCCTAGGTCTGCTGAAGAAGCTTTCCAGGCCTTCTCCTGCGCAGCTGGGCTGTCATCTCCCAGGGGCTGCCAGAAGCACGTGTGTGGCCTTGGTGCTGAGAGGTCCCAGGTAGACCCTGGGAAAACTTGCCTGGTTTTCAAGGTGGAACCACTAGAAGAACACTGGAGCACTATTAGCACTTGATTCGTTTGCCAAGTCCTTAGCAAAAAAAGTGGGTATTTTCAACTGTGAAATGAGAAGGAGCCTAGGCTGTAAAAAAACCTCCTTTTGCCATGTATGCAAGCAAAGAGGGTCAGAAAGTTTCTGTGTGGTTAGAAGTGTGGGTTTGAAACTTGGACAAGAGCCCATGCTAAATGTACATCGGAGACATGACCTTGCCTTGGGAGTAAAAAGCTGCGACGGCTTTATATCTAAAGGAGCATGTGTTGTATAGCTACAGTCTCTTTAAATGGCAAATTTCACTTTCTTTCTAATGGAAATAAACAAGTAAAAAGGTGAAGAACTCACTATTACAATCTGCTTCTTGTAAAATCTTGTGAGTGAGCAGATTCCCAGACTGGAGTTCTTCTGTTTGGGAACATTTGTGAAGTATCCAGTGTGTCACTGTGTCCATGTCTCTTCTCAGCGGAGATGCATTCCTCCCAAAGTTCTGTAAAGATAAGTCGAGATTGGCGCTGGCTTATGCAAGAGGTCATTTTCAAGGACAGAAGCGAGAAAAATATACACAAACCCACTTTCTTCTGCAAATGAGATACTGAATTTCTTGCCAGCTTGAGTGTAGCGATGAGTTGGTTCTCGGAGCCTGAATTCGCTTCTGCTGTTAATGATGTGAAGAACACAGAAGTGAATCTGAAAATGCCCATAGCAAGATCTGTTAGAGTTACTGAACCAGAACCTCCTTCACTCTGAGACAGAGGATGCAAAAATTTCCAGACAGAAGACAGCTTTAAAAGCAAGCAGTATTGGAAATATGCAACTCGCAGACGTTGTGGTATGGTCTCAGAGGTGGTTTAAGCTTTCCTTTAGGGTTAAAGCTGGCATCTTTCAAGCCAAGGACATTTACCAAGCTGAAGTTACAGAGCTGCTCTGAGGAGCTGGTTGCAGTCTTGGCTGGAAGGCTACCTATGGCTTCATAATTAGTTTTGCATCCAGTTCTGCCCTGAATTGCATTGCTGAAATTCCTATGACTTCATTAGGGTTGACTGGGTTTAACTAAGGCATTATTTGCCCTAAGTCAAAAATTTGCTGAATGTTGGAGGTTCAGTAATTAAAGGTGTGTTTACAGGAAATAATACAGGCAGAACGGCAGCAGATCAACAGTTCCCAAATCAGAGCTGCAGCCACATGGGAGAGAGAAGTGGACTGTGACAAAACATCAGGGTTGCCATCCTGCAGTGTTACGGGAGCAGGTGAAGCAATTCTGAGCTTTCCAGAAGCAAACGCTATGGTCAGGAGAGGAACTTGAGGTTGGCCTTTTCCTTGGTAATGATGCTCGTCCCAAATTAATCCCCCGGAGAACACTGCAAGATGTTTTTGTACATCTGTCACTTGCATTCGCTAAGTCACCAAGAACTGTTGCTGCCTCTTGCTGTCCTCCTTGCTCTTCCAGCAGGGCTCCTGATGCACCATGCTCCTGGAGACAGCCCCCACTGGCAGAGCTCCTGCCCCTGTGCAACCCCAGCCCCTCCACCCATCCATCCATCTGTCCATCCACCCTCCCATCCATCCATCCACCCACCATGCATCTGTCCATTCATCCATTTATCTGTCCATCCATCCATCTACCCACCCACCATCCATCCATCCACCCATCCACCCACCATCCATCTGTCCATCCATTCATCCACCCACCCACCATCCATCTGCCCATCCATTCATCTATCCATCTGTCCATCCATCCATCTACTCACCCACCATCCATCCATCCACCCATCCATCCATCCATCCACCCACCATCCATCTCTCCATCCATCCATCCATCCACCCGCCATCCATCTGTCCATCCATTCATCTATCCATCTGTCCATTCATCCATCCACCCACCCACCATCCATCCACCTGTCCATCCGTCCATCCACCCATCCTCCCTC
>Ga0181612_158901_pt1 | contig 17884 bp, 13 predicted proteins | sample HoacroProtozoa21_FD_119630 | JGI IMG/M metagenome (GOLD analysis project Ga0181612, IMG submission 119630) | Hoatzin crop microbial communities from Cojedes, Venezuel. Combined Assembly of Gp0051906, Gp0051904, Gp0051908 | reverse complement strand
ATATGGTACCTCCAAACTGCCAATACATCATAAAGTCCTTCTCTGTTACGTACAGCACCTTATATCAAAGAAATTGCTAATAATAACAGCTTTTGAGCTTTTATTCCTTTGTTTTTCACTGTATTTTAGTTTTAATCTCCAGTATTAAATCTCTGCCTAGATTGCCTACTCCAACCTGGCTGCAAACTGCAGAGGCTGCTGAAACCACCCAGTTGTTTGTCCCAGTGAATACAGGGCATGTTCCTGGGACTCCCGTAAAAAGCAACACAGGGGAACACTGTGGGCACACAAAGGAAGAAAAATCCTGGAGAAAATTATGGCAACGAACAAATCTTCTGGTACCCATTAAAAGGTAATAATTCTAACCAAAGGAAGAGGGATTTTCCCATCGTGAAATGAAATAAACATTCAGAAATGATTTGTGTGTGTGTTTAAATTTAAATTTAGAATTTTATTAAGCATGTTGTTCAAAGGCCTTTTTCTTCCCAGGGTAGTTTGGTTACAATCTTCTCTTAAGAAGGAAAATCTCTGCAAAGAACACAGCCTCTGAAGCTTTCTTTGCATAGCCCTCACCATGCAAATAGCACCACACCATGATATTTGGCATCAGATCTTTCACTCTGTTAGTTCTGCTGTAGTCCCAGTAGATGAGCAGCATCTCAGAGTGGAGTTTTGAGCATTTCTGTGCTAGGTTTGTGCCGCAAATAAATATGGATAGTCGTGGGCCAGGTCAGTGGTGAGGGAGATCCCTGCCCGATGCTCTGCCATGGGGCTGTGGGATTTCCAGGTTGGAGGATGCTCAGCATCCACCTTTCAGACCAGTTTTCCACTGCAAACAATGCTGCAGCTCTCCCGGATTTGTCGTTTTGAGGCTAATTTAAGTCTTCAGAGGGGGCTGTAAGTATCCATGTAAATGCCCGACCTAGACCATGCCAGCAGCAGAGCTGGACCGACACCAGCTCGCCCTGCCCTGTCTCCCAGGGCGCCCAGACTGTCGCTGTGTGCTGCTGAGGATTCTCCATGTCTAAACTGTGTCATTGCAAATGAAATGCCCAACGGCTTTTCATTTAAGCCTAAGTCCAAAAACTTCTGCGATCTATTCCTCTTAGAAGGTCAGGTTTCAGACAAAGCTGTCTTTATGGCAGGACTTAGGTTGGATACAGGTTTTTGGAAGAACCGCAGCAATTTTTGTGCAACTATCTTTGAGAAGCTATTGCAAAGTAGTTCTTTATGAAAGGCAAGCTAGCGCATAGATGTGGCCTTTTATGTTGCTCACTTCTTGATTAAAAAAGGTACTTTTGTGCATCTTGAAATACTTTCCTGAGTAGAGAGGTACTTACGCTAAAACATGTGCATGCCGTGCGTCGAGGTAGTCGGGCTGCAGTCCCTGCAATTAAAAAGAAGGCACCATTTGTTAAAATGTTTGCTTTTGCAGAGCACAATGAAGACTCTGTGTGGTTATTAGTGTCGCAAAAGTAACCATTAGTATTATCCTGGCCCCACTCCCAGAGTAAAAATCATCTGAGGTCTGTGTCATTAACTCAATAACTGTGTCATCTGGGTAACTGCTAGGATCTGAGTTCTTTTTCCTACTCTACACGAATCTCTGAGCTTTAATATTCAGGTACATTAGACTGTAATTTCCTAATGATTTTTAAACTGGGAATATAAAGAGAAGAGATGTAATTTTAAGAAGCGTTATCAGTTATTTGATTAAATTAATTGCCCCCCTTCAAGTACAGAGTCACATAATATCCTTAGTTTGACAGTAGCGTGAAGATGTTATCTGTATTTTTGAACTCTGGTTGCTTACATGGCATGTCCTCATCCTTCCCCTCTCCGAAGTGTCTGGTGGGTGTTTTGTAGGAGATGGTGGAGACGGGGCGGTCAGCTCTCGTTTAGGCTGTGAGGATTAAACATTTACTCTCTGGGAAGGAATTAAATGGTAAAATGAAAGCCAGACACCGAATCAGCTCCTGTTCATTTACTTTTTTTGGAAAGAATAACAACTTTACATAAAGTCTGTGTAGCCAGCTGGGTTCTACCTCCAGTAATGCTGGTTTAGTAAAACCTGGCAGAGTCAGGCAGACCTGACTTATCCGGTAACTTGGTGCCCAGAGCCAAGTGCTCTCCTGACCCAGGGGAAAGCTGTGCCGCAGCCTCGGGCACATCTTCAGAAAAAAAAAAGGCCAAATTCCCAGCTGGTGGCTCTTGCTAGCAGAGCCATGCCCACACCTGCACAGCTCTTCCGCTTCTCTCTGCATCCCTCCACGAAGGATTTCTTAAGGCATTTGTTAATGTCAAATGGCCTGAATATTGGGATTAATATCATGCAATGAGAAGCCTGACGGAGTAACACTTGTCCTGTATCTATTAGCTCATTTAGTTGTTTGACTGAAAAATCGCAGAGCATTTCCTGCCTTCTGCAAACAGATTAAAGCATTTTTCTGCAAAAGCAATCACAGATTTTTTTTTTTAAATAGTGTCTATTAAAAAATAAGTTACTCTTTAATAAAAATAGAAACTGTTTTTTATTGGAAGCAGATAGTGCTGCATAATTACCTTGAGCATTTTTCATCTGTGTATTTCAAAGTGCTTTGAAAAACGGGAAAGATTATTATTATCCCCCTTTTACTTGTGGGGGAAGACCATGAAATGAGTTGTTGAGTTGTTGTCGGGGCACTGATAGCACAAGAAACAGATCCTAAACACTGTGAGGTCTCATCTAAATTTGTATTGACAGTGTTCCTGTCTGTGGTCCCATATTATAGTGTAACCATTGCAGACTTCTTTCACTGAAAGAGGCAATATTTTAATCATGCCTGAGTCTTCATCTCTAACTCCATTAATAATGCAGTTTCTCTCTTTGTTTCCTCCATTGCTTACCTGTGCTGACAGGGAAGAGTTGGAGCTCTGCTATAAACTCCTGAGAGTTTATAGCCTATAAACTCCTGTGGCACGTGAGCACACGTGAAATTCCCCTGGAAAATCCAGCTATGGGGGCTGGCAGTGCAACCGCAGTCCCAGTCCTCTGTGGACAACCACCCCGTGTCATCTGAAATGCGATGTAACCTCAGAAATAAAAGTTTGGCCCCACTGATCAGGATCCAGATGGATAAATTCAAGCTGGGGGCCCAGTTTTGACCCGTGTCTGTTTTAAATGCAAAGTATCGTAAATTGTTTAAAGCTATTCCTGCGTGTGTTTAAGCTTACCCATGCAAGCAGTCTCATTGAAGTCAATTATGAAAAATGGCATTTCTTTCTTCTTTATTCACTGCTGATTTCTGGTACAGGGTGTAAATGACTCTTTTATTGCCTTTGACACCGAAGTCCCTTAGCCAGCCACTAAAGAGGCATCATACTAATTGATAAATGCTGCTTGACTGGGGCGGCTTTTAGTTTTATAATCCTATTAAAAATGATAGATATGTCAAATATTTGTGCCTACTGGACAGAACGTATTATTCCGCTCTAAGGTTTCCAGTTTAAATTTTCTGTAAGCAATTGGACAGAACCACTGATGTAAAACAAACAGATGCTCCTCAGCTGTACTATTCCATAAATGATTTTGTTCTGTTTTTTTGTTCCCCTACCAGGCATATCAAGTTCAAAAGAAAATGCCTCTCACTAATGAGAAGATTAATCGCATTCACATATGCAGCAGACTTTGTCAATTTTGTTGAAAGTTTGATGACCTTTAAGAGACAAAGTTTTAGTGTGCCCAAAATAAATAATTCATCCTTCACAGATTTGCCCTCTGTATCCATCTGCTTAAATCTGAAGCATGCTGATTAAAGCGTCTGAGTGCAATTATCTTCATACTCCATTGAGATAAAAATCTCTGTTTTCCTATTGTACTTCAAAGGACAATTGCTCCTTTAAAGATATCAACAATCCGATATACATGGGGTCCATTTTTGCTCTGATTTTTGTCCAGCTCTCCATAGCATTCTTCAAAATCTCACAAAAAGCTCCAAATTCCTCTTTTCCATACAAGTTCCTTTTGCAGCACTGAAAGCTGAAATGTGTAACTAATCCTCTTGCAAAAATCTCTGAAATCATGATCTTTAAACACAACCAGAAAATTCATCTCTCTTGTCATGTACAGAGAGAAAAATGTCATCTAGGCAAGTGGCAAGATGTGATTTACTTTGATTGCTGCCATGATTGACACTGCCAGGCTCCTTCCATCTATGAAGGCTGCAGGCAGCTAATTGCCAAGCAAACCCACTGCCTCCTTCTCTCCCCCTTGCAGTGCCCACTTTGCTGATTTCTCACCCCACCTGTTGCCCTTTTGGGGTCTCAGCCCAGCTTTTGCAAATCATGATGTGTGCAAATAACATCCACTACGAGCACAGCCAAAGAGACTACTCAGGGGCTGGCAAATGCAGGGGTGGATGCTGGTCCCCATCAGGAAGAACACACCAACATTGCAGCTCCCCTCCAGCCATCGGCTGCAGGGGACATGTTTGGAGCCTCCTGCAGTGACCACATGCAGATAAATAAGCTGAGTATAAAATAGCCAAGCAGATGGCCTCTTTTGTTGCTACCTGTGACAGTAAGTGCAGTCCTCTTATTGCCCTGGGAGGAAGGAAACAACTCAGAGGACATCACGCAGCTCAGTTTATTTAGGACACTCTCCGAAAGAAACGCTGAATGAATATTGCAGCCATTGAAATGAATCTTTCTTGGCCACATGTGAAACTAGACTGAACTGGCACCATGTCACCTTATTACTAGAGAGAACAAGTATTGCCGCTGGCAAAAATCCTACTTCAGGCTTGAAAGAATTTTGGGTCTTTTTCATGCAGAAATTGAAATCGGTCTTAAATGCTCTCTGGATTTAATGTTGCTTGTTATAGATGAAACAATGAAAATGAAAGAGGAAATACTAAGGGATTGCTGGGTTTTTAAAGGTGATTTACAGACAAAAGGAAATCCTAGAGATTAGGAAGTTGTTTAAATACCAGTGACAGTCAAATATGGAAATGTTCCAAAATCAGAGATTAGGGAAAAAAAAAAGATATGAATTGCAAAGAACAAAGCCATGAAGGAAGAGAAGGTGGATTCAAAAAGAAAAAAAAAGTATCCAAGCAAAGCAAAACAAAAAGCTTCTTAAAACTAGAAATAAGACACCTGCTTTTCTGGCAGTTACCAGCAGAAAGGAAGACTCCACCTGCCAAACCCAATTTTATAACATCAGTAAGTCACCATGCGGGTAAAATAACAGGATGTTGGAAACAATTTTCACTAATTAGCGTATCAGATAGCGCTCTCACACACTCAGCGCTCGCAGTATTGAGCAAGAGCTCAGGGTTCGCTCTGACGTGGTGGGCATAACCTCTCTTCCCATCCAAATGGTGCACATGCCTTTGCCGGGAGGTTGCTCCCACGGGGAGGGAGTGGGATGCAGTTGCCCATGAACCAACATGATTTTCTGGGACCCTCCACCTTGGGTGCCAGCTGAGGAACCGGTGCTGAGCACTGCATCAATGACAGGGCCAAGGAAAGATGGATGAGAAAAAGGATCTTGAGATGCTGAAGCCTCTCCCTTCTTGGCAATGAAAGGGAAATTTTAAACTATGGAGAGGGAGTAATCAAATCTGTTGAAAAAAGTAAGAGCAGCTTGGTTGTACGAAGCTCACCCCTATTAGCATGTCATATATGCTCATGCTCTAAAATACTTCACATCTCAGCCCAGAGTGCTTATGAAACTGAAAACCAACAGCACATTAATGGAGTTACATGAAGGGGGAATATGTCGTGAAATAAATCACCTAAATTGAAAGCTGAATTTTGAGCCTCTGGATCATCTTCAAGTCCGTGATGTATGTGCAGAGTTGATCTCCTGGCTTTTGTTAAATTTAAGGGGGGTGTTAGAGCTGAAATCCCTTTCATTGCCTCGGAATTATATCTCACGGTGTCAGGGTTGGTTCATGGAAACTATCGATGGTCAGTGGTTTTGTTTTTAACTTTCTGAAAATACTACAATGAAGACTTCAGGCCTGTGATGTTTTTTTGGCATAATGTGGACTGAACTGTGGGTACAGTGATGCGGAGAAATAACCCAGAGGCTGCGGCAGTCAGGATTTCAGAAGGAGGGTAAGAGACCACTTAGTTTTGCATTATTTGAGTATCTCAATTGTTTGCCAGCATTGTGAAAAGCAATAATAGATGAAATAATAACCCAGTCACAGTCATATGCTAATGCTGTGTGGATGCAAATTCGGCAAAGGAGCCTAGTGAGAATCCTAACTGAAAATCTGTGGTTAAGATATCCTTCAAATAAGTGCATAAACAATGAAGTGGATCTCGAAGGCATGTGTAAAGGAATGGCTCTCTGAATATTTCTGTACACGACACTGCCCTTCTCTGCCAGCCCGTGTCGGGGTGAACCAGGCAGAGTGCCAAGCTCTTTTGCTCTTAGCGAGAAGTCATGTTAAGGTCATCATGCAGTTCCTGCTTCAGTGAACTTGTGGCTTGATCTTTTAATTGGCTGGTCAGAAACAAGCCTAGGAAAGGTATCAAGGGCCCTCCGTCTCTTTGATCGGTAACCAGGATCCCCACAATGTATCTCATTCCTGTATATCATCAAAGTTATGGTAAAGACCATATGAAAACTACAGCCCAGTTAATACATATTAAATAGTGTTTCTTTAATAGATGGGAAACCATAACCAGTTTTCTAAGATACTTCAACAAATTACAGAGAATTTCCAGCTTTGACATCTTAATAAGGTATGATGAATAGATTGGCATCATGGCAATATCTCTGTCAAGATAGGGAGCCTTGGGATATAATTGCTCTTTGGAAGAGTTATTTAGTAGCTTTACTATCTCAGGCTGGATTATATGGTTTATGCGGGACAGTGGAAGGTCTTGTTAGGTAAGTTTATCTGATGGCTCACGGGGCTTTATCCTGTCACCAAGATCATTACCATGATACCGTTCATGTGATTCAGCTTTGTTCGCCTATTTTTCATACAAAACCAAGGTCTGACTCATATCCCACAAATCACATATTGTTACAACTGGGGAAGGGCTTAGTTGTGTGTTGGAGGAAAGACCTATTCGCCTCTTTCATTATGGTTAGGTTGTTTTCTGTAACAACAGTCTAACAAGTAAAGTGTAACTACCTGGGGAAAAAACCCACAGTTATAATTGCCTACTACTCACCAATAATTTATTAACATCAGTGTCAAGATTCAATCCTTGAAAATGAGGCTTCACATATGTACTTGATTATTCCTATGCCTTTTTGCAGACTGCAACTGCAATAAGCAGTGATTCATCGTGAATGAAGTTTGAATTAATTAAGAGAATCCCTGATCTGCGATGACCACCCTGTGTTTTCCAGACATTTGATGGTTTTGGAAAGATAATGGCAATTGGCACATACAACGGTACAATAGACCCATAACCAGGATTTTCCACTTTCTCCAGAGACGAACACTGTGTTGCAACACCGCAGAGTGTCGTAACACGGAGGAGCCCCAGGAATGTGGACGGGATGTTTTTCATAATGCAGTTTCCATCCTGCCATCTTTCGGTTATTAATTGCAGTATTCAGTGTAAACAGAGATATATCTGGACGAAGGTTTGGCACGACTTGGCTCCTTACAGCTTGTATCTCAGCAAAATAAAAAAAGCCCAGGCCCCAGCAAGCTCAACAGGGCTGCAGGCTGTGGCGAGCAGAAGGGGTGTTCAGTGTCCTAATGGAGATACCGTATATGTGTCTATAGGGATGCTCTGGACCAGAGTTAAGCACAGGAAGGTCAGTGGCCTTAATCAAGTGTGATCAGAGCTCGGAGCCTGCCCATACCCTGCTCCTCTGTGTAACATCGAGCAGGTACAGCCCCTTCTGGGAAAGGAACAGCTGAAAGCAAGAAATAGTTGTGCAGCTCAGTCTTTAGGTACCATTCCCCTGTGCACCCATAATAATTCTTGAAGCTGCTGTCTTGGTAATAATCTAGCAATTAAAAGAAAATATTGGTATTTAATTAAACTTGTCAATCAACCAGAAATGAGTTTTCCTTATCAAGAGGAGCTGGATTTGATTTTGCCACTTGGAAATGGAGGTTAAAGACTCTTGTAGAGCAAAACTTTAATTAAGAAAGGAGATTTGGATTAGCATGGGAGGCAGAGAGAGAATGAAAGGTCCTCAAAAATCATCTGAGTATGATTCACAGGAGCAGAGGAACCTAAATATGGGAACAGATTTTTTTTTTTTTAAGAAAATAAAAGCTGTGTGGTGCTAAAGCTCATGGGCAGAAGAGGCATACGAGGGATTTTTATGCGGCTAGGACGTCTCTATTCAATCCACTTTCCTGCTCTTGATATTTAGTCATTTCAGATATTCTAAGTTTGGTCAGAAAGTGCATATGCTAAGGGCCATTAGCAAATCCTAGGGATTTGGGGTCTTGACTCTCATAAATTTAGATAGGAGAGAAACAAATGGCTCTTTTGGAAGCTTTGAAAAAAAAATCCACTTTTTGTCACTTTCTGGCTGTGCTGGTGACACAGAGGACATTGCCCACCTGCATCTCTTGCCTAAGCCCACAGAGCCCTGGTTTATCCGTGCCAGGAACTGCCCCGAGTGCCTGTTCCCAGATTAATCCCAACATGCTAAACTCAATGCTCAGCTCAGTGGGCTTTTTTTGAGAATTGCTGCCAAGAAACATTGATTTTTATGGCATTGACTCCTGATCCCTGGATGGCTGCTTCATCCCCACTCAGGTATGTCTCCAAAGTTTGGTGTCCTGAGGATTCATGGTAAAATCACTTGCATTCTTATTTTCTTTCAGGTACTGGACAAAAGCAAGCCACTTTTCCTAAAAGTGGCTAAACCTGAAACTGAAAATAAAACCTACCACCAAGGCTCAGGCATGCAACACAGAAAATGTTCAGCACAAAACCTGAAGTTTGGAAATCATACAGGTAACAAGCCAAGAGCATGGCCATGGAGGCCAGCCCATGGCCGTTTCCTCCTGACATCTATTGACTTTGGATCTGGCCCCCAGTAAGTAAGCTTGTGATAAGAGGAATTTCGTTCTCTCTCCACTAAAAAAGATCCCAAAATACGAAGTCAGTTGACTCCATTTTACAGGCTGCTACCTGCTATCTCAAGCTTAACTTGAGAATTCATCCCCTTCCTGTTACCCAGTCACTAATTAGCTTTGTAGGTGAGGGACTGGAGAGAAGACAGGTTTACTACAGGAATCTGCTGGGAAGAATAAGTTAATTTTAATCCTAAACAAAGTTTGAGAAAGGTTTGTTTTGTGCAGTTATAAATTCTTGGCACTCAAAAAATGACCCAAAACAACCAACCAACCACTGAAGAATTTATGATATTTTCCCTTAATAACAAGAAAGGTTCTTCTGTCTGTTTGACCAATATGTGCAAGTTACCAAAGTCAAGTTAAATGAAGCCTTCACCCTCCACCTCAAACCCCGCCTGTAGCTGCTCGAGTACTTTGGTATTTCATTACCTGTCTCCATAACTACTGGTGAACAGACAAAAAAGGAGGATGTAATGATTTTAGGATACATCACCTGTGACAGCTGTAATCCAGCTAGACACAGACACCCAGCTTCTTCACCAGCCTCAGCCTTTGAGGACAAGAGTTTCATCTGGCAAGGGGGGGTGCATGAACAAATGCCGGGAACAAGGCATTCAGATAAATGATGGACAGCACTTAAAAGTTGTTTTTCTTTGATGAGTGAAGATAATTGATTTCCTTTTAAGCCACCACTGGAGTGAGTCCATGTTCTGGTAAATTTGGAGAAGTAGGCATCGGTGGTCTAACGCTACACAGGGCACATTGGAGGGGTATGAGGTGTGGTCCCCAGAAGCACTCAGGTGGATAGCAAAATGGGACCAAACACCGGACATTTGGGATATTCCACCTGTGACGCTGCTCCAGTCAGCAACCTCCTTACAACACCATTTGTTTGAGGGGAAACAGGAAAATGTTGAAAATATACTCAGAGAAATCAGAATTCATGAGAGTATGCTCTGCTCCATGCATTAACTCAGAACAGCAGGTGTTGCCAGTGGGTAAAGGAAAAGATAAAATAAATTGTATTAGAATAAAGAAGGTATCAGCCAGCAATGACATTTTTTTAAAAGCTCTGATTCTGCTAAATAACTTCCCATGCAGTTTAGGACAGCCTGTGTCTGATGTGCTTTGTGGCAATTCCAGTTTGGCTCCTGGGCCAGCGTCTTGTCTTCTGTCCCCACATGCATCAGACCTGATGCACAGAAATGCAGGGTTACACCTGGGCTGGCTTTCAGCTCCAGCAGCTCTTGGTGTGTCAGAAACAAGGCTGAACACAGGGAGGTGTTGGCCATAGGACGGTGGTACAGCTCCCTGTGTAGACTGGAAAACAGATCTGCTGTCTCTCCAAAATCCTTCCAACTGGGGGATTTTGAAATCTATGTTCTGAATTCTTGGGTATTTCTACAGCCTGCCCTAAAATATAGTTTTCCACGGAGCAAACTGGCAAAGATCACAAGGCAAACCGAAATTTCATAAGAGCTTACTGAATGACCAATGTCAATGGAAAAGTACTTTAGATGTTGCCAGAGATATTTTGAGACAGAAATAAAGAAAAAGAAGAAAAAATCCCAACCTCCCAACCAAATTATTTTGTATCCACTCATAGTTTCTTAGTCCTTTCCTCTGAAAAATTACAGGAACCAAAACCAACAGATATAATTAAACCCATGTTAGCAATGTGGGAGGATGCTGCCAGAGCAGGCAGCGGTAGGTGTGCCCCCAGCTCACTGAATAATGTGAAGCTAGGCTGGGAGGTTTCTGCTACGTTCAGGACTTGCTTTTAACAGGTCTTCTTGCAGTATTCTTCTGCTCAGTCATTGGCTTCTCCGTTGAGCGAATTGCTAAAAAAGAATGATGTTTTCGCCTCATCCATCTGCTTGGACCTGTCTCTGGATATTTGTACTTTGTCACCTGTGATCAGCATAAAATTTGCTCATGAAAAGGCTACATGAAATACTCAGCTTTATAGATGAGAAACATGTGTGTCTTTTGTTGCGACCTAACGTGGAAGGAGTTTTTCCTTGCACAAATCGCACTTTAAAGTCTGACAAAATATTTTGATGGCGTTTGCGCAGTCCTTAGCCCAGGGCTGCTCTCAGCATCCACAGCAGTAGAAACAGGTTGCTCCTTAGTTCCCTCCATACAAGAGAGCTCTGGTCCGAGGAACAGAGGGTTTTTTCCTCTCATTTTGGTTGCCGTGCTCACAATTCATCTTTCTGTTGGGCGTTTTTGCAATGCACCAACATACAGGAGGGCTCTGGGTTTGGCTGTCCGAAGGCTGGGGCACTTTGCTCTGGTTCACCAGCCAACGAAGCAGGGATGTGGTAAGCTCTCCCCAGCTAGAGAGAACATCAGCTCCTCTCTGTCCTCAGCAGGAGAAACAACATTCAACACTCCCTTCGTGGCCACTTGTATGTTTAGCTCCCGTTCCTCTTACTAAAAGTTGCTTCTTCATATGCTAAGTCTGGAAGTTAATCCCACAGCCTAGACCAGCCAGCTATTAGTCTGCAGGCACATATAGACCTTCCTTCTTGAGTCACATGTTGTTTTTCTTTGATAATTGCTTTAGATGCATCTGTGTTTGCTTTAGGACCCAGGCCAGAGCTATGTACTCTTCAGCAGACACTGAGGCTTATCCTGAGGTCTTCCACGTGTTGTTTTCATTAGCATCCTGGTTGTATCCTGGAGAAAAAAAAAAACAAAACCGTGTTGGAAATACCATGTGGCCAACAGGATCATACATTTGTATTATACAACCCAGCAGCGGGGTTCCCTTTTTCTGGGAATTCTTTGTTCTGGAAAAGTCGCGCCAAAGTAGTGAGATTGATTTATGTCACCAATAGAAACCAAACACTCATCGCAACATTTCACAAACAGAGAACAGCTCCAAGGGCCTTGGTATGGAGGTGACTAATGCTGCGGTCCCCGAGCCCCACAGCTCCCTCCCTCTGTGACCGGCCATGGGGAACGAAGTCTGGACGCGCCGTGGTGCACTGCGGGGGGTTCGGTACCGGGTCGGGCCGATCGTCCTGTGCATGAGTCTCCCTTTGGAGCGCACCGATGCATGAAGTGACCCAACATGATTTTCGGCAGCAGAGGTGCAAAACAGAGCAACAGATGTGGAGTTTTTCAATAAAATAAAATCCCTGTCTGCAATGTGGGAAAATAACCAGGTGGGCATACACTTGCCTTGCTCCTGCAGCCAGGTCCCTAAGGCCCTCAGACATGCAGTGCTGGCTGGCTGACCACAGGCTCCCGGGACAGTTAAACCTTCAGTCTGGTCCACTGTAGCCTTTCCTACATTTTTACATTAATCCGTTTGTTTTACTGCCAGGATGAGATAAATTTTCCCCATCCTGATTTTCCTCATCCTGGCTGTTCAGTCTTCAAAGTCCTCTGTTTCTATTCCCCTGTTAGTCCCTTATTTTCTTTACCCATTTGATGGTACTCATACAAGACTTACAGTGTTTTCACCTCCTACCATCTAACCCGATTCACATGCGTGGGAAAACCTCTTACTTCGCAAGCCCAGTGTGTTTGGACACACATTGCAGCAAACGGCTCCGCGCCTTGAGAGAGGGTCATACCGAAGTTCACATCCTGGTCCAGGAGGCTCCTTCCCAACTCGCTGCTTGTGAATTAATGCACCACGTATAGACACCGAGCCCTACCTAATACGATCAAGATGTGGTGTCTGCATCATGCAACTCTGAGAACACCACATGTGTTCATTTTAATATAGTCACATCTTAACGTCTAATATTAGGGATCGAAATATGCTAGGTGATCACAGAGCAGCAAGAAGCTGTTTACTCGTGGGTTTCCGTTCCCTCTGTTGTGCGGCCAGGTCTGACATCCGCACTCCCCGGAGCCTCGGCTCCGCAGATGAAAGGGGCATCAGCCGGATCAAAGCCCCACGCACATCTGCCGGGGGGTCAGCACAGCCCCTCTCCGCCAGGCACCAGCCAAGGCTGCCTGTGCTCAGCCACGGCGCGAGCTCCATCTGTCACGACGGAAGGCAGCCGCAAACCCAGCCACGCATTTCAGGCATCAGGAAGATATTCTGGAGATGAAAAACATAAGGATTAAGTAACAGGTGCTCACTGGGGAAGCATTATACAGGCAAAAGTTCAGAAGCACCTTTCCTCTGTCAGTACTTACATTTCAACTTATTTTTTGAGATCTGAAATTCATGCAAAATTTTCTCCCTGAAACACAATGGTAAAAGAACAGCACCTGAACTACCAATTTTGTTTGCTATCCCTGTGCTGACACAGAGGTCAAGGAAGTGTCATAACGTGATCTCACTCACTGGATGGTGTGACTTCCATGACTATAATAAGTATCATGTAATGCCAGAAGTGGATGTAAGTTATTAACAATGCCGAGGTAGGAAATCCAGGGATCATGAGTTAAGTGACTGTATTAAACATTTTGAGGTTCAGATGTCACATGGAAGAACACAGAGCCTTCAAATGAGATCCAGACCATCTGATGACACCACTTTGCACATTGCTGGTAGTACCACTGGAACCACACTGATTTGCACCAGCAGGGAACCTGGCACTTACAGATGTGGCTGCAGGAAAGGAAAACATGCGAGACGCATATTCAGCATTTCTGATCAGAAAAGTGTGAAAAGAACAGATTTCTTCTCACATGCCAGCCTGAAAAGCATGCAGTGGCTTTTGCAAAATGCTCACCAAGAAGCCTTCAGAGCAAAATCCAGCCCAAGACAAAATCAACAGAGGGAAATCATACCCCAGTAAAGGGAAATGGATGGAAAAAGGAATGTATACTTGAGCACCGTTCACTTCTAAAGGGAGTGGCAATGTTGCACACTCATGTGCCAGAGGCTTTTCTCCACTTCTGAAGCAGCGAAAGGAGTTTCAGCATTCTCTGACACTAATTGAAAATGTATTAGTGGCTGAAAGAAACATTAGCTCTTGGTCTTGAGAAATTTCCTCTGCCACAAACATAATTGTAGTAAAAGCTGAAACACTGAAATAAATGCTAGAACATTTAAAAATCACAAAGCCTTCCTTGTTTCCACTTTTCTTCTGTAATAAATTAAAAGCATGACAAATTTCACCCGAAGACACAAACATTAAGAAATCATTTGGTAAATGAATTTTTTCAAGCCTGGCGTCTCTTGCCTGGGGAGAGCTTTGGAAAGGTCACAGAAATCTGTCCCATGCAAGGCATCTCTTCAAGCCCAGGGGGGTAAATCTGTGGATCTGGGGCAGCATGATGATGCTGGCCTGAGGAGGACAAGATGCCAGCTTGTAGGGAACTTGCCCATTCCTTGCCACCTTCTCACCATTATCATGTGCACAGTTATCTTTGCTCAAGGAAGCACCTGAGCATGTGGTCAGGTCTCATTTCAAAGGAGTGTAAGTCCTTTCCTAGAGATGCTTTCCTGAACGGCAGCCAGAAGCGATGGCATAAGTTGTTACGCTGACTTGGGTAGAGACACGAGCACACAATGAGCTCCAGGAAGCCTGATACTGCCAGTAAGTCTGGACCCTCAGGCTCTTGTGCTTTCAGGACGGACAGATTCTGCCCAGCAGGTCAGAAGGAGCCAGCAGGTTTTGCATGCTGCCTTCTCGACGTACAACCCACAGCTCACAGCATCAGCCTTGGCAACGTCCCCTTCAGCAGGAGAAGTGGGGATATTTGGAACAGACAAGAACCAAAATGATCAAACCTCACATTTGGCACGCTACGTGCAGATCATGGAGCTCATTCTTAGGTGACTGAGTTTATAAAAACCTGTCGTCTCTGTGTGTACGATAACTTATTCTGAGAAGCAGAAGGTCCCTCCTGTTTCAGTCCATATACTCTGTGTCAGAGGGGTCTGTGCAGCTCCTGCATCTTTGGGCCTCTAAATTGTTTCTCTCTCACAACAGAGAAATGCAGTCATATACACATTTTGATCTTTACTTCTTACAGGTGCTAAGCTGAGGACCCAAGAAAGGTGTCTTTCACACAAGATAAATCAGGAAGCCTGTTGCAGTGCAAGAAATCAAATACCCAGCCCTAAGATGTTGCTTACTGCCCTCTTCTTCTTGCTGTCTCTTTGCTGTTGTTGCCAGACATTAAAGTGCTGATGTGTTTCTACCCTATTCTGAATTGGTATTCCTGTTAGAGTCCTAAAGGCATTGGAGTTCCCTGTGTTAAGTGAATTTTTTATGGGCAAAGTATTAAGAAAAAGTATTCTGTGTCCGGCCACCAGAAAGAATATTATATGCCCATAAGCAAAAAGCACGGCTGTTTCAAAGAAACATTCACCAAACTTTGTATCATCCAGAAAACCACACATTCTCTGTGGGACGAGGGTGGAACCATAATACCCCTGCGAGTGACAAGTGTGGCCTTCCTGTGGCATGCAAAAATGGATCCAAGTTTCCTAAAAGCCATCTGTTTTGCCACTTGCCACTTAATGTGAGCTAGAAGAAATGTTGCGAGGAGCTGTTTTCATCCCTGCGGACATCCCTTGCTCTACCACAGGCCCTGGGAGGCCAACCCCTGCGAGGCCGAGCCTGGGAGCCAGGCGATGGCACCAGGGCTGCCAGTGGTGGGCACCAGGCAAAGGAGCGAGGTGGACAACCTTCCCGTAGCCACCAAGCTTCGGGACTCTTTCTCATTTGCCTCCCGGGCAGGAGCTGTAAGTCTCAGCGTGTCACACTGGCTGGAACCTACCAACACCTCCTCCCCAGCAGACAAGGCGCAGGGTGATCCAGTCCAGTCCAGGTGTGACGTGGGTTTTGCACCCTCATTGCTTAAGAGGACTTCCCTTGTCACCTCAACAGAAGCAGCAAAACCAGTGAGTCTTCATTTGGGCAGAAAACCCTAGGAAACTTTCCTCCCATTGCAGGTAGAAGGGAAGTGTTACGGTCCCATGAGACATTGCAGAAAGCAAGTAGCATCTTTCAGGTCTGAAGATGCCTTTCTTTTCTGGCTGAGCAAGATGGACTCAAGTGCAACAGCAGAGTGAAATGACGTTTGAGCAAAAGCTAGTTTTATATCCATTCACACTAAAGAAAGGATTTACGTTCAGCCAAAGTCGTCTTCTGGCACTCTAACAGCACTGATTTCCACTCGGGGACAACAAATACATCTTTGCTCACAGAAGAAGAATCATGGCTCAGTCTTTTCTTGAGCGACTTTGCCACAAATTAGCCAGAGGGAGAGAGCTAAATCTTGCGATGGAAACAGCTCTCATCGAGAGCAGGTGCTTGAGGGGCTTAGAAATGTGGTCTTATTAACTTTCTGTCAATGGTCAGTGCAGGATAAATGTCCACTTAAGAGCATTAGCGATGCATTCCCTCCGAAGCAACATTTGCAGGACCTCATCCTTCCCAGCCTTCTCACCAACTCTCAACCCACCTTGAAAGGGTGAACAAACGAGCAGTTGGAAGTGCTTTGCAAGGATGCAGATGGAGGCAACACTCACAAAACCTGTCAAAGGCTGCACTTCAGCTCCTTCTGCACAGAGTCTGCAGCAGCCGATGCTCGGAGCAGGAAGGGGAACAGCAGTTGAGGGGAGGAGGGACTGTGAAATGTCCCAGCGATGAGCAGGTACTCGACATTTCAAACTGTTTCTTTTGAAAAGGAAGTGACTCTCTTCCTTGGACCGTCTGCTCCTGTGACGGCAGGAACCGTGTTTGTACACCGGGGATGCAGCGTCCCACAAACAGGAGTGCAGATTCTGGCACAGCACACACAGAGATGGCTCCCACCCGCAGTAACAAGACCCAGGTGTGAGGAAAAAATGGTTTTAACAGACTAAGATTAACACTGCTTGGTTAGAGCATGCGCTGAAGCTCACCGAGAGTCTTTCTGAACACTGGTAGATAGGGAGAGTCTGTTGATTTGTTATGCATTTAATTGACTCGTTTCCTGGCTGAAGATCTATAAAAATGGGACCTGAACCCCTCTTGGGGCTTCTGGGTGCTGTAACTAACCTCAACACTCAGGATTGTCTGCTTGAAGGCTGTGACATCTGTCTGTAAAATTTACATTTAATTAACGCTCCCCACTCTAACCAGCCAAGAGGACATGATGGTGCCCCAGGGACAGTGGTGAAACATCTCCTTACAGCATCTTTTGAAGCAGGATCTGGAAGATAACATGAATGCACCTGATGGCCTCCCATCCCAGAGTCAGCTGTGTCAGGAGGTCTTCTCTTGGCACTGACTCCCTATTCCCATCTTCTCTCAACAGCAGAGGATTTGTTTTCTTAGATGTCCATCTAGCACATCCATTTTTGCTAAATTTCCAGAGTGTCCAGCAGACAACAAGGAAGATCTCTGGTTCCTAATGCCAGAGCACAGAGAACTATGGGAACATGCTGTGCCAAGTCATGAAATCTTGTAAGATCCTTTCAGAGACTGCAAAAAACTGGAGCAGGAGAAGTGTGGGTCCCTGAGCCTGCCATGATGGGAGCACTGGGGCTATGGGGAGAGGATGGTCCATGAACCCGTCTGTCCCCGCACAGGGACCGCAGTGTGGAGAGGAGGGAGGGCTGTAACCCCCAAACTCCCTCCTGCCCTGGTATAACACCCTGCTTTTGAAATACTGTTCTGACGTTCACACCGCTTCATCTGTTTATTTTTAACAGCTAACATTTTCAGAACCTAAATGTCATCTCAGCTGTATTCCCAGAGCTTAATTCATTCTGGTCCCTTAACCATTCTTTTATGCTCATAGCATATATTTTGAATTAGCTAAATTAGATTTCACTCCGTTGTCAGTGACAGTCAGTCATGATGCTTTTGACTTTCAGTTGCAAAATGTGTGCAGGCAGCACAGTAAGCTGATAT
>Ga0181612_131730_pt1 | contig 17885 bp, 8 predicted proteins | sample HoacroProtozoa21_FD_119630 | JGI IMG/M metagenome (GOLD analysis project Ga0181612, IMG submission 119630) | Hoatzin crop microbial communities from Cojedes, Venezuel. Combined Assembly of Gp0051906, Gp0051904, Gp0051908 | reverse complement strand
CCTTCCAACACTAAGTTCAAGTCTTAATTTACGTCGATTGTCTGGGATAGGAGACTCATTGGGAAGTCAGATGAATATATCTGCAACAGGATTTCAACACCCCTCTGTGGTGATTTTGCAATTATTTTAGTCCATATCTCCCTTTTCATAGTTACGTCACTAATAATCTTGCTCATCACCAGCCTTCTTTTTTTAAATATCCCTACAACTATGGGAAAGTTAGCTGAAAGGGACCAGTTCTTTGGTGGATTCATCTCCTGTCCATGAGGTGTACTTCTGAAGCTAGACCGATCCCCAGAGAGGGATTATATTGTTTTATTTTGCTCACTCTTTTGAACCTCCAGGTACTTTTTGAACCTCTACAAATTTGCAAAACTACATTTCATTTGCGGTACCAAATGCAGTAGTCCTCTGTAAAGATTATCAACACGTGCAGTAAAGAAGGTGATCTAAGAAGTTACTCGTAAGGGCAGTAGAATTTTTTGAAACTGCTGGAATCAACAGGAAGAATATTCTTAAAGTTCAGTTTCAAGCTAACGTGCTTGGCTTAGGCATGCTTGCAAGAAGTCTTTGGTGTAGTCTTTATTAATATTTTAGTTTAAATTTTGTATTTGAGAAGCCATTCTTCAAATAGATCATGTCAGCTTGTTTCACTGCCTTCTGAAAATCTTGTAATTCTTGTTTTCTGTGTTTCCAATTATAATGAATGGTCTTTTAATTGCACTTTGGCCTGATTATGCTTACTCTCGTAATGAACTCTTGTGTCTTCCAGTCCAGAAATGTCTTTACACTTTGTTAACTGCTCTTCTTGATGAAGTACCTAGAGAATTGCTTGTTGATTAAATTCATTCTTCCTTTATACAGTCTCTTGAATAAGGTGCCCAAAACAGTAATTAAATGAGAAAGAACTTCTGAAGAAATATCTTTAGTAATTTTTTTTTGCTCCTGTAAAATAATTCCTTTTGGTGACGACTCTGCCACCAATTTGTGATTATAATGCATACATGTTTCTTCTTTAGCCGTAATTCTGGTAAGAGTATCTTCATATTACTTTGTAATTTAAAGTATTTCCTGACATTTCCTGATTTTCACTGGTTCAAGAACTATGCCTTGTCTGTTTATATGTGAACTTAATATAATTTAGAAAGCACAGTAAGAAGTGAAGAAGGCATTCTAAATAAATTACCTCTCAGGGGTTATGGTAGGGAGACTTTACTAACAAATTCTCCCTGAAATTAGAGGTAGTGGAGTAGCACAAGTTTAATTTATACCATGTTATTCATTTTAATTAGGTTAGTGGATAAAAAAATTCAAAGTAAAGGTAGGTAAAAAAAAAGGCCATTTAGTTATCCACGAAGAAGACACCAATTGCCCAGCAGAGAAAGCTTTTCTGAGCAACCTGACCATTCTTCCTGAGCTCTGATACAGAGAATAGCACGGAAGTGCAGACCGATAGCTCAGTCAACATTCACCTTCAGTCCTTAGGTTCATCATTAAGGCTCCTCAGACTCTTCACTAAGGTTGCAAGATTGCCAGGTTGCAAGATGTTTAGATGCATATTTCCGCAATAAGACCACCATAACTTATAGCAAATATGCATTATATTTGCTGTAAGTTGAGCAACTTAGACTACTACCTGTCTGTTCAAAGCTTGAACTGGTGTTTCACAGTATCAGCTCTTGCAGCTCAGAACTGTTATATAGAAATGTACATGTTATCTCTGCTATCCTGAACTTATGTCATGCCACAACTTTGGACAATAAATCTGAAAATAAAAAATATTCACCACACCATCCTTTCATAGAAGAAGTTAGTACTAAAGCAAAAGGAAAAGAAGTGCAAGGCTTCAATTTTCAGGACAAACGCTCATAACATTTCTTCTGTTACATTTCTTCTGAGTACAAAAGCCACTGCCAAGTTAAAAAATGTTAGGGGACATGTGCAAAGAAAGAACAGCCATGTTTATTAATAATGAACATACTGATAGCTCAGAGCTCAGCAAGAACTTTATCTTATTCAGCTTGTCTGGCAAATCTCAGCAACCTTGTTTTCCAGGAATTCAACAGCCACAAAAAATCCTTCCCAAATATTTTAAATCATAAGAATGATGTTTTACATTTCTGGGGTTGCTTAGCTTCAATTTGTTTGCTTTCTCATTTGTACTTCGTAGAATCTAAAAGGGATCTACATATAGGTATATATTTAAATCAAAGTCTTCTTTTCCAAGACTGATCCTATTCATTTGCAGTTGAAATGTTTAGCTTTTAAATAAATATTTTGTCACCCGTAGTTAATTGAAATTGTTAGTATAAAACATTAATACTTTTAATTAGTACTGAGAGGTTGCGAAGTCTGACCCCATGTTTCAGGACCTCGGAGAGCACCCATGGTTCTGCCATGCACTCATCATTCATCACGCCAAAAAAACCCCACGAAGAGTACAGCAAAGTGATTATTTTTAAGTGAGACTGGTAATAATTTCTGGAGTCTTGAAGCATTTTGAGATCCATCTCTTGAAAGAAAATTACTTTGAGAATATAATACGTTAAATCATCTTTTGTATGTTCTGGACAATCTTCTGGCTTCGCCTGTTTGGTCAGTTGAAAGAAATCTGAAATCATTTTCTCATAATAATAATTTATTGACACTTTGGTGTGAGGACAACTGGTTGTGACTTGGTCTGATTGTGAAAGAAATATGGGACAAACCTTATTTTGATAAAATCACAGCGCAGATTTCACAGGAAGATTCTGTTTCAATAAAGAAAATAGATTCAGCAGAAATGAAGCAACAGCCCTGCCTGTTGAGGCAGATCTGGGCTAATTTGGCCTTCATTTCAGAAATGGCCAAGAAGACATCTGTATTTATATATGCACACTATTTTACTTCCATAGCAGTCTGTCCTTTCATTCTCATGCAACAACCACTTTTCTAAATGAACAACAGGAGAATTTTCAGAAAACATGAGCTGCAGTCTAGACTTTTCTGTTTGTTTCCACTATTGAAAAGCTTGTTTCAGACTGAAAATAGGCTGGCAGGGGGGGAAAGCAGCAGCATTCACTCTATGGCAGAGAGGTGAAACAGCTTGTTTTGCTACTATATAGATCGAGTGAGGGATGTCTCTGCTGTAGTTGCTGGGTCTTTAGCACTTTAAAGATTCATAAGAGTTTTGAGGTAGATGTGGAACTTGCAGAAGACTTCTGCTTTTCTAGAGTGGCAGCATACCAGGGCCATCTAAAATGGTGTAGGTAGCTACAGTATCTGAATACAATCCTTGAAGGTTCATGGCAAATAGATACTCTTTTTCAAAAATAAGAGGGGGAAAAATGGATTTGCACACAGTCAGGAATCTGTGTTACTTTGAAGAGCTGCTGTTTACAATTCATTTAAGGCTTGTAAACATTGTATGTTGTAATAAGCCAAAGTGTTTATTTAAATCACTACAGCTATAGCAGATACATCATACCTAACCCATATCTCAAAATGAGTGGCTTTTTTTTCTTCTCAATTTCTGTCACATTAGAAGACTCTCATCCCAAAACACCATTTTTCCTTTTTTTTTTTTTAATGCATACCAAGGTAAGAAGTAGTTTAACTATATTGCCCTAACTGATGAAACTCACCCCTGTATACAAATCTTACATTTTTGTTTTTTTCCTGGGGCAATGGGAATCATTGTCCTGTGGTTTGGTCCAGGACCTGGATACCAAACTCATGGTCAAGGGCAGACCAGAATCAGAGATCAAGCCAGGTTCAGACAGCTAAATCAGAAAGCCTGAGATCTTACCAAGTTCACAAAGCAAAGATCAGTAAGCAATGACAGGGAAATTATAGGTCATGCCATGGTATAGTCAGAGAGAAACAGATATCAAAGCCCAAAGCAAGGTTAAGCAAGAAAGCTGATGATCTGAAAGCTGGCTCTGGATAGTCTATAACTGAGAGAGATCTGGCATAGAATAAAGACTGAGCAACATTTGCATCTCTCACCTGAAGTCAGTAAAACAGTTTTCAGGCATTTTTTCTTGGGTGTTTGGAAGCTATTCTCCAAGGACATGAGAAAGCATCCCAAGGATGGAGAAAGTCAGCTGGAAGAGTTTCAGATTGAAAACTGATATTTTTTAGCCATTTCTTTTCTGTTCAATTAATGGTTGCTATAACAAGCCAAGCAACATCCTAATGTAGACAAATGCTATCTATGAGACAGTGTTTGTGTCTGGAAAGGCAGCAACCAACGGCTGCCTGCTTGAAGCATGATTCAGTCCCAGGTGCTGAGGGGGTGATTCATCCTCAGTTGGGCAATGACTCACTACAACTTTCTGCACCAGTTTGACTCTACCCTTTAAACATGTACACGTAGATGTTTGACATCACATGTTGCTACTACGTGTAAGAAAATTCTCTGAGAGGTAATAAATGGGTATAAAATGTAAAAATTCCCTGGCAATTTCTCTTAACTTGAATCCAGAGAAGGGTGCTACATAAAGAAGGGGAATTGCAGAACTATGGTGAAAGAATTATTGAAAATGAGGGAAAAGAAATGGTAGATAAAGCTCTGCTTGCTTTCAACCAAACTTAAGGGATTTTCACAACAATTTCCACCTGAAATTGAAATTACGTAAAACTAAGCTTGGAATGGTAAGCTGATGAAAGAATGTAAGTATAAGAGCACTGTTGCTATTCTTCACAAAGCATAAAATTCAAGTCAGTTACATCCCATGAAAAAGAAACAAAAATGTATTTGTTGGAGTCTGAAATTCATCATACCTAGAAGCTTTAACGGCCTTCTGATTCTCTGAAGCTACACTTGGAGTTTGTTCTCATGTGATAATTTGTCAGTTAAAGGTGTACTGGAAATCACAAGCAAAGATATCTAAAAAACCTGCTGCATTTATATGTTAATTATTATTCTTCTAGCATTGTCTAGCAATCCAAAGTAATGAGATGGTTCTCTCAGTAGCCACTGGTTTTAAATGTCACCCTTCCCATTCCCCTGTGACTCAAGGGAACATAGTCAAAAGTAAGTAGACAGATCCTGTTTCAGGTTTCTGTTAGTGTTTAGATGTCAGTCTTTCTTTCATCAGCAGTGTAACATCTCTTGATTTCTCTCCTGGCCTTCCTCCTATATATTTCTTTTTTTCACCTTTTTATGTTAGTTCAACGGGTGCTAGTTATTTTTACACGTTATCGTATACTGCACACACATCTCTGTCTGGAACTATGAAAAACAGCTTCATGACGGATATATATTTTATGCATTTGTATGTGTATATGTATCTTTACAAATACCTTTAACATCTTAAGCAAAAATTAATCAATGTGTAAAGTGATGTGCATATATATGCATTGTATAAATTGATAAATTTGGGTTAGCAGGGAGTAGAACAGGGCAGCTGACATCTTCATAAAGTCCAGCACTTACTGTTGCTGACAAAAATTAAGGTATGTTTTACGACAGTCCTATCATGGAGATACAGCAGAAAACTGAGGAGGAACTGACACATTCAGACCCAGCTAATATGAAACTGGGGTAAGGGAGAAATGCAGCATGCCTTTATAGCTAAACTGGAAAAACAACTCTTTAATTTTACTAACTACACCTTGCCTTTTGGCTGGCATCCTTTATGTAACAGAATTTCAGTATAAACTCCTCTGTGAACATTTGTGAATTTCAAATGAATTTCATAACTCAGACTTCTATTTAAAGTTTCTATTAACTGATGTCTGTGAATACCACGTTGGTGAAAAGCTTTCATTTTCACTATTTTTCATACATCTGGAACAATTCAGACTCATAGTTCTTGGTACTATTCAAATGAAACTCCACCTCTCCAAATACCTGCTTACAGACAGGTTAGTATTAAGAGTACCCTCCTTTATTCACAAATGTATCTGTGAAATGTTTATCTGTCCATAGAGGCAAAGGCACAAGCCTGCAAAGGATTACTACTGCTGCTTGCTTCACTTCACCCCTGAGCCTGAAGCTGTCCCCTGGCCCCCCACTCTGCTGATCTGGAGAGACCCAGAGCCACAGGCTGACTCTCCTCTGGCTTCATCCCTCCTGCCCCACCACCTTGGCCTTGCCTGGCGGTCGCTGGCCCCTGGCTGATTTTGGTTATTGTCTCTGGGCTTGCCCCTGCCTTGCTGAACAGCAAAAGCCTGTTGGCGCAGCACGCAGGGTCTCCCTGGATGACCACCCCCCAGCGCTCCCCTCCCGCCCAGCCCATGCCTCAGCTGCTCTCCATGCTCATGCTCCTCCCTTTGCCCTGAATGTCCTGCTGTTACCCCCACCCTCTGAATCATATCAGTCCTTTCCTATCCAGACAGGTCTAAATCATTTTCTTTTAGAAAATAATATGAATGCTTCTTATTTATCTAACATATCCAGATGACTTTCCCTCAAATATCCCGTCCTTCAGGAGAGTAGACTCAACTCAATGGGGTAGAAGCCATAAAAGTAACACAACTCCAGAGCTTTCTCCAGCTTTTGCCAAGGGTGCGATATGCCTCCCTTACTCAGTGGTCCTGGCCTAACCGTTGGAGTCACTCATGTCATGTGGCAGTTGGCACATGACCTAGAAAGCCCATGGACTAATGTTTTTGGTGTCTTTTTCTTGCAGAATTCATCAGGTCTGAAAGCCTGACTTTTTTTCCCCACTATAACGACTTATTCAATATTGTGTTTCCAATAAGCCTCTTGAGCCACGATCAATGAGTCTATAAACACGCATGAAGCGCAAAATATCTGTAGAGCACAGCAATTTTCAGAATGTTTTTAGGAGAAGGGGACTGCCCCTTTCTTCCATTTACAAACTGTTTGAATCCTTAACCCTGAGGGAATATTTCCACGAGGCACCCCATGTTTCATGGCAGTCCACCTAGACATACATACTTTTTATTGCTTTGAACTTTCTCCGTGTTACTTTTAGCAGTTCTGTGGCCTTGGGCAAAGTAGGAACTTTGACGCCATCCTTGCTGGTACAAGAAATACACCTGAAATATTCCTTCAAAATAATGATGCCAAGTTGTAAACAACTGTCGTAAAAGGTAAGCAAAAAGCATGCTGTCCTTGCATTAACATAGCAGGTAAATATTGATGTACAGAATGCCTTCTAATGTTACCTGTTCATTATGATTTTAACCCTCCCTCAAACGGAAAATCTAGAGAAATCTTATCAAATATCGTAAAAGTTATGCAATGACAATAAAAATGCCTTCCAGCGGGTAAAAACTGGGATGCTAGTTGCAGCCTACACACTGTGTGAAGTGAATGGAGTTGGTACTTCTGTTCATAGGTCAGCTATGCTTTCCCAGGAGCTGCAAAAGAAATCTTTACATCTCGGATGGTTGTCATCTAGAAGGAGGGCTGCTCAGGACGCGTTACTCAAACCCTATTCTGGGACTGCTCCAGCCCTGTGAGCCCCATGGCCGTTGTCGTCCTTCATGTTTACGTTACCAGTGCACAGGCAGGGGAGCCTGGGCTGCAACAGCAAGCGTGCGTTATAGTCAGGCCATCAGCATTTTTGGCAAAAAGGAGGAGTACTGTTTTGGGCTGAACCCGATCAGTTTCAGTGGCTTTTGGGGGCTCACTTACAATGGCATAAAACACACAGATGTTCAAATACAGACCTAAACATTTTTAGCAATTTGGTCTTCACTATCCCATTTCTGGTGTAAGTAGTCCCACTTGGAAATAAAATAATTGCACACCTTGAACACTTAAATGAGAAAGGCTTTTTCTATGCTTTGCTGATGCGTATTTTAAACACTGTGACTTTTGTTTGCTTCTTTCAAGCCATTCATTGACTTTTTTAATTTGCAGGAGAATTTGACTATTTCCATGTTTTTCACTATCTAACTACTTAATGCTGTTCTTCTGTTACTTACAACTATAGCAACAAAATACATATATAGTGCTATAGCACTAAAGTAAACAACTATAAACAGAAAATCATTAAAGAACTATTACAGTTAAATAAAGGAAAAAATAGTAATGAAGAAGCAAAATTCATGAAAGACAACTTGCTATGGGAAATCAATTATAAATATCCAAAGATTGATCTTATAAAAATTATTTAGTAGGGTGCTGCATTGATTCCCTTTTATATTGATCCTGCTTCCTTTAGAAGTCAAAAAAAACGTACTATCTATAAGCTAACTGTAAAAAATCAACACGGCATCTTGGGTTGGGTATGAGCTCTTTCTACACTCAATACAGGGTTTCAGAACATGAAATTCAGGCTCTAAATAATATCTGTGCAGCTAGAATCGTCACGAGTCTTAGCCAAACTGCACAAAGTGAATGAAAAGAAGGTGTTTGGGTGGGATTCAGATCAGGCCACGAAAAGAAGAGTTCTGAAAATTTGGCACAGATATAATCAATCAAAACTCAGGAAAATGATCTATTGATGAGACACTGCGTTGCTGCAGTTTGAACACAAGCAAACAACGTTAATGTTGTTGTCTTTAAAGCAAACAGACATGGCTGACTAAGAACTGCTGACCAAAACGCTACCATTTTCCATCACTGATATTCACTATAGTGTCATACTTTGAAATAAGTTTTTCCCATGCTGTCTGCATTGGCTTCAAATCTCTTGAGGATTACTTATTTTTTTTTCACTGACTTTAAAACATGCTGGTTTTCCTTAGAAGAAACTTCTGAGTTCACAAATTTAAAAAAAAAAGAGGAGAGAGAATTGTCCTAATATAGCACTAACTTGCAAGCTTTTCAGCGGGAAGCCAAACTGTTTAGTCATGCAGCTGATTGCATCCTTGTCAGCAGCAAGGCCCCGTCTCGCCGTTCGGGATGACGCTTTTCAAGGTGATGCTAATGGGAGCGACTCGCAGCCCGGTCGCGGAGGGACCCCCTGCCACGGCCCCGCGTGCGGAGCTCAGGTGCATTCGCAATCTGCGTGCGTGGCAGGCGCCTGACGCCAAGGCAGCCCTGCTAAGAATTCACAAGTGCTATGTAAATCCAGGTGTGTATATCTGCAGTGAATGTGTGCATATTTACACGCATGTACAAACCCTCTCCTTTAATCCTTTTGTATGTTTTCCTTTTCTTTTTCTTTTCCATCCACTCCTCATTCTTATTTATTTCCCATTCATATTCTTTTCTTCCTCATTGCCTCCTTCTGAGGTTTTTTTTTTCCCTTTATAAGTTCAGTACCTACTACCTTTATAAATTACAGCCCTTAGGATATTTTTTCACCTTGCTGGTAGTTATGGAAGCACCGCAAGACAAATGTTAGCAAGGTCACTGTGGTTCCTCTGTGCCCTATTTACTCTAGCTACAAACTCAGGAGGAAGGAGCTTTATCCATTCTTATGAAATGCTTTGGGATCTATGAATGGAAAAGAGCTATATATGTCCCAAATAGTTGTATCTTACAATTGTTTTTTTTAAATTTCACCTATTTAGTATTTGAAGTCAGCTTGCTTTCTGTCTCTGTCAGTACTGATTTATAACTCATGCCAATTTGTGCTATTTCTTTTTTTTTCTCTCAATGATAGCAGTGTCTGTCCTCTTACCTTTGGAAATGCAATGACCCTTTTGGCCTTGTTCGGATTATATACCACCTAATTCTAAAAACTTACGGCTTTTCTCAAGGTAGTGGATCCATATGTAAGGATCCATTTTCCTGGGTATGTCTTTTTGATTTCTTTGGATTGTGTGAATGCAAATATCCCCACGTGTCTCCATCTGCAGATGTTTGCCTTAATCTGGCTGCAATTGTTTGCTGATATTGGTCTTGATGTACATTGATATTCTGATTTTATGGTCAAGTTCTGTAATTCTGCACAGACAATATATACATTTCATTTTGTGCTGCTACACTGAGGAGATGCAGTGTTGCTTGCCACTGCAATAAAAGACTGATTTTCTAGCTTGTACTGACAGAGACCTTTCTAGTCCTGAGGTCGTGGGTTTGTTTCGCACTTTATCAGTTCACGGATGCTTGACACCAGGCGTTGACATAGCGTTATACAGCATCACAGAATCACAGAATGTTCGGGGTTGGAAGGGACCTCTGTGGGTCATCTAGTCCAACCCCCCTGCCGAAGCAGGGTCACCTACAGCAGGCTGCACAGGACCTTGTCCAGGCAGGTGTTGAATATCTCCAGAGAAGGAGACTCCACAACCTTCCTGGGCAGCCTGTAACACTGTGAGCAGACATTCAAGTAGCAAGTTAGCTCTGATACAACTCACATTATCAATTTAAAATGCAAAATGGCAAAATTGTTCTAGGTTCCTTGCTTATTCTCCTTTTTCTATTGCGTCAGGGTAAATCTAATCTAACTAGTAATAGACTAACTCAGATTTAAGCAAGTTCCAGTGAGAGAAGAAGTTGAACCCGATTCTCTGAGGTACTTACAGAAAATTGTTCCACTGACAATTTTTTTTAATTGTGTATCTTCCTAACAGAAGATGTATACTCTTTCAAGTATTTTGGAATACAGATTTTCATGGAAGAGAGAGCCTCCACAAGAGTTAAACACCTAAATACACCATTGAGAGTCCGGGCCTTCATGCTGTATCTCCTTCGTTAAACCCCTTATTGCTATGCGGAAAAGAGTTTGCTGGGACTGAGGTAATAATTTTTGGCTGGGAATCGTTGGTGAAAACAGACGGCCATTGCTCATCATGTTAGTAAGAAGTTTAATACTTCTGGTCTTCAGCTGTTAACTTTAGTGTATTTGGAGTAATTCTAACTTCAGGTATCAACTGTGTTTCTCCTGTCTTTTTATACTTGACAATTTATAATAAAGTACTGAATTTAGGAATATAAGGTACAATGCAAAGCATAATTGTAAATGTTCTTGTTTTAGCATGTGAAAGGAATGAAGAAGGCATTATGGATTATCAGATTTTATTAAGATGAAAAATCAAGAATACTGTCGTTTCAACAAAATATGATACCTGGAAATAATTTTTATAAGACTAGGGAGTTACGGGTAGATTTTTAATTATTTTTCTCAAGATGTTCTCAAGGTTTTAAAAATAATTAATTTCTTGTTTATTCCATGCTATTTGTTAACACATTCATAAAACCATTGTTGTCTTCTATTTCCATCTTTTCATCAAAAGACAAAAGAAATTGCTGCTGCTTTAATTTGTGGGGCAACCTTTCAAATTTGTGCATAGTTGTTTGTAATTTTGACAAGCTCCAAAAACACTTCTGCACAAGTAGCTCGAGACAATAAGCCTCTCTCTGCTCAATCTGTTCTTCAGCATCAACAAGAGGGGCTCAGCAAAGTGTAATACTTTACAATTAGCCCAAGAAACAGCGACGTGCTTACTCTGGCTTCTAATGACAGCTCATGGAAACCATTTTAATATGCTGAAATGAAGCTTTAGGAAGAAAAAAAAATGAAGGATCTGTTAACAAGTGGAAACTTCGGTGATGCCATGAGACTGCCACGAGCCCACCAAGCGAAGTTCAGGCTTACAATGTTCTTTTTAGCACAATCCTGCTCATTTCTGCTTGCTATACACATAAGAAAATGGCTTGCCAAGTTATTTTGGGTATCGTCTGTGTTTTTTTGTTACAGGTTGCACAGAAGTGAAAGAAAATTACAAATGACTTTGTGCATGCTGGCTGCAGATTACTGGTGCTCACAAAGAGAGGATTATTACTTTAAGTGGAGAATGGGGGTTATTCTGTTGATAATGCACTACAGTAACCTCTGTTCATTCCTTTCATTCCTTTGAAGAAGCTCAAAATATGATCGCGCACCATCACAACCCCTGCCAGCAACATCGACTGCAGCAGCCGCAGGCATCCCACACCTGCTGCCTGCTAAGCCTTTTGTTGAGCAGCAGTGTGGAGTGGCCCTTACAAGCAAAGGCTCAGACAATCCCTTTCCTGGCTCAGCCGTCTTCTGGAAGTTCACCAAATCTCTCCATTTTAGCCCTTCAGACCGTTCTGTCACTTGAGGCAGCGTCTCCAGCGTACTGATGCGCTGAGGGCTCTGCTCTGTGATTTTCCTGCCTGTAACACTCAGGCCAAAGTGGTAAACATCCATGTGTCTTCCCTGGTTAAGAGAGAGAAGACATATCTCTGAAGTTAAAAGAGACACTTTTAAATATACAGAACAAGTGCAGCAACTGATACTTCTCTTCTGGTGGATGGTACTTATTTCAATCACTGGTGTACCAAGTCACGGTGTTCACATTTCTTTGATAAATTATTCTTTGACCTTACAAATAATAGATGTCTCAGTATCATAACTTGCCACTTGTCTTCTTTCTTGCCACCCCAGTCCGTTCACTCAGGCTCTCCTTTTCTTAAAGACAATTTGATTAGATATCACACGTGACTTGAACTTTTTGAACAATGCAGAGTAACATCCAGTGGTCTCTAATGGGGGAAGAATAAGCATTCAACACGAATTGCAGGAGATTTTCTATGTTAGAGAACAGTAGCATGTACGTTCAGCTTCCAAGAGGACTGTGATTATTGGTAAATGACGACATCACTGCCATCTTGTAGAAAGCAGCAAGGTGTATGTCAAGCAACATTCGAAGGAAACTCCTATTTGTAAAACCCAGGTGACACAGCCTGGCTTCCCAACATAGTCGCTGCAAATACTTTCCTTGAATTTCTGTTCATGTTACAAGTTTTACTGAATCTGGTGCTTGCATATTAAAATATTTTTTTAAAATAGTGGAAAACTGAAGATCAAAATGTAGTATTTTAAATACATATGACAAAAATAGAACAAAATCCGTGTATTTTAAAAAACTTGGCATATTAAATATAGCCATAAACATGCACTTCTGACCCAATCTTTCTTTCATTTAGGAAAAAAATCATCCCTCTGTAATATGAACAGCATGAATCCTATGTATCATGACAACCCCACTGATAAAGTTATCAAGGACTTTAAACTCCATTTGACTTGTGCTGGTCTTCTACACAGGGATAGATTTCTTTGACAGTGGATAATTATATACAGCTTCAGTGTTTCAGCCTTCAGAAATTTCTTTGGTGATGAGCAGTTTTGATGTCAGAATCTTTCTTGATCTTTCATGAGCTTTGTTACCACAAAGTCAACATTTAATTCAGGAGATAAAGTCTCTTCTCTAGATCTGCAGGAAAGCATGTATTTTAATGGATTAAGGAATTCAATAACTGTCTCTGGTTGTGCCCTTGCTAGTCAATCACACCTTTGATTCTCTGCTTAAATGGAGAAGACCCAATACTGGCACTGAATACGTGTTGCCATGTACCATATATTACTCACACATAAGTGAAGAACTCAACTCATTTCAGATTTGCACCCTTAGAGATGCCCATCCCTACAGTTAAAATACATTAGAAGGAATGATTTAGATGCAGTTGCAAATTTGCACTTTACATGCTGACAGGCGTCTCCTCTCACCACCACGCTTGTTATTCTATTACCACCTTCAACCTCACGGTTCGACTTCAGTGCATGTCTAAATAATGTCACCGCACCAGTGACAGCACAAGTCTAGAAATATTAAGAGCCTCAAATAGGACAGCAAATCCACTGTGCAAATAGTTTCTTTCTTCTCTGTTGACTGTTCTGCAACTCACACGAAGTGCTGCACTATCCTTTCATTTAGGTCCCATCCAGCCCGTGAATCATTGCTCACCAGGAGTACAGGCCTGGGCATTTGGCCCTGAGTAACTGGAAGCAGAGCAGATAAATGAGTAGCACCCATCGGTAGTGCTCTCACTGCGGAGGTATTTCCTCCCAAAGAAAAGACGCTTTGGCTTTCCACCCTGGCAGCTGATCCACGGCCCCTTTCGAATGACGCCCAGAGCCCAGCGACTCTGCATGAGCGACGGGGAGAGGGCAGGGTCTTGGCCAAAGAGGGGGCACCTACTGGCGCCTCACACTACATCAGACAACGCGTCTTGCTGTACAGACCAAAACACAACAATCAATTCAAGTTGCGCAGGAGCTGCTGCTGATCCACTTAGCACTGACAAGCGCTATACTGCACCAAATGGGAGTAAAAAGCAACTGGGTGGAAACAAAGATAGGCATTTTAAGGCATAATTCCGGCTTGCCTATGATATACCTTTTAAAATAATGGCCTTTTAGAAGAGCATTCTCCAAACCACTTTTTCTTTCTGTTTCGTCCTGTAGTGAAGCTGTATTTCTGCTTTTAAATGACTGGCTGAGATGATAAAGAGTCACCGGTTCATCATTATGACTTTATTGTAAGGTCAAACAGAAAGAAAAGACAACCAGTGAGGGTGGAGGATGCCAGGCCCTATTTTCACACAAAACAACTGCAGTGCTTTGCAAGGCAAAGTAATAATCAGACAAGGCAGATTAATAATCTGGCAAAGGCAGTAAAAGGTTTCTTACCAATCTGTAAAAGAACAGACTCAAAGCCATATCAGCAAACACCTGACTCTGAGTTCAATACACCTGTGATCATGCTCCACAGAGCTCTAAATAATAAAAACCCGCAGCTACTATATTTCAAAGAGATGCGCTGCTTTGACACTTACTTATTGTTTTTTCTTTTCAGTTTATTGCAGCTTCAAGAAATGAAAAGCATAGGGAAAAAAATGCATATGAATTTAACGAGACATTTCATGCCCATAAATTGAGTTGCGCTCATGAATTAAGTCATGCTGGCATTTAAAAGAAGTTTGAGATTTCAAACAAATTGAATGTCCACAGGGATTTGGTGGTTTTTGGGAGGGACTATATCTGCACAACTTAAAAGTCCAAGCCCTAATAAGTATATATTAAACACAAATGAGCTATTGGATTAGCATTTATTGAGTGCTGAGAAAGATAAACAAAAATGGATTCGCCTGAGTTCTATATTTAAGACAAATTATAATGATCCCCAATGAAAAGCTTTAAAACAAATTTTAAAACTTCTCCAGATCCCAAATAAAAAAATCTAAACTCAGAGAAGAGGAAAACAGGAAAGCATACCCCTAGGTGATCACTATTTGAAAGGAAACGTATCTATACATGAACAGAAAAATAAGACATGAAAGGTATAAAATAGAACATATGTAAGTTTAATTTTACTGTTCTGTGTAGTTTAAATGGGAAGTCTCAATGACTATAGGCAAAAGGAACAAAAAATCATACTGTTATATACTTGCTAAGACAGCATATTTGAGAATGCTTTAAGTTTACAGAGAGGTGTGCAGGGCATAAGGAGACTTTCACTCGGTTTGTTTCTGCTGGGGGAAATTTGATATCGTTGACACACAAAGGAATTACAAAATAAGTATTACCAGTAACACTTTTAATGAAATGCATCTAGTTTAACCAAGTAACATTAATGCAACAACAATATCTCTAATTATTGGCAAAAGTAATGGAATTAAATGAATAGAGTTAGAGGAAGTTTTCTGTTCCCCATGACATCGCATAAAACAATTAGTGGAAGGCAAACTTTTCAGCAGAAATATTAAGCAGATGCTTGCGGAGTATGAGCCTTCTTGCACTGTCTTCTTTTTTCTTCATTACAGATGGGCTACCTTTAAAGTAAGAACGAAATAAATTTACTTGCTTTTAATCAGGTGCCATCTTTCCTCGTCAACCTCTGCCATGCTCTCCAGGAAATACAGTTTTGAAGGATTTTTATCAGCATGAAAAACCTTTCAGGGATAAATGTGCACTTTGAAACATACCAGAAACTAGTAGAAGCTACAAGTTGGCTGTAGGAGGAATGAAAGATCCAACCAGGATTTTTGAGTTTACCACCTCACAGAAACAAGGGATTCGGCTAGGATTAATGAGCCCCAAGTGGCAACACTCAGAATACAGGCAACCCCGCCTGGCCTGTGGCCTGAAAGAGGGACGACTCATTGCTCAAAGCTCCACTTCTTTCCAGTGACCTTCCAACAACAATTCTGTCCTGAAATAATTTCTACCTTTTGCAATTTTGTGTTTTAGCTGTATTTGACATAAAATGCCAAGTACCATGACTGAGATTTACTCATGCTTGCAAACGTTGACTTTATTTGCATTGACTGAATCCCCTTGGGCATCTCGTACTTTGTCTGTAACAGGACAAAGTACAGTCATAAATATTCATGCTGCTGAAAAGTGTACCAAGAGGGAAAGAGTAGTGCATGAGACCCCAGACAGCCCCATCCACCTCTTTCAATTGCTTTGGGTTGTACCATCTCTTGGGTTGAAAAAAGAATTCAATATTTTGCTCCTTAGTTCCTGCCTGACAAGACTGCCAACAAGAGCGTGCCAGTGACGGTGATTCGCTTTAGCACACGGACACTTGTCCAATGGAAATGCTGTGAAATCACCAGCACATTTTACATAAGACATTGAACAGTCATCAGTCAGTAGGAAAAGGATGCTGAGACATGATCAGTAAATAAGTAGGTGAAATTCTGTCTTGTCTGTAGAGATGTTGGAAGTGAAATCTGCTGCACAGCTTGCGGGTTTATATGAACAGTTTGCTAATTAGAGTTGTATAAAATGACAATTTTTCAAGAAAATTTCCACCCTTCGTAGCAGCCCAGTGTGAAATCCGATATTTTTTGAAAACTCAACAAATGAGCTATTCTCATATTTTAAAAAGAGTTTCTACAGCAATCCAATACCACTGCTCAATGCTGCATTTTTTCAGTACCACCTAAACATTTTTTGCTGCATAGATATTCACTGTTTTTTGGCACCGTTCAGCTGCTTTCCTCCTCTCTCCCCTGCTTATTTCTGTTGCCCACCAGAATAACGAAAAAAGTGTCAGGAGAGCTCATACAAACTCACTGTCATTTTTTTAAGCTACAAGTAATGACATTCGTTAAATGAATGCAATAAAAACTAAAAATACCGAGTGGGTTCATTCTTTTCGAAAGCCTGGGTGTTTTCTGATGCAAGAAAAATCCTTTCCAGTCACACCCGTTGGGCTGTTCATGTGCAGAGTCTGCTGCGGAAACTCCTTTTTTTGGGAATTCTTCTGGAGGATTTTAAAGAGGATGCTTCTGTCTTTGTTACTGCCACCCAGCTGAAACGAGAAAGGTGCAAAAAAGATGAGAAAGAACAGGAGCCTTATAAAATTCAACACAGTCTCAGTTTGGAATATGTCCCTTTTCCATCGCTCTGTTGAGCTCTACTAACTGACACTCTCCTGTGTGGGGACAGCCAGAGTAGGAGAGTCTCTTGATGAAGCATCCCTTTCCACGGGGAGAGCTGCCAAGGGTGGATGTGGGATGAGGAACGTTTTTGACCTTTGGCCAGTCCCAAGATCAGGCCCGCCAGAGAAGCTAATTGGGATGGAGCACATTGCTTTTGCCCAGCATGCATAAGTGAGTCTGGATAGTCCCTCTGCTGAAAGAATGGAAAATAAAATAATTCTCCATACTTTTCATTCTTCTGTTTATTTATAAAATGCTACAAAAGAAAAGATACCCCGAATGTGATTTATGCCCAGTGAACTCAAGGGTTGGACTTTAATGGGAACTGGCCTGTGCTGCCTACAAACACGGTAGTAAAGAGGCAGTCATTTGGAGGTGTGTGAATGTGTGCACATTCATGTTAGTTTATTGGTAGCGGTGGCAAGGAGCAAAGCGAGTATTTTTAAACAGCTAGCGCTCCACAATGCCAGGTTTTAACACATAGCCCTCTCCACCGCTTCCTCTTTCCCTTCTAAGCGTACAAGCTAAACTCAAGCTAAACTGGGAACTGCTCTGTATTCCCAGTCTTGTATTTTTATTTAAATAAATAAAAGTGACCTACATTTGCTAGCTAGGTGGCAAACAAAGTGATTAAAGGGTCAGCTGTGCTGCTTGGGACAAGGATGGGGAGATTCGTGTAATTCAACAAGACTTGAAAGGGAAGGAAGCAATGGCCTTTAGGGAAAAAGGTAATAAATCTCTTCAGGTCACAACTGAAAGCTGGTAATATCCCCTG
>Ga0181612_133852_pt1 | contig 17886 bp, 15 predicted proteins | sample HoacroProtozoa21_FD_119630 | JGI IMG/M metagenome (GOLD analysis project Ga0181612, IMG submission 119630) | Hoatzin crop microbial communities from Cojedes, Venezuel. Combined Assembly of Gp0051906, Gp0051904, Gp0051908 | reverse complement strand
GGGTGCCCTTACGCCCAGGCTGCTGAGCTGCGGGAGGCAGGGTTTCACTGCTCTCCCTGACCCGCCGCCGTCCTGCGCTCACGTTTCCCTCCCCAGCCACCCCTGTCTCGAGCCCGTCTCGCAGACCCAGTTTTCCCATCCAGACAATGGAGACAGCCACATTCCCCGCGCAGGGCTGCTGTCAAAATGAATTAAGTGATGTCCAAAGAGTACTTTGAAATGCAGATATTACGCTCGCTAGTTTTAATGCCTCCAAAGCGGTCTCCAGATATCTCTAAATCCTCCAGATATCCCTGATCAATCCCTGTTTTACAGATGAGGATGCCGAGCAGAGGGACGGATGCTTTAGTCCACTGCTTTCATGTCGGGTTCTGCAGACCCTGCTGACCTTGCCAGGGCTCAGGCTCCAAGACGCTGGCCCGTGGTGACCGAGTCCCATCCAAAGCCACAATTTGCCGACGACACGGAACAAGCGTCACGCAGGCAGCGTATCCACACCGCATCGCTAACCCCTTATAAAGCTGTTTCCTTTGACAAGCTGATGCCTAAATTTGAGCTCCCGTCCCCTCCTGCAACCTGGTGTTGCACGCACATTTCTGGCATCTGCTGCGCCCTGCAGGACCCCCCCCAAAAGTGTGGGAGTTGTGGGGCTGAACTAAATCTCCCCCTGTATTTTCCTTGCCTTTGTAGGTGCACCGGGAAGGAGCAGGACACAGGAGCTTCTAGTCCCCAGGCCTGTGATCATATTATCTCTCCCTCTGTCACACATCCTAATCATCACAGCTGGCGGTCATGCCAACAATATTAACGCTGCTGAGTAGCTTTCAGTTTTGCAATTAGCAAGGTTTTCTGCTTCCCTCAAATAAAAAATAAGCTTGTACTACTTAACGCTGCATAAATGATAGATACATCCAAGGCCCATGTTACGGTCTCGTTGAGATGAACCGATATGATAAGTGCTGTAGATATTTTAAATCTTTTGAAGATTACAATGGTTACAGAGCTCATTATTTCTAAACGTGTTTGTCCTTCTTCCCTTTTTTGTTTGCAAAATTAGGCAATGCGCAGTTTAAATAAACAACTATTGTACTGTTAAACACTGATGAAAGAAAAAGGTTCCATTTAAATTATGAAGTGGTAAGATAAAAAGCATCCCTTCTCTTTTGTACGCTACTTTATTCAGAAGTCAAACTTCTGTAGTCTCGCCGCATGCTAATGAACAGCATAATAATGCACAAGGGCAAGAGGGGGCTGAGTAATTAAAAACAGAGGCCAGAAATCAAAGGGCTCGAAATATACTTACCAAAATAATTCAATTATATGTTAGAAACCTGGGATAATCAAGACCCATCCCACAGTTTCATTCATCATTATGCCCCAATTTAATATCTGTACTGCTCTGCCGTACACAGGAAGCGGCAACTGGGACTTTCACGCGCGATGCTTCAGCTGGAGAGACAAAGGCAACGTGCACTCGGGTCCCGTTCTCATCACGCTGCACCTCGAAAATGGCTTCACTTGACTGACTGTATTCTCAGTTAAACTGATTTAGGGAACTGTTTTTAGCCACAAGCTATTTCTGTATTGGTTGTATATTCCTTCTCTCCATAGCTTTGCAATTAATTAATAGGAATCTCCACACCCACTGTTGTTTAGCCTGGAGAAAAGGAGGCTGAGGGGAGACCTCCTCACTCTCCACAGCTACCTGAAAGGAGGTTGTAGTGATGTGGGTGTCCGTCTCTCCTCCCAAATAACGAGCGATAGGACAAGAGGAAACGGCCTCAAGTTGCGCCAGGGGAGGTTTAGACTGGACGTTAGGAGTGTTGGATATTTCTTCACTAAAAAGGTTGCCAAGCATTGGAACGGGCTGCCCAGTGAAGCAGCAGAGTCACCATCCCTGGAGGTATCTATAAGATGTGTAGATGTGGCACTTAGGAGCATGGTTTAGTGGCGGACTTGGCAGTGTGAGGTTAACGCTCGGACTCAATGATCTTAAAGGTCCTTCCCAACCTAAATGGTTCAATGACATTTGCTTCCCTATAAATCCATCTCCCATCTCTCTCCTTGGCCTCGCCTCTTTTAGTGGCTTCAGGCGTTCCTGGTGATCCACGGAAGCCCATGCCAAGCAAAGCAGCAGGCAGGTGCCTTCAGCAAACCGTGCGTTTAGCTGAGACAGCATCATGAGCCTCTGAGGTTTTCATGCGACTCCGGCTGGGTCAAACAATCCTGATGCAGCTTTGCAGTGTCACCACTCCTACGGGCGAGGAGTCCCAGCACGCTCTCGTCTCCGCGATAGCAAAGGGGGGACTGCACATTTCAAGGAAATTCTGGTGCCACGTGACAAAACAAGAGAAAAAAGAGCCAGTGCGAGCTCGTTGAGTGGTTTTTGAGATCAGTGGGGGATTTTTGTGATTTTGCCTTGTGCAGCCTTGATGTACGTGGCAATGATCAAACCTAGTCCTGTTAGTACTGATAGCAGCTTCGTGGAGGAAGCTCCAAGTGATGCATTGTCAGGAACCGTGACAAAAACAGAAAAAGTGAAAAGCAGTTTCCAGCTGACAAGGGGTAGCACTCTCGTTTAAAGAATTTGCAGATGCACAAGTTGTTCCCTCCTTTCCAGCACATAATTTGGGCAACGACAGGTGAAAACTGTTGCAAACAACCAATTTCAGCAAAAAAGTCAGGAATTTCGGCAAAACCAACACTCAGTTGTGTATCAGCTTCCTGAGGAACCAGGGTCTGATTCTCTTAGCAGAAGTTTTAAAGGTTTCAGCACAGAGACTGCTGGTTGTCTCTAATGAGCACAGACGTCAAACACAGCACTGCTGTGCTTCACAAGCCGAGAGGAGCCCGTAGGCCAGCATAGGTCGCAACATTAAATGGCAAAAAAGGGAAACAAGAATCTCAGGTCAACTTTTCCGAACTAGGGGTCTTCATTAAAATGAAGGTTATGACTTTAGCAGATGGGTGCCGTTTAGTATAGGCTCAGCTATTACCCAGATTTTGCTGCATCTTCAGTTTAGAACAAAACAAAACACCCAGTGCGAAAGAGCAAGTGAGCGCGCTTTGGCCAGTTCAGGACAGCAGCAGATGTGGATGTCTCCGACTTTCCCCAGCCCTATCAGCGACATCTTCCTCAACCAGAAATAAAGCTCCTTTTGAGGTGATTCAGCTTCCCCAAAAGATGATGTGTGTTCACTTGCTAAAAAGGAGATCATTAAGACAAACGAACCAGCCTGTAACGTGAGCCAGAGTGGTGTTTGCCAAAGGTGGAGAGGGATACGTAAATTTAAGACAGCTATAATTTCAAGGTACAGTGAAGCAGAGAGCAAAGTACCTATTTTTTTCCCATTTTTCTAATGAGGAATTAATTTTCAGAAGAGACTCACGTACTCGTTGCTTGATTTTGCCGAGGGACTGACTGAAAGGGGGGAGCTACATCTGTGGGCAGAGCCTGAGCTCCACGGGAGCCCCACTGCTCAGTATTCGCTTCCCAAGTTTGGTGACACAGTACTCTAATAGTGACATCCTTTCCCGAGAACCCGTCTGGGGCAGTAATTCTAACAGGACAAGTCAGCTGTAATGAATCTCTTTCCTCGGCACAGATGGGGCCTCGCTTTACTCACATGCACAGCTTCTTCCACTTCCTAAGACTACATGGAGACAAGTGCAAGCATCTCCGGCCTCTTATCTTACCTGCCTTCAACAATATAGCGGCAATCAATAAATGAACTTCATTTTTTTTTTACATATGCAATTACATGAAATAGATTACAGAAGTGACAAAACCCAGAACAACTCCACAAACACAGCGCTGGGCTCTGATTTCTATCAGGATGAGATCAAAGTAGCATAGTTGCTCATTTACAGCTCAAAGCTGCATTATTTTCCCTAACTCCGGCTCTATTGCTAGTCAGCTGAACTCTATAAAGCAGAAATATCAAGCCATCTTGATATTCCTTCCACAGTAAATAACGATTTACAAAGGAGGGGGTGAAATCTCCCTTCCCCTCCCTCTTTCAATTCATTAAGTTCAACTGTGATAACCAGTGAGGCATACAGGAAAGGGTTAGGTATCTCTGCCTCTGAATATTTAATTCCGGACTAAATGTAATGCACAGCATCCTCATACCCTTGGGAGTTCAGCAGCCAATATGCCAATGAATATTCCCTGACAATAGTGATATTTTCTGCACTTTGGAGGCATGAGTGACATTTGCTCGCCACATATGTTACATCGGATGCTGAGGTCTACACTTGTGAGAAATTAATCAGAATCCATCTGTTTCCTTCTCATCCTGGACAATTTCATTACAACTTAACCAAAGATTATAGGATTCCCATGTCTGTGTCCCCAGCCCCCAGCTCAGTCTTGGTGTTTCCATACCGAATGATTAAAGCTGCTTAGTTTAAGTAAGGTCAGAAACAATCTTCCTTCCCGTAGGGAAAGGCAGAACGCTCATCAGCAGGACCCAAAATCTGCTCTAAATTACACGTAGGTAAATCCAGAATATCCCTACTGAACCACAGGGGTTTAGTTTTATCGTGGAGCAGGATCTGGACCTTGATCCGTCGGTGCGTGTTTCTGGTGGCCGATTTTGACTGGCGTCGGGCTCGAGATGGCACCAAGGCGGTGACGCTGCAGGCCCTCCTTTACGTCGCCGTTCACCTCGCCAGGGGGTGAGCAAGGGACGGCTCAGCCTTCCTGCGGGGCCAGGAGACGCTGGGCTGCTGCTGGGACAAGAAAGCGCTCAGTCTTAAAACGCTCCCTGCACATACGCGTGCTGCTTAGCAAATTCTTTGCTTACTCCTTATTTACTGGTTCCTCTTTAAGTTGATGTAGTAGCAGGGGAGAACTGGACGTAAAGATTGCTTAGACTCGGTGGATTTGTTATGCTAAATATTGCACCACGATGGATGTATTTGCTTAAAAATGGGTTTTTCTAACAGTTCTTTGGATGAGGCACAAATAGCGCCAAAACAACCCCAAAAGCACAAATATCAGTGGGAATCTGGTACTCAATTGCTAGGTAACAGTTGCAGCCAAGCCTGCTAACGTGAGGATCCCTGCATGACAGAGGAGCCAAAGCTGTGAACCAAAGAGGAAGGCTCCCACGACAGAGGCTGTCGGCGGAGAGCCACCGAACGGGACAGCCCCGTAACGAGGGAAACGTGCTCCTGCGGTACGGAGCCGAGAGGCAGCGGTCGCACCCGGGGTCTGCGTGCCAGGGAGGCAAAACCTGCCACACATGAGGAAGATGATCTTCCCTCTGAGGGTGACAGAGTACTGGAACAGGCTGTCCAGGGAGGTTGTGGAGTCTCCTTCTCTGGAGATATTCAAGACCCTGACTGGACAAGGTCCTCTGCAGCCTGCTCTGGGTGTCCCTGCTTTGGCAGGGGGGGTGGGACCAGGTGACCCACAGCGGTCCCTTCCAACCCTGACCATTCTGTGATTCTGTGAGAAAAAAATCCCATCTTTCCTTCTGTGAGATAAGCTTGTTTTAATGTAAGCCATGTAAAAGTCTGCCCAATAGCCATACTTGACAGCTACAAAAAGATACTTATCCACCATGTTTCAGAGCCACAGGTCTGTGCAGTTATGTGATAGTGCAAATCCTTGCTGGAGTAACTGCGAGAAAGTGGGCGGAAGCTTCGAGGAACAGACTGAGCAACATACCCTCAGGTTTCACGTGAGCGGCATCAGGAGCTGTGTTACTTTGTCTTTCACCTCAGCTGAATGGAAGAAACACAAAAATGGCTGGGAAACATTTGCAGCAAGCCAACAATTTCTCGTGCTTCCCCACTGACTTACTGCTCGACTGCAGAATAAACGGCTTCAGAGGAGTCACAAACGACTCGCTGGAATCCACGCCCAACTGCGTGAAGCAGCACACCCAAAGGGCTGCGAAGGGTGCCGTCAGCTGGCTGACAGAAACACTGAGAAATGCAGCGTATGGATATCTGTACAGTGAAGCAGAAGTAAGGTGCCATTTCAAAAGCCTCATCAGGAAACAGCTTGATGGCTGGAGGAAAAAGATCTGTGCTTTTACATTTTCTTCTCGTATCAGGCAGAAGTAGTTCGCTGCCAAAGTGGCAGACATTATTCTGGCTACAAGTCATGGGGATAGCTAATTCTTTTATTTAATAAAGCAGCCTGAATTATATTTGTAAAGAGTGCAGCACAGAGCCATTTACATTAAGGAAAAGATCGAGGGTTTTCAGATAATTATGAATGAATATTTTTTAAGAAAATATATTAGGGCTTCTGAACTGGAGCTGGACTACGCAGTTTGGAGATGCCTGCATCAGGAATTTGCTTTAGTTCCAATCCAGAGTTACTTTAAAATTCCTTAAAAGCATCTTTAAAGCCTTAACCCAAGAGTTCAATTTGTAGCTGTCACTGCTGTCGCCTTACTTGAAGCAGCCGATGTTTGAGCGCAGCACCAACACCCCTCCAGCGTTCCCAAGCCACGGGGCAGTGGCTGCCGGCATCCCGACGAGCAGCCCTCGGCTACGAGCATGCCGCACGCGTGGGCCACGCACACCTCCCACCCCTGCCAGCCCCACCAGCCGCTGTGGGGTCCCAGACTCACAGAGACCGGAGCCGGCAGCAGCCTCCCCCTCTCAGCTGCCATTGCCGCTCGCTGCACCCGTTCCCCTGCCTGTTCCCTCTCACCAGTCAGGTAACTGGTACCAGCTCAGGAGGGTTCCCGGTCTGGGCGGGGGGTTGCTGCTCCCAGGGCGCAAGCAGCCCGGTGCGGATCAGCCAGCACCCGCGGCCGCTCGCTGCATCCAGCTGTGCTCCAGCTGCTTGACTGACTCGGTGACCCGCGGTGCGCACCCGAAAGGGTGACAGTGACAATCAACCTATTCCACCCTGGAACAGAAGGAAGGGGGGCGGGCAGGTGAAGTTTGAGAGCGATCAGAAAGGAAAGGCTCCTGGCACAAGCAGACACCAGAGGACATCCAGCAAGAAGACAATCCGCCTCTGCAGTAGCTACGCAAAGCAAGCAAACCTGCTCTACCACACACATCTGCTTTCTTTTTCTATCATGTGCGGTCAGTGTCCAGGGTCTTCCCGTTATTTTTTAGCACTTTGTGCATTTCTTCTACTACTTTACTGCAGAGACCATCCTATAAAGCAAAATACATTGCTTCTAGCTCCCTTTACTGTCAGTGTTACCTTTGCATTTACGTTCCGCAGATGAGCGAGGAGGAAAAGCAATTGAATCGCCGTAGGCAGGTTTTAAAGCATTTTCTGCGAGGCGGAGGGAAACTGGAGCAGAGCTTTTTAACTGAATCGCATCTCCACAGCCGGACTGATTTTCTAAGGTACCCTGTAACTTCTACTCATGCTCGTTTTCGTAAGAGGTCTGAAGGCCCAGCACTTTACAGGGCCTGAAAGGACTCGTGGTACGATGTGGAAACCTTTCAGTTAAAAAGTAAACCCAAAACCGATAGGAAAAGAGAAGGAGCTTCAACTTTTTGTTCCCATCCACTTTCTGATGTCCCCTCGGGGTGACGCGCTGCAGCGGTGATCTCTTCGCAGGGCTCCTACACCGTGTACCCCCAAAGTCGTGTAGCTGCGGAGGCGAGAGGAGCCCTGTATTCACTGACCACTGGAAGACATACAGTTAAAAACTCAGTACGCTCTTTTAGGAAGGAACAGAATTAAAAGTAGTAAAGTAAAGAAATATACTGGATATAAACGACAGCCGTGACAGGAAAATGAGAACAACTTTCATGTTTTTATTGCTGCCTTAGAAGCAATTGATAAACAGTACACTTCATATATAAATGAGCATGTGTCAATATATGACAACAAAAATAAATTACAGTGACATAGTATTTAACTTTACAAGGTTGTACAAAATTTCCAAATATGAATAGATTTCAACTTAAAAATTTGAAATAAGTTAAAACTTCAACTATTCTGAAGACTTGAAAAATATACATACAATTTCACTCAATCACATCATTTACAGTATGATTTTTTTAAGCTGTTTAGTCTTATACACCCATATGTTTTTGACTGTATTAGTGGAATATGTCCTGCTATATGCAGCTTTACTGCGCTGGGATAGTGAAAGGGGTTCCCTGAGGGCACAGAACAGGCTTGGAGTGTTTATATTTTCAGTAATTTGATTACATTTATTAACTAGAAATACAAAACCAAAGCATTATTTATCTGTTCTATAAAGAGAGGCTGATTTATCTGCTCTTGCTAGAATTTCCATTGATGCTAATGAGAATTTTGAAGAAGGCTTAACAGCAGGATTGAGCTAAACTACGTCTGTTCAGCCAGGATGAATTAGACCACATTATTTAATGAAATATTTGAAGAATATCTGTTTTGTATTAGATCTCATTATAGGCTACATAGCTAGTCATGGCTACGCGCTGAGATATTTGCTTCCACAACTAATAAGAAAATATATTTGATACGGTACTTTAAAGTAATAGGAGGGATTATGGACCGGTATTTTTCACACCTCAGTTATATGCACTTGATTATTTTATTCAATTTTATGAAGATTAAAAGCACTGGACAAAACACATTCTCTGTGAGCGTGTGATAATGGAGAACGCCAAGTGTCTATTTCAAGCTGTAAAATGAGGTAAGGCAGAGGAGATTCATACTGCAGCTGGATTGCTCCCGGTACCTAAGATAACACGGTCAATCTAAAGCTGCTGCAAACAGACTCTGTGCGCTGTGAAAAGGGCAAAAGCTCTCTAATTCAGAAACCATTAGTAAGGAAACAGATAAAGGAAGAAATTTGAACAAAACGGCACGTGTGAGAAAATTGCTCAACTGTCAGAAATCCAGGAAGACGCTCGTGCAGCCAGAGGTGAGTCTTCAACTGTCTGCAGTGAATTTGGCAAGAAAGGAGAAAGAACTCCAAGATATCTGTTTGTGCGACTGAATTTTCTCTTCTCTGAATATGCTATAATATCTATCGGAATGCTGCTGCCGCACCGGTAACCCGCGATCCCTCCTCCAAACAAAGAAATGCTATGCATACATCATTTAAATGAGAAAGAAAAAAGGAAGAAGTCATAAACGGGCTAGAAATGAGCAATTCCTCATCTCCATTTTACTCTGATACTGTTGGGAATAGAGGCCACTGCAGTTTACGATTAAACTGGAAATTATATTAGAAGCTGCTGTTTTTGTTGCGTGACTGCTGTCCTCGGGCAGCAGGGAGGAGGAAGGGAGCTGCAAGGAGGCAGACAGCGGCCGACGGCTCGCTGTGCTTGCTCTGCCATCGCCCAGGGAATTCCTCTGCAGGCCGGTGCCCGGCGAGCGGAGGGTGCGGGACGGGCGGGCGGAGGTCGGGGATGCCGAGGGGAGGACGAGCAGCCCAGCCCCGCGCCGTGGGGGGAAATGTGGATCTCAGACGTGCGGTGGGAGTCTGCCCATCAGCCGGAGCTGGGCTTGGATCAGCCCCCAGAAACCGCGGGCGTTTGCCGCCACAAAGGGAGCGCAGAGCAATTTCACCGGGCAACTGACTGTGTCGTTGAAAGAATTAATAGCAGACAAAGAATATTGTAGCACATGAACTGAGTCAAAATTTCCTCTTACAAATCTGCGTCTCAGGAGAGTCCTCCCAGGCTGCGGGGAATGGCAGGTTCCCCAAAGGAACACGATGAAGACTTCCAAACACTTTCTCTAGATTGTTTACCCCTCGTGCAACTACTAATCTCAAATTACTTCAATCAAAACAATTACATTCTTCTTAATTGCTTGTTCGGTGTTCTGCCCCTGCGCTGGGTTCAGGGAGGGCAGAAGAACATGGAAATACATTTCAAAAGTTCAAGGAATGTCTAGCGGTTATGTAAACCTTACCTCACCGACTGCTTGGCACACAGTGCATTATTGTACAATCAGATATGACTGTTGTATCACATCATTTACTTTTTATCTTAACCAGCAAGCCACTCTACGAGCAGCAACTAAAGGAATGAGTTTATCAGCTTATATTAATGCAATTGTTATCAGGGGCATACAGGGTAAAAGTCATTTGTAGATTACAATAATGTATTTGCAAGGAAAGTCCCGCACGGGAAGGTGCCACCTGATTAGGTTTATGCGGAGGGTTAAAAAAAAATGAAAAGAAAAAGATGTTAAAGTATCTTGGCAGGAGAAAATCTAAGAGCACGGTGTTCCACTGTGATAGCTCAGCGGGAGCCAAGTTTTGACAGCGTATTTCGGGCTGATACCCATGCAGCGTGAGGAGAAATGCGAGCGCTCACAGGACACCTGACCTGGGCCAATGTGTGCACTTTCCTACCAAGACACAGCCGTCCACCTTCTGCCCTCAGGACCGCAGTGCTGGCGGTCACTCCGGGGGAGGCAGGGTGCCTACAAAAGCATTTGAGTGTCTCAGTACATCTTCTCTTACTCTTGTTTTTATTAGCCACGAAACGCAAGACTCCTCTAAAGCATTGCTGCCGAGGAAAACAATTGCTCTCCACCATCATCCACCTCTACTCTTCCAATTCATGCGCTAGTGTTTTACAAACCGACGTCAATATGAGCTAGGACCAATTCTTCTTTCTAGAGGGGTTACCAAGACACAGAATTTAATTAGTCAGCAGAAGGATTGCTACGCAGAAAGGCAGCTGTTAGCAAAAAAGAGCAACTTGGTCAATAATTTAAAAAACGCTAGTATTTTGTGTAGTATCTGAATGGATGGCTATGACTAGATCAATAGATACCAGGCTCGGAGTGAATCCTCAAGCACTGTCTTTTGATGTAGCAGAAGGTGAGGGAATTCTTTCTGCTCCCTCCTAATTATTTCATCAGTTTACATCAAGTTCAGCTCCACCGGTTTTGGCTGAAGGAAGTCGGTGTTTGATAAGGAGTAAAACTACAAATCCCTTTTTATGAAAGCAATTTCTGAGCTGCTTAATTACTGCATGTAATTTCCCCATACACTTCAAAATCAGAAAGAACTAGGAAAACGTCAATTTATTTAAAATATTCAAGCCTGAAAAATATGTATTCAGATATTGTCTCTGGAACTTGTTTTGCTCCATAATCAGGAGAACGGCACAAAAAGCTTTCAAGTAATAGGAACAGAAAAACATACTGGGAAACACATGAAATATGTTCATCAGATTCCGGTAAGGTTATCTCTATCTCCATCACAAAAATACCCGCTACCTCCAAATAGAAGCAGGAAGCTTATGACTCTTTCTTGCAACAACTTGTCTTGGCTGGTGTAGCCCACACCCTTCCGCCAGCGGGGGGAAGGGCAGGGGCTCATTCCAGCTTCCAGTTCGGCAGGAGCCCGTGGCTCTCGGTGCAGGGCTCTGCGGTGGGAGAGGGGCAAAACCCCTGCGATCAGGGGCAGAGTCCCCTGGGCGACGGGACACCTCTAGAAACCCAGGGATAATTCCTGTGAAGAAAACGATGTCCCCTGCGCTGACCTCTTCTAACATCTGCAGCTCACAGCTGCAAAATTTCACACAATATTCAGTATTTTCTCAGTTCTTTCAGAAAGCAGTGAACAGTAATTCACTCTTTTTTAGGTTTTAATGCTTGAATAGGTGCTGAGTGAACCGATTTCCATGACCCTTCCCTACGCAGCTTGCTTCTGAGAGCAGACGCGGGTCTGTAGTCCTACTGCGTGCTTCGCCCCCAGCGATGGGTACTGCGCTGGACAGTGCGCACTGCACAGAGTGCAGAAAAGGTGGCACGCGTGCGCATAGTGGAAGTTTCTCTTGCACTGAGTGGTTGTTCTTCATACTGGTAATTCCCGTCTCACAGCAGGGAGCAGAACGCCCAAGCTTCAGTCTCCTCAGACAGTACCAATCACTGCGGGGAAACGTGCAGCTACGTATGCAGCTACGCTACTTTGAAAAGAACTCTGAAAGAACCCTCCGTCGTGTCCAGTGCAGTGTGTACGCAGAGCAGGAGACAAAGCCGGTTACGTCCTCATACACAGAAGATTCTGTTCAGATCAGCGTATGGTCAAGAAACCAGACCTGTTTTGAGTAAAGGAGCCAAATATTTACTCAAGAGATACTTCCACAGCCTGAACAAGGGAAAGGTTTTGTCCTAATTACAACATGTTGTAAAATAAACATCATAAATGAAGAGAGGAGGCAAGCAAGTGGAATGTATTTCTGAATCAGAAACATTCACACAACTGGAGGAAAAAAGCTGCTTAACTCCAGCTACATTTGATTTAACATAATTTTGCAGCTGCTCAAAAAATGAATATTTGATAGGTGTATTCAATAGGAGGGGAACGAATCCATATGAAAAATAAAAGTAATGAGTGGAGAAAAGTACTGAGCATCAGGAAATGCTGCATGGGTCCATTGCTGGTGACGTATCCACAAAGCGCAGAGCGCAGCGCCACGCAGGGTCCAAAGCAAACTGCGTTATGTCTTTTACCCTCATGGTGTTAATTGGTCTGTACCACAACGACAGTTCTTAAAGTGGACTCATTAAGCACAAATTAATGAAGGCCATTTCCTCATCCCTCTGCCATCGCTAGACTCGGTAGTATCTGAGAAGTGATTACAGCTGCTTTGTTACCCAGAGGTTTCTATCCGGAAGAAAAAGAGTCTCAAGAGGACTGGATATTTTGAAGCCACATCTGAAGGAATGAGATTCTTGTCCAGAGACTTTATTTCCATGATAGTGTAAAAGTTTTCAGATCTTTTGAGTATTTTAAGTAAATTAACTACGCCTCTGTGAATGATTTGAAAAATAAATTTCAGTTCTCTCTGTACAGTAATGTCCTGGGCTTTTCTGATTATTCGCCATGGTTGTGTAACGATTACCAGCGCATTTCAAGTGTTCTTTCACTCCAGATGCTGCACTAAATAACTTTTGTCCTGAAGAAAGTAAGAAATTCCCATCAAATTCCTGGAAAACGCGTACGTGTGCATGCAGATGCACCCAAACAAATCTTGCTTTCATATTAATACCTCATGATTTAGTCCTAGACTGCTGTAACGAGGATCTCTCCGTGGAGGCCTGAGCGGGGTCTCAGGCTGTGGTGCCAGCAGCGTAGCTGACGGTGACGCGTGCTTTTGGCTTACAGAGCCATTCATAGGCTGAACTTTTTTGGGCACTGTTTATATGTGTTTATTCACCCGTATGCAAGGAGGGTGTTCGCATCTATAAAAACTTTAAATGTCTTGGGTGTTTTTCCATGCTTTCTGCCAAGTTAAATAAATTGTATAGCTTCACTAGCTTGGAAAAAAGTCAGCTCTCCTCACCACAGATGAGCTGAATGGTTTTATCACCATTTTCGGAAGACCTTCCCTGAGGCCAGCATCATACATCCCAGTTAAACTTGGTCAAGGTTTTATTGTTTACAAAAACAGGAAAGGGTGAATGATCTAGATATACTGTGCAGTTCCCAGTCCTACCAGGCGAAAGAAGTTTTTACAGCTTGCACAATTCCGCCTGTGCGACAGACAAATGAAAAGTATTATTCCATGCAACAGACAGAGCAGAGCAATAGCATGGGGCAAGGGAGGACGATCATTTTTTCCTTCCATTTCTAATGTGAGAAGTGCTGCTCATTACCTTAAATAATTTTCAGTGATGGCTTGTGTTATTTTGCCTATAAATATTGGTGACATTTGCCTCCAGCTGTTCTAATAGTGGCTGGATTCCTGTAGCCATGTTGAGGAACTGACAGTGATGTTCACCTGAATACAGGAGTTTGGGACTCCTATTTCTCTTATGTGAACTTAGACACAACCTACTGGTAGAGGCCCTGATTTTCCTGTTTGGCAAAGCCGGAGTGACTTTGGTTGAGCCAAGGGAGTTAAACCTAGTGCAGTACTGACGCAACAGCTCAACAGGTGAAATCTGGTCATGCATTTCTAACTTTTGGGTAATGCCTGAAGAGCCAGCACAATACAGTGACAACACTGCAAGCAGAAATGAAGACAATGCATTTGAAAAAAAAAATGCACAAAGGAAGGATATGGAAACTTTTCTTGCCACTAAGCAGAGTAGTCTTTAACACAGTTCAGTTACAACTGATGAGGCATCAAAGGCAAAGTTTACCATGGCTGACAATTTCAGCATAGGTTTGTATATACATCTGTATACACTGCTTTAGATGGGCGTGCGCCTCTCTATACATACACAATGCTATGTCATACATATGTTCTCCTTTTGAGATATACCTAGTGCATACAGATGTATAGGTACAATATGCATACCACATGATAAATGTTGGAATAAGCCGCAAAATGAGTAGCACTTATCTTAATATATTCCTGTGTTACCTGTACTCCTTCCATTAAACAATCTCTGTCAGGGCTAACTGAAACTCCTCTAAGCCATTTTAATATTTAAAATTCATCAAAAAATCCTCAAGCATATCTAGGAGGTTATCTGGAAATAACTACAACAACGTTTCTTGAGAAAAAAAATTACAATCTTTGTTATATTTTCAATGGAAATGTGGGTGGTGAAAAATAGACCAAGCCCTGAATGCCAGTATGGCATAGTTAATGAGTTTGCCAATTAAAACTGTGAAGACCTGTCAGTGACATCAAATACCATGATGGTCAATCTCAGCCAATTGTGGGGCCACAGTGTATGAAACAGAATAGATGTAGTGTGTAGTACCAAACACCCCTACTCATACTTGTTTCCAACAAATAGCATAAACAGATTAGCCAGCTCCTGCCTGCTTACCTTAAAAGCTGAAGCACAAAAATGCCCAAGTAACAGATATTACAAATTAGTATTTTCCCCCAATATCTGCTTGGTAGCTCCTGAAAGTAGAAGTAGAAGAGCGCAGAACCTACAAATGATCTATACCTCATACAAGGAAGAAAATTCTAATTAAATAAGGTTTTTAATTCTATGAAATCCTGAATCTCATACATGCTTTAGCTAAGCTTCCAAATAGAAGTGCTTGGGTACCATGGGAATCCAGTTCACAAGACAGAAAAGACAGCTGTAACTACGAACACCTCAACTCCACCAGACATCTGTACACAACCTTTGGGTTAAAAGGAAGCAATCCACAAATACATATCGCTTCGACCCGCTCTCAGAAGCAAGTGCAGTGCTATTTGCACGGGTAAATACCTAAAAGATAAAAGGAATATATAAAACCATGCAGTTCATTGCCACAAAGAAAATCACAGAGGCTGGAAGCAAGCTGTGGAAAGGGACCATAGATTTACATTGGTCAAAGAATACTCAGAGTTACCACAATGAGTATGTACGCTTTTAGAAATTTTCAAATGCATTAAAATATGTGATGATTCACGAACTGGATGAAGTTGAAGCTGCCGGGGGCTTGGCAGAATGTCCTCAGGGGCAGGTCACCCCCAGACGCTCCAAAGAAGGTCCGGCTAGCTGAACAGCCCGCTTGTGGTACAGACCATTTCTGTCGATGAGGACCTGGATACGTGGAATCTTGCTCCAGTTCTTTATGACAAGTCTTATACATCCTTGGAAAAGAAAGTATCAGACCTCAAAACTACAACTGCTGGAGCTTGGAATGTGCCTTCCGATAGTCTAAGAGCAGCTTAACTTTCACAGGACTATCTTCAAAGGAAAGAAGGAGCCTGCCACCAGGACAAGCTCGTAAAGCACGTTGTATGAAAAGAATCTGGGAGCCATCTGGGGAGAATGAGGGTTTGGAATCTCAAACGTAAATGTAACTAGGGATGCATAAGTGGTCAGATGGTCAAGGGGGCAAGTGAAATGCAGTTCATGAATAGCTTAGCATGATACTCCATGACTATCCCTACCGTACCTATGGTAGCATGGTGTAACTGTATATTCAGAATCACTGATGCTGATGATCAGGGGAAAAAAGATAAAGATTTCCTTTTGCTTTGATGTTTGCGTTCCGTAGAGGCAAACTGAGCGTACTTTGGGACTCGTATTCACTTTTCATATACACAAGGCTGATAATGAGACAAGATATTTTAGAATATTCTTGCAGAAGTAAGGAAATACAAGCAAGAAAAAATAATAAAGTGAAGTTGTACCTAACTGAGAAAGATCACCAGCTGTCTCCGAACATCCGTGTGGGCATCCTCACAGAACTATCAGATACTTTTAGGTCATTTATTGTTCAGGGTATATGGATCCACAGGTTTAGATGCTGGGAACCGCTCAGGCCTTTCCTGTACCTGTTCAGCTTTAGAACAGTGCCACATCCATCTGCAGTTCACACTTGTAGGAAGCGTGTTATGCTGGGGGAGGATAAAGGGCTTCATGCACCGTGACACCTGTCTTGGGTCAGACATCTCACAGCCTCTACTGGTACAGGAGCAATAAACTATCACAATTTTCCATCGGGAAAGCCAAGCACGTTAGATGCATTTTCTTGTCTTGGAGTTCTTCAGGGGCTGACAGTGACTGGGGTCTGTCCTGCAGAGCTTCCTCCAGACAACCCAATGGCTCCCGCCTGGCTATCGCCTCTGATTTTTTGATTCTCTTCCTATGGACTCTAATCTTGTATTATTGCAATTAATGGGGATGAGGCTCGGTCTCTGAAAAAGTAGCTTTCTGTGTGAGGAGTGTTAATGGGACTGAGCTGTTTGTCTGCCTTCAGAATGATGCTTTCTGTCACGTTTCTGGCTTCATTTTCCTCAAGACAGATGAAATATTACATCACTTGTACTTTTTAAAAGTAATGCTGTGTGACGTTGTATCTCTTGGGCTTGCATTGTTCTTCTTCTGCAACCTATCATGTGCGCCTGTGTTCATAAATAATATACCCACTTGTGCATACAGCTAAATTTTTTGTGTGTGCATGGGTTTAAAGCAAACACATAGATATATAAAATACAAATTAATTTGATCCCCACTGTACTTGTAACACAGCCAAATTCTTAATATTTTATAGTGCATATTCCATTAAATAAATAATAACTAAATTGATCTATGCTATAATATGTGTATACATACACATTTTATGATGCCTGTAAATAACATTTTAAAGCCTGTTCACACATCAAAAGACAGGTTGTTTATTTCTCTGCTAAAACAATCCAAGGGTTTAACTCTTCCTATTATGTAAACAGTGGTGACAGCCGCTTTCAAGGAAGCTTAACTTCATTAAAAATAATAGTTTGCCATTGTAAAATCAATACTAATTTACCATAAATCCCCCTGATGAACTCTGGCTTCCTTACATGCTCTCACATTTTGTGTATTGGGGGCACAGCACTACTCTAGATATCAGAAGATAATAATATGGCAATATATATAGATATAGATATATATTTAAATGTTAAAACATTAGTTAGGTCAACTTGAGTAATGAATATGTTTCAAATAGATGCTTCTTTCTATAAATAAAGGTCATTAATCTTCTTTGCGACATGGGTGCCATGTAAGTCTGTGGTTGTATGCGGCTACCAAACTGGTAAACAAATTCTGGGTATCTTTAGCTCTGAATGCACTTGTGACTTACAGATGAAGCTTTAACTTTTTTTGTGTGTTTTATCCTAAACTTGTACTTGCAACAGACTTGCAATATCATTTACAAGATTAGCTTTAGGTAGACATTTTAAACAACTCATACAAAAGAAAGATTTCTATGTCAAGAGTATTTGTTTTAGTGACAAGAAACCTAGATATACTCTATTCATTTCTCAAGCAGACCTTTATGAATCACTTTAAAAGGACATGACAGCTGAAGACCGAAGAGCAATATTTATCAACATTAAATAAAACATTTGGTGAAGTATGTATAAATATTTCTTCATATGAACATAACACAAAATTAAATAGTTCAGATACACAGACACCATTTAATATATTTCCACTGTTGTCAAAATCATCTGTAAACACCATCTCACACTGAATACAAAAGCAGCTTTAACATCAGTTCTGTGTTCACAACACTGATGCCCCTTTGTAAAAGAAGATAT
>Ga0181612_150089_pt1 | contig 17887 bp, 5 predicted proteins | sample HoacroProtozoa21_FD_119630 | JGI IMG/M metagenome (GOLD analysis project Ga0181612, IMG submission 119630) | Hoatzin crop microbial communities from Cojedes, Venezuel. Combined Assembly of Gp0051906, Gp0051904, Gp0051908 | reverse complement strand
GTGAGGTCAGTTGAAATAGTCTGTATTTAGGGAGAAAAATAAGAGGAGACTTCATTTTGGTTTGAATTACCGAGTTTTGCTTCCTTAAAATTCAGAACTTGAAATATTTCAAGAGCTGGAAACAATATTGTTGATTTAAATGGAAGCAGGACTGGGCTTGGATTTCATATGTGTACAGACATACATATTCCGATTTTATGGAAAATGTTACCTTAGTGTTCAAAACTTTTTATTTACAGGAAATGTTACACAGTGAAAGTAACATATATTCTAAGAAAAAGGTTTAGCTACAAAACTGTTGGATAAATATGCATTTTTTTTCTTTCTAGGCTTCTGAATCATTCAGTTTCAATAAGCACAAGGAACAGGCCAAAGCAGCCAGTGGAATCTGAAAAATGGTATTGATATAATTAAATGTATCATAGCTTTCAATATTTTATTAATTTAATTTTTATACTTATTTTGTGTTGCTACTGCCATCTTCTGTCATAACGTTTTTAGCTCAAGATGAACTAGAAACTACATAAATAATGTGGTTTTGAGCTTTCTTTCAGATTAAATAAAAACACAAACTGTTCTTTTGAGTCTTTAGGAAAGTTGATGTCATCCAGAATGTAATTTGTAGGTCTGACTATGACAGCAATTCAGGTGCCTAAGGATAGGTGTTCAGTGATGTCTGACATCAGTTCCAGTCCAGAAGTTCATGTCTCCCATAGGTAACAGTCCTGTGCAGATATGTTAGATCCTGTGTTACACAAAATGACAAGCTGGACTGTGTTTAGGCATCTAAATTTTCTTCCCTGGCAGTCCTTTTGTGCTCTTAAGAGCTGTTGGAAAAATGTTGCTGGGAGTTCACCCTGCAAACCTTCACTGTTTGTGGAGGGTGTGTTAATGAGGAACCCCTTGTCTGCAGGAGCTGTACGCTTATGCTCTTTCTTTGAATTATCAAAACCCACCACAAACCAACAGCAAACCAAAATACTCAGCGCCTTGTCTTTAGGAAATCACAGCTTCCCGTTTCTGACTACACGGGTGAGAGAGAACTTAGCAAGTTTTCTGCCTTCCCTCCCTTAAGGAATCCTATATCAGTTGTTTTGATTAGTTGGGTCAAGAAATATTCTATTGGAATTTTTGGGCTGAAGAGGGAGAGCTTACTGGCAGCCTCCTAATGAGAACTTTATTCAAACGGTGGCTTTTGTGATTTTTGCCAGTCCCATAGTCGTCTAAAATCTGTACCTTCAAAAGCATCTGTATCTGCTTATGTCCAGACCCTAGTTCGGCTGTGGATCTTGGGGACAAAAGCTGTAACTGCTGTTGGTGTTGCCAGAGAGCACTGGGGATGGTAGCAGCGCTCTACAGTTCAGGGACACATCAGGAAAGTATTTGCTGAACAGAGAAGGGACAGTGTGGATATTGCAATGTGGTACATTGTATTTTGACTATCTTCTCTGGCATTGGTATCTGTGGTTTTAAAGAGCAAGTCCATGTCCTGTGGTTATACAGACCATGCTGCAACTATTACCCATTTGCATTTGAAACTTTCCAGTCCTTGGTTATTTAACACGCAGTTTCTGTTCCTTGGGATGTTGTCACCTGTTGTAGTGTATAGCTCTGCTTGGCCTTCATATTACAGGGTAATCCAGGAAAGGTTAAATTTACTTCTGCCTGTTTTCTTAATGAAACAGAAACAGTTTTGAGACCTAAACAGAAAACAAAACCAACCAAACAAAAAATATCCCCAAAAAACCCCAGCGTTCCCCCCCCATAATTTTGAGGTGTGCACACAAAATGAGGTAGATTTTGCAGGCTATTTGTTGTTTTATTGCACTGATATGTAGAAACCCAAATCATACACTGCATAAGGAACATACAAAGAGAGTAGAAAGAGTGTCACATCCCTAAAGAATTTACACTTGCAGAACATGTATTGATTAATAGATACATATATATCAAGAACAAAACTCAATTATTTATTGCAGCAGTTCCTGCAAATCTCAGCTGGATTGTTTCTCAAGCCATTGGACATGATTCAGACAAATTTCAGATGTCCAACAGCTGTAAAAACTAGCATTTGTTTGAGGCAAGCAGAAAAGAAAAAGGGAGGAAAAGGAATACAAAGTAGCAGAAGCTAAGTGCCTAGCTGCTTTCACTTTAGTATTTGTTATAATTGCTCATGGTGTTATGTCGTCCTTGCATTCAATCCCTAACTGTTAGCCTTTTGGTATACCACCTAGTTTCTTAGCCAGTTACCAGAATGTGCATGAAATAAATGGCTGTTGGTAAAATGGTAGAAATTAATTTCACAGAAAGATTTAGGCAGAAAATTTTGAAGTGACACCAAATCTAAACATATTTATTTTCCTGAGACCTTTCAGTAATCTCAGGCTGTCCATATTCCAGAGCGTATTTTATGAGTTTTTGCAGTTGCACTGTCGCATCTTAAAATGTGTTTCTCTTCCCTATTAGTATAAGCTTCTACTTTAATGTACAGAGCTAACAGTGAAATGAAGCATATGAGTCTTACAAAAGTTTAAGAATAGATATTTTGTCACCTTTGAACAAAATGTTTCATCAGTTGCTTTGAGAAACAGAACAATGAAGGTGCGTTAGTAATCGCTGAAGATCAACATACTTAAGAAGTTTTATCTGAATAAAGTCCTAGAGTGTGGAAGACCTGTTGTCAGCATATGGTAAAGGAGAATGAAATATGGTTTGGGACTTTAGGCAAATGGTCATACTTTTTAGTCACATTGTGACATCCTTAAACAGGTAGCCAAAAAATACCGTAGCGCTGCAGAGAAGGTGATCACGTTTTCTGATATTTTAAAGTAACGATTTTAAAGTACACAAAGTAGTAAATTTCATAATGCCTCTCATCTTAATTTTTAGTGTCTCAACAGATGAAGTGAATTCCCCAGTGTCCCCATACAGCTGGCAGGTAAATATTCAAATGTAAATATGCTGGCTTTATATTTGAGTGATTTTGTTTGTTTTTCTTTTTATTTTTTAGTTTTGTATTTCTAGCAGAAAACTATTATACAGTCATACGGTTGCTTACACACATTGTTATTTTATGTATGTATTGTGGTGGAAAATATAAAACCTTTGAAGAACTTGGGCTTCAAGATAATTTGACTTGTATGTAATGGAGGCCTTTTCTTTTAAGAGCATATGGTGCTAACTTGAAGATCTTGAAACTAATGCAACACAAGTTTTACATACTTGGTTTTAGTGTTTCTTCACATATAAAGTTTATTGCCTCACCATCATGTTCTTTTTTTGAAATTTCTAAATATTTTGAATTATGTAGGCCTTCCATTCTCCACTGCGAAGCTTAAATGAGATGATAAAACTGTAGTGAAACTGTAGAGAGTACTCTTTTATTATTTTTAGATTTTAATCCATCAAGTATTTACAATTGCTTTAAATGCCTGATATTTCAATATGAAGAAATACTTGGAAATGTAGTTTTAACCTTATTAGGGAATGTTCCTTTCAGGTTGTCTGCTTTCAGTTTTCGTAAAATAGATACTCATATGTATTCATTGTTGTTTTAAAAATAAGTCTACTTTAGCTGTCTCTTCAGAATACATTGCATAATACAATACTTTGAAAGAGAGATTTCTTTTAAAGCTAGTTGATGTGTATGATCTTTTAGATAAGAACAGCAGATGAATACTTAACTTGTCTTGTTGTAGCCATCTTTCTCCTGTGCAATGAGTATTCAGATTGAGAAATTAGATAGGCTAGTGGCTAACCACACTTCTAACTCTTTTTTTTGAAGTTGTTTATGGCAGCCTTAGGTGGCTTCCTAACATACCTGCAAAAATTAGGCTCAGTGCAGAAAATGGTGTATTTTCTTAAGAATTATTTCATAGATTTTTTCTCTTCTATGCAATATGTTTTGAGATTTGAAAGGAAATAAGTGATTTCTAGCAGAATCACCGTTAAGACTGAGAAGGCTTTCATGTCATAAAGCTAGATTGAGAGACAAACAATTCTTAATTGTAGTTCGTAATAATTCATGTTAATGCATAAAAGGTATATTTGCCACTTCCATAAAAATATTTCTGAACCTTATAGCCACTGGAAAATCGGAAAGATTCAATGGATGAGCAGCATTGGCCAGAAGCACAGCCAGTGATTTGGCAGAATGAAGAAAGAAGGAGAAGTAAACAAATAAGAAAAGAGTATTTCAAGGTAATGGAGGGGAGTGTGGGTGGTTGACACTGTTTTTAATGAGAGTAGAAGAAACTATATAACCAAGTAAAGGTAAGAATGTCAAAGGTTGTCATGCTTTTAATTTTACAAGTAACCTGTAATTTTCTATTTGGCTCTTGTGAGTTAAATAATTTATATGTATTTAGGGTCATGTGAGAGTGCAGGAAAATAAGGAGGAAAAAATCAGCCAGTACCTTGTTTATCCTTTAAAAATAATTTACAGTTGTCTTCTAGTTCTTTCTAGCCAGAAACTAATCTTCAATCATTGGTCCCTCTCCATCCATTTTGAGTGTTTGTTGTGGGTTTGGGGTTTTTTTTTTTGTTGCTTGTGTTTTGTTAGTGCAGGGGAAATATACATTACCGTTTCTGTGAGGCTTGGCTATAAGAATGATTTATGTATTTTGCTTCTCACTACATTTGTTTGCGTTTTAGAGAGGAAGTTTTCTGTTACTTTGCTGTAGTGTGTATTGTTGGTCACCAGATGTCAGTGTCTGCTGCTCGCAAAATAGATGCGAAGTTACAGCGGCATTGGATAAAATTTGATTTTGGGTATGGTAGAGAAATAGGAGAATTCTGACCAGTGCTAGATTAAGTTAAAATTAAATTTGTAACTTATAAAATTAGTTTCTTGGGTCTTGTGCCATCAGACATCTTTATGAAATGCTAGGGAACTTCAAAGAAATTATATTCTAGGAAAAATAGAGCATGCCATACAGCTCAGATAAATTCTTGCGATTATGGAAGCTATTAACTTTTTTCCTGAAGAGTATGTGGAGTTGTATCCTAACTTAAATTCTACTGACCTTTTTCTAGGGTTTTCATTCCTAAATTAACTTTGCCCTGCAGCCTTTGAGGGAAAGGAGAGAAACTTCTAAGTAAAATAGAATTCAGTCATTTGACTAATTAAACAGCTGTGCTGTCAATACAAAAGACCTGTATTAGTGATTCCTCATAATTTTAAAGGATGTCTTTAAATGCTAATACAGATTTCAGTTTTGATGGAAGTAGATACCTGAAATCATGTTACATACAGCTGTGGACATGTCTCAGAAATGAATTAAGCAGCCTGTACCAGTAAAAAAAAAAATACTGTATCGCTGATAGTTTCATTTGCAAAAACAAGGCGATAAGCAATTGAAATTAAGTCTGTGTTCTGTGGCAAAGTGAGAGAAAGAAAATAGGTACCACTGCTGTTCTGAGAAACCAGTGAAAATACAATTCATATTGTGTCCATGTTTTCTTGGCAAAAAAGCTCATTGGATAATCATATCTATACTGCCAACCATTAATATCTTAAGAATACATGCCAAATTACTGCAACAGGCGTCATTAGAACAAGAAAAATTTGCTTAGATCAGCATCCAGAAGTATTTATAGAGCATCTTTATTATACATATTATATATTTTTATTATGCAATTGTACTGTGCAGCAGAAGGGTGGGAGAACACCCATGAGAATTGGAACTTCTTTTCTTGTGGCGTTGCACTGAAATCTTGCTGGAACCTGAAGTCTTTGTTGCATTAAATATGTAAAAAGAACTACCACTGAAGAAAATGTTATCAACCAAAAGACTTTTTTCTTTTTCTTTTTTTCTGGAATAGTTTGTAGCTGTTTTGGTTTCTTCCTTCATTTCCTGCACTTTCAGCATAATCAGGAAGTGGGACAGTGATGAAGGCAGTGCACAACAGATCAGACAGAACTGTGGAAAAAGTGCTAGTCTTAAATAGATAAAAGGATGTGATCAGGCTTTGAAGTTGTAAATGAAATATTGATATTTTTTGTTAATTTTTTACAGTGTCAAGTCAATATCTCAGTGTAAGCAATTTAAACTTATGTAACAAAATATTGTAAAAGTAACTTTGACGGGTTGAGTAATTTTTTTCGAACTAATAATGCTTCAGAACAACTGCTAAATTAAGTTCTTTTCATTTGAATCAACTGTCATATGCAGTCAGAGTTCACATTATAAAAATGTTTAGTTTTAAAATGCTCTTATCCTATCATCAACATAGCAGAGATCTTGACTAGCCCAGGAATGAGATGTTTTTTTCCTGTTTTGTTTTTTTGCTCCTTTGGTTCTCTAATGTGTGGTTTTTCTCAGCAACTTCGCCAGTAATAAGTAACATCTAATGATATCAAGCCATTTAGTTCTAATGAAAACCATACTTCCATTTTAAAAGTAATAATTGTGTGTGTTTTGCAGTATAAGTCTTCCAGAAAGAGTTCAAGTGGAAATGAAAATGATGAGGTGAGAAATTATGATTGTGTAAAATATTTAAGAGAACATCTTATTAATTTGTCTTTTATAAAAGCCTACAAGCCACAGTCACAGAACAAGAGAATGTTGGCTAGAGTCTATGCAAACTAACTTTGCATTACAAAGCCATAGCAGAAAGAAGTATTATACTCCTTTATTTGAAAAAAGTCATTAAATTGTGTACTGGGGAAAAGTAGGACATTTTGCTTGTTTTGGTAATAGGAAAGACAATTTGCCTATCAAGCAGAGGTGATGTAAAAGTAACATTTGACACAGTGTTTTCTTGTCTTACATATTTTTAAATTTAATTGCTGCCAGTTTGTCGCATGCTTGATAAATGTTGCATGTCTCATGTATTGTGTATTTCATAATTTCATGTTTCTTCTTAAATCATAATTTTCATTTTTATAATTTCACCTCTTTGATTTCTTTTTAGCAAGACAGTGATAATACTAATGTGTCCCCACAGTCTCCTGTGTCATCTGAGGTACAAGTTTGTGGTTTTGTTTCTCATTCAACAAACATTTCTTTGTGCGCATTACTTGTCACCAGGTTTTCCATGCAGATATAAAGCTGTTTCCTTTGAAACTGCAGTTAGAAATATTTCATAGTAATAAAAAATTGAAAATAGACAGAAAATAGAGACATATTACACCTTGTTTTGCCTTTGCAACTATATGATCTCTCCTAGATATGTTCTTTTTGACTGGCACGCGGAAGGGTTCATTGCTTTGTCTCCATTATCTTCCCTAATGAAATCAAATTTACCATATTTTGTAGGTGTCCCTTGTGCACTACCCATCCAGAGGATTTTAAATTAAACTTGTGGTTTACTGTTTTATATATGACAGGGAACCCAGAGGTGCTGACACTTCTTAGAGAGTTTCATCCTTTACAGTTCTGGCTGCCGCCTTTGTGGTGCAGCCTGGCAGCTTCATTCACTGGTTGCTTTCCTTTTAAAGGAACGTCCATGTATTCTCACTGTGGCTGCAATGCACTACTGAGCTCCAAAGAAAGCATACCAAAGGTGAACGTTTCCAACTCATGTCAATAAGGAAACTAAGGGAGTGGAATGAGAACATCCCCCAGATACAGTGAAATGAGTTGAAATAAGGATATCTCATGTACATAACACATTACTGAGTGCATCTCTCTTTTTAGATGGTGTAATGAGAAAAACCTGATCTCCTTAATTGAAAGTAAACATTTCTTAAGAAATATTTTGATGCTAAGCATTAGAAGGATGTTTGTGTTTGCTCACAGTTGGCTTAGAACTGTTCACAGAATGGTTTGCAGTTGTTTCAAATGGTTTAGAGTAGATTTTAGTTAATCTGGTACTGCTTATCTTTCTCAGTAATATATTTTTATCTGCATGTAGTGAGATTACTTTCATTCAATTTATCTTGTACTGTCCCCTTCAAAAGAGTCTTTTACAGTTAGGCAGAAGGACTCACTTTTCTTAGGCAAGAATAATTTAACACTACCTTGTGTGGGAACAAAAGTTAATTCTTCTAATGAATGGAAGAAAATTGACTTCATCTCTTCCAACAGGATTATGAAAGGACAGATAATAACACTCATGGTCCATTTGGTCTCAAACCAAGGTCAGGTAAGCTGCTGTTCTCTAACATAGCATGATAGAACAGGTGTTTTTTTCCTGAGCTGGAACAGGCGGTAAGGATGGCAGATGCATGAATTGAAAAGAATATGAAGAGACACCACAGTACAGCAATCCACTTGGTTTATGTATCACAGGCATAGAACTGGGAAAGATGTAAACAGCTGCTTTGGCAAATGAATAATGCAAAGTTTCTGAGGTTGTACAGTGATTTTTTTTTTTTAACTAATTTTATTTTTTTTCCCCCCCACTGATTTATATTGTGCTTGTTTAATCACTGTCAAAGAACAGGGAAGCAGCATGGGATTGTTCTTGAGACTTGATGGCTGAGGCAGGAGGGTTTCAAGAAAAGCAGATTTTTGTAATTTGTCCTACAAAAAGATGCTTTGAGCAGATTTTTTTGCCAGGCGAATTATGGCTGAGTGCTTTGTTGTACCCTGACTCTTCCAAGGCTCTGCCATACCCTCATAAGAAAGTTGTATTGTCTAAAGCAGACTTTCAGTCCTCTGAAATCTAGGTAGAAATAGTACTTTTTTTTTTGCAATTCCAATATTCTTTTGTTGGCAAGTGTCTATGGATGCCAACAGTGTAAAAGATAGTTTTGAAAAGCCACTGTGCAATCCTTTTTCCAGTTAATAGCACCCTTCTTTGTTTTTAAGGGAACAGTCTTTGTGCAAATTCATCAAGAATGATATCAGTGCTTCAGTTCAATTTCATTCAGTGTTTATGGTAGCAAAGCTTGACCTCCTTAATAACTAGCCTCTGAGCCCTCAGTAGCAGAGTGTGTCTGCCTTAGGTCATGCAAGTGGCTTCTTCAGAGCCCTTAAGTCACTTGAGATTTGTAAGAAATTGCATGAACCTTCTGTGCCTGAGGAGGTTAGGTTAGTTGCATGTACCAGCACATGCCTGACTGTGTGATCACTTAGAGGCTTCTGAGTTATCTATGTCCTTGGCTGCAGCAAGGCACAGATTTGATAGGAGGAAGCAGGCTTGTTAGAACTTTTCAGCCCGTCTTTTCTCAGTGTGGTAGTAGGCTTCCTAGGAGCCACTGCCAGCTCATGCCTGTAGAACAGCAGCACCCCTTTCACTCAGTCCTAGGAAAGTGAATGGCATTTTGTTTCTTAATTACAAGCCAAAATCTTTGTGATTTTTAGATGCTTCCATAGATACTGTCAGTAACATGCAATTGTATTTTTCTGTATACAAACTACATACTCTCATATAGTATAAAAATAGAGCAATCTAGAAGTATCTATAAAATTTCTGTTATTTTTGATTGTACATCTCTTGCTAAAATCCAAACTATTAGAAATAATATAGAAAGTTCTAAAGGTGTAAGTTGGTGAGTTTTTTTGCTCAAAAGCATGGGGTAAACTGCTTAAAGATACAGTAGTATTGCTACAGAAGAGTTTTTATTTGTAAGTGTTCTACAAAATAATAGAATTGTCATTTGAAGGCTTTCAACCATGAAGAGTAATAAAGTGAACGTAATTCTTTAAACAGGAAGTCTGTTAAATAACTCTGAACTTTTGGATGAGACATTTCATATTTTTCAAGCAATCACTGTGCCTCTGCATATGCACACCTAACTTATGCACATGTATTTTAAATGTTTCAGTGTAAGTTATATCAGGGAGTTCTGTCCCTCTTTTAGTCTCCATAAATACTTTATACTTGAGTAAACATAAAACACAATAAAAATACTTTCAAAGCTAGATTGCAAGATATGTTTGGAAAAGTGCAAAATGGAGTTGTAGACTTCAAACAGATAACTGAATATTGAAGTCAATTCTGTCTCTGTATTTTCTAGTTACCCATTTGCACTTAAGAAAGATGATCCGTGTATTTGAAAGAGAAGTTTCATAAATGGCATCTTTTAAATAAGGATACTTAAACATGTGTGTTCTGAAATGTTCTGCAGCTTTTTTCCCTTTTTTATGCTTAGGAGATTGTTAGTCATTGCATTTTATTAATCTGAATTCTGAAAACTAACTTCACTAATGTTTAATAGCTTTCAGCCGTGCATCTCGCCAGGACTATGGTGCAGTGGATCCTGGATTTACAATGAGGAGGAAAATGGAGCATTTAAGGGAAGAAAGGGAACAAATAAGACAGCTCCGCAATGTATGTACCATTATTTACTATATGGGTGCAGTGCATTTAGTTTGCTCTGTACCACAATTTAAACCTTTATAATCAAGGTCTGCAAATCATTACGGTTGTACAAGGGCATCTCTGTAGTGATATTTCTTCCTAGGGAATTTCATGTAAGGGGTTGCACTGGTACTATTTTTGGTCGAGCCAAAATACCAACCAGGAACTAAATGGGGTTTTTCAGGTGAAAAATGAAATGAAATGAAAAAATTAATTTTTTTTAGGTGTTTGAGGTTTTAGGTTTTCATAGGGAGGCAGTAGGTCTGCTTGTGTTTGCTGCTATTTGACCTGAGATTTGAAGAAAGATGGTCATAGTCTTTTGAACAGCCCAGTGGTTTTTGAGTGTAGGAAGTTGCTACTAGTTATACAGTACTGAATGGGATCTAAATTTCAGACTTCCAGTAAGTTTTCTGTGTAGTTCTGTTCTCATGATATTTAACAGTTAGTTAACTGTAAGTCATAGCACCTCTGCTTTCCAGAGCAGTACTAATTTGGGGTGTGATTTCTATGAAGGCTCTTTCTGTCTTGTCTTGTTCACTTCCTGAGCAGTGAAGACTTGTTGCTGGGGTGGGAAAAAGCAGTCTCTGCTTCCCTTCTTTGTTTTGCAACACAAGTATAGGCACATCTTGGCCTTTCCTCAGCCATTTAACTGTCATCTGCACAAAGTGATTGTGTTCCCCCCTTTTTTTTCGTCCTTCTGCTAGTATAATTTTGTGTGATTCCAACCCACAAATTCTGCACACTAACAGCTAATGAGGTATTCGGCGTAACGTTTCTGTCCTTAAATTCTGTGCTTTCCTATTATGAATAGTGAGTTGATCAGATGGCTTTGAGAGCTATGTATCATGGTGGTCATTGGCTGAACGTCTTTCTCAATGTATGTAGTTGTGTCAAAAAAAAACAACACAAGCAAAGGGAATCTAAGGTTAATGATAAAGAGAGAAAGATATTTGTACTCATTAAAGTGTGAGTTGACTCCACTTCAGTATTAAAATGTCCCTATTAAACTGAATGCTTGAAGATACCCTGGATTTAAAATTTTAAATTAGCTAATATTGAAAGTAACTTACTTATGGATTTCTTAATAGAATCTTGAATCAAGGTTAAAAGTAATTTTGCCAGATGACATTGGAGCAGCATTGATGGATGGAGTAGTTCTTTGCCATTTAGCCAATCACATAAGGCCACGTTCTGTTGCCAGCATTCACGTACCATCGCCAGCAGTGGTAAGCCATTTGTCTCACTTTTGTTGCGTCTTACATGAAAACAAGCTTTTGAAGTTCAGTATTAAAACATCATGAATCATGTTTACCATATTAATTGGCTACATTCCTCACTTCAATTTTTCTGCAAGAAGCATTAAATGAGGCTCAGAAATTTAGTTGAAGAGCTATCTTCATATACTGAGTCTTCATAGAATTTGTTTTGTGTTTTAGCAACTGTTACTCAATTTGCAACAATCCTTCATGAATGTATGATGAAGATCTAACATCCTGTCTTTACAGCCTAAACTCAGTATGGCAAAGTGCCGAAGAAATGTCGAAAACTTTCTCGATGCTTGTAAAAAATTGGGCGTTCCACAGGTATACTAATGGCTTTATTGACTTATTAATAACCACAGAAAATATCAGTTAACTTCAATACTGCAATTGAGGTTTTCTGGGGGCTTAATTCAGGGAGCAATACTGATTATAACACTGACCAGGCAACTTGAAGACAGGAAAAGAAGTCTTATTTCTGGCCTGTGGCATGAACTTGAGGAAGCTTCTTTATGGGTTTCTGGTCAGTTCCTTATGGTAAAAAGAAGACTGACCTCCTCGTAAAATAAATTATCAGTTACGCAGAAGTGATGTAAGAGAATGATGTTGTAATATTTGAAGGTCTTGAGTTTAGCAACTCACTTTGGGAGGAATTTCATTGTCTGCCTGGGAAAAGTCCTGCATTTACAGAAATATGTGGCCTAAATGATTAGCTATTTTTTATAGCACAGACATAGTTGCAGCCCATTATTAATGCTTCTATTGCCCAAGTTCATCCTCTTACTTCCTTGTATGAGAGGAAAAAAAGTCAAATCATTTGCTGCATATTATGGGAGACAGAAAAACTGTCAACCCTTTTTAGTGGAACAAGAAAATTAGTTCATGGATTTAGAAACTTAGAAGCTGTAGCAGAGCAGTATCCCATCTAGCATGGAGCCACAGGCCATTCAGAAGTTACAGATGCTAAGATTTACCTCCTAAGTTACGTGTAACACCAGCTAGCAGTTGGGAAAATTGTCCAGCTTGTGCTGAATTTTGAAACTGAAAGATGACTTTCTTGGGTAATGGCTTGTTACTGAGGACGCGGTCTATCAGCACTTCCAAGTTTTTCCAAGGGTAAAATTGGTGATAAGCCTACAAAACAAGGGAAGGGGGAAGTAGGCCACTGAGCCAACAGTGACCATCAACCTGTTTTTCTTGCTCTGCTTGTGAAAAGAAAGTCTTTGGCTTTGTGAAATTAGTCTTTTATGTATCTTCTGGTGTTGCCATAGTTTAACACTTTGAACAGATCTGAGATATAATTAGTTTCTGACCATTTTCTTACTGTAAAGAACCACATCCGAAATTTAAGGCCAAAGACATTTTCTATACAAGTATCTTATAGTGATATATGAGTGACTTCAGAGAGAGTGCATTTTTTGGCAGCCTTGGGGAGAAAAATGAATGAAGCTTGATACATGTGCCACTTCATTTTACAGGAGAGACTTTGCTTGCCTCATCACATTCTGGAGGAGAGGGGTCTGGTGAAGGTTGGCCTCACAGTTCAAGCTCTGCTTGAATTGCCAACATTGAAAGTATCTCAGCTTTCCTCCATGTGACATGACTTCTTGGAAGCTAGACAACTTACTATTCGATCTGTTGATTTGGATTGCTCTGAGGCAGTTCAGCTTCCTACGTGGGAACATCCAAGCCATCAAAAATTAGTATCTGTCCAGATGCTGTAGAGCGCCTTACTTTGGAGTTGTATGTGAAAACCTTGGAGTCAGCTGACAGTTAAAAACATAATAATTATTTTTTTCCTTTTGTAATTGGATGCACAAAGAGATTGTGGTAGCATCAGGTTCTCTTTCCAGTTAATTTAAATTAAAAGCTGCCATTTGACATCTCACAGTGTTTAAGTTAAATGCTGGATTTCTTTTCCTACATTGAAAATGTTGTTTGAATTATTTTAGAAGTACAAAGCACACCCCCCCCCTCACTTTAATCTTTCAAGTCAATCATTTGATTTAAAGGTAAGACAAAAATGTAGCGATGGTATGATGGTAATAATGCAAGCAATTGATCACTTGCAATCCACTTTCATTCTGTCAGAAAGCTTAATATTTGTGTTCTTCATTTTTTTGCACTCCTGATTGTAACTTGCACACTTCTAACATTGCCAGTATTTAGTCTGAGTGTATGGTGATTACATGAAACAGTATACAATGGGAGAAGGACACAGTGAGTTTTTTCCAGTCTTCTAGGTTGGTGCCAAATATTTTTTTCAGTTGTACTGTAGATTGTTTACATGTGAAGTGCCTGTGTAATTGACAACTCTTAATAGTCTTAAAGATTTTTGAGATTTCTTTGTTTAAAATAGATAAAATGGAAATTTTTAAATATTTTAATAGTTTTTTGTAAAATCAGTACGTGAAGATTTAAGTGATCCTTCACATTTTTGATGCTGGGTGTTTTAAGTTTGCACAATTCAACTGGTTATTTTGTTGTCTAATAATTAGAAAATATTGTAAATACTTTTTATTTATGATATTTAATTTGATAATACCTAATCACTTTTGGTTTAATGTATTGTCGGACAAAAAGAAATTGTCTACTTTTCTTTGTTTGGGACAAACAAATATACACGGTAAGACATGAGGACTAGTGATGCATACAGAGTAATTTAGGACATTTTGATAAAACTGCCAAAATCTCAGGTTTACGCTGTGACTTTCAGGATTTTGTGTAATATTGCTCCTGATCTCACATTACATTTTTACTACAGGTATATCCATAGTTCAGTTGAGAAATATCAGTGTTTATCTTTTTAGTGTTTATGGGATTTATTGTGTAATTTACACAAGTGTGGCATAGCACACAAATCTGTACAAACGTCACTGTGCTGAGACATTAGACTTTTTGGGATAAATGTGAAAAAGAAAAATTTCCACTGTGGTGGTTTTTTGAAACTTCAGAGTTTATGTATTTGTTTGCTTCTGCACAAATTCTTGGTGTTTTGAGAACGTTCTGAAACCATACACAGTTGAGTTCTTCTCCAAACAAGTTGCAAATAATTTCATCATTTTAGTAATAAATTTGTTTGCATTAGTTCGTTCTTCATGAATAGGTAGATCTGACTGTCACAGATTTTCTATTTCAGGCCAAGTTAGTTTTGAAAGAAGGATAGGTTTGCCAAGTGTATAACAAGATTCGATTCTGTTCTTTCCAGTTGATCAAGACACCACGTAATATAATTTAGAAAAGAATGAGGGAGGGGTATCATTTACTCCTTCATTTACTGTAGTCCTTAAAATCAATAGCTGAGAGGAAATATAATCTTTTTCTGATGACAAGATTTTTTTTAAAAAAAGATACATTATTTTAAAATCCACTAAAACAAGCCAATTCATTTATTGTAATAGTTGAAAACCACTTTTATTCATGTAGTGTTTTCTTAAAATACAGCTCACGGAGGGGCTGGTGTAAAGCTTAATTTGCAAAGTCCTACATATAATTCTTAAGTTACATAAATATTTGTTTAAGGAAACTGGATTGCTTTGACCTTTGAAACACGATATTTCCAATATCTCATTGTGTTTTAAATCATTCACATAATACTCATTTTAACAAGTTCAATCTCTATTTTTTGTTTAAGGCAGTATCTGAAAAGTCATGCTAAGACTAAAATGAAAAAGTAATATAATTCATTAAGCAAAATGCTTGTTGTCTGCTGTGTTTGAAGAACACAACCATTAAAAAGGAATATGGCATTGTCTTTCAATTCTTTGCTATGGTATTTGACAATAATAACAAAGTTCTATGTTAGCCATAGAATAGCTAACTGTAAATGGTCTCTTTCAGTGATCTGGCTTAAACTGATCTTACACTACTATTTCATTGTCATATTTAAATATGTTTTCTGATCTTAAAGTAACTTTTTTTGTACTAGAACTAAGTTTGTAAAACTGTATCACAGTGTAAACGTTAAGAATTCCCTTGATGCAGCATGTCAGATGCTTACCAGTTTTTTTTAAGCTTAGCTTATTTCTTAGGTAACTTGAAAACCAGATATGAAATTAATGTAGTCATTTTAAACTATTTCTGAAGTTGAAAACTACTAAAATATTTCTTTTTTTAGTACTCTGGAGTACTTCCCCACAAACTTGTTAGAAACAGTCTTGCTTTGCCATTCATTGGAAATCATTCTGGCCTTCTTTGTGCTTATGGGGAAGGATAATCATGATTCTTCCAGGGTTTACTTTTTAGTATTGCAAAGATTAAGTCCTCGAAGTATTATTAGGAGCAATCTGAGGAAAGGTCCACTATGCCTGGATAAATCTTCTTTTCTTTCTTCAGTTGTTTTTACAAGTAATAATCTAAAGCCTTGCTAGAGGGCTGTTCCCATTGTGAGTTTTTAGGAGCAACTGCAAAAAAGGTGTTTAAAGTTTTGAATTTTAAGCTTTAATTTTAAAGCAGCATGTGGTAGTTTTTGCTGTCTTCCCTGTACAAGGATTTGCCTATTATCCCCTTTCTGCCTTTCCATTTGATTCCCAGCATCTTCTTATTTATTTTTGTTTGTTCACAGATCTAGTGACTTCAGATTGTTCGTTACTGCATGCCACTTTCCTCCTTCCTCTCTACATTTTTTTTTTTCCAAGAAATTGCTTCAGTCAGTGGCATTCGTGAACTACTGTAATTTCATAATCCCTGCTCCCAACATCAAGTATGTTTGAGATACCCTTTTCCTATTTTGTGGAGGATGCCTTGTCATTACTTGGTACAGCTGATAGGATGGTTAAAAACAGAGGCCTGCCCAATTCCTATTGTAGTCACTCAGTTTTTACTTTAGATGTGAAGAAAAGCCAACATCAAAAGCTTTCAGAAATTGCATGAAGTTTTCCAAACTACCTAGAGTGCTTTTGTTATTGCCAATGCTATACAAAATGACTGCAGCAATGTGGTATGAACTGTAAATTGCAGAGTGAATCAACATACTGATAAGGCTTCTGGCCTTGTGTATTTTTTCTGTTTTTTATGTCTTAGGACGCAGTATGTCACAACATGAATGACCTTTAAGCAATAATGTCCCAGATATTATGAGGTCTTAAAGCAGTGGCATTAAAATAGTTGCTGTGAAGTGTGGTGACTTCCCCCGTGGCATCCCTGCAATGCTCCCTGTCTGTTGTGTAACACTGCTAACCCAGTGAGCTAGCTGGGGCAATACTGGGCATGCACAAACCCATCTATACCCATGTATCTGGAGGCCTTCCACAATATAACTGGGAACTAAAATGATCATAAAATATGCAGGAATATATTTGGAATGATAAATAACTATGACATGAATCACAAGAATTTCTGGGTAAAATCCTAGCTTCACTGAAGTCAGTGTGAGTTTTGCTCTTGACTTCAGTAAAGATTTCACCTTTTTAATTTATGGACCACTTGAGCTGGAGACCGTAACAAATGTGGCTTAAACTTGTTTTACACTAGCAAAGCTCTAGTGTCAAACTCTTGACTAAAAATAGTGATCTCTGGTAAGTCAAAGGAAGCTGTAAAATATTACACCAATTCATTTAATAAAGAAATTCTGATATGCTATATGCAGTATTAAGACAGTAGGAAAAATTACTTTGAAGCACAGTTTTCATCTTATGGGAAGGCATGTCACCTCAGTAAAACTGCAGGTGAGGACTACCATCAGTTATTTACTGTACTAAAAAAACTAAACTTGCTTCAAATATCATTTAGCGGTAGCCTTTTCAGATTTTTGAAGTCAATCTAGACAAATTCAAACAAAAAATGAAAAGGCATCTGTGTTCACTAAAACCAAATCTCCAAAGTGTCTTCTCAGTATTGAAGAGGAGGACGAAGGTATGGCATTTCTTCCTTCTGCTGATTTCTTAAATGCTTGTACGAAAGGTAGCTGTTGTATCTAATACAGCTGCAGCCTCCCTGTTTGTCTCAGAATTGGTCTGTATACCAGTGCAGAGATAAAGCACGTTAATAATTCAACTGAAAGCAACCCGTGGGAGTTTTTAGCACTTTCTGCAGATAGGAGATGATTTTGTATTTGTAAATCGAATTTCTTCTTCCTCACTAACTCAGGCTAATGCATGTGATTCTCTCAAGAGGTACATCGTATTAAACAGTGACCTCTAGTTGAAAAACAGAAGCAAATAAACAAAACACCACTCCAGCACACACAACTGGTGAAGTATTTCTTGTTTACAGGTCACTCTTTGGCATCAATAACAAAAGTCATCAAGATCAGGAATGGGAAAGGCAAAGTATAGTTGTCCAAGGAGAGGGTGCTCTGGGTTGATTTCACGCTGAATCACTTCACAGCGAAAAGCCTTTGGATTTAGTAGAGAGAAATAGATGTTTTGTAGTTACTT